>Ga0209700_101795_pt1 | contig 44571 bp, 8 predicted proteins | sample SiratroredBW_FD_187528 | JGI IMG/M metagenome (GOLD analysis project Ga0209700, IMG submission 187528) | Root nodule microbial communities of legume samples collected from California, USA - Siratro red BW (SPAdes) (version 2) | ecosystem: Host-associated > Plants > Roots > Nodule | place: USA... | reverse complement strand
AAAAAAAAAAAAAAAAAAAAAAAAAAAAAAAGTCACGACATATAGTATCATTTTCTTTTTTATTTTTTTATGACAAGTTAACCTGTCATATTTATGTATTACTTGATATAAGTGGTAGTGATTTGGAATTGATCAGTTAAATTATTTATAGATTCATTTTAAATGGTGGTGATAATCATTTTAAATATGAAAACAATCACATTGGGAATATAATGTAAACAAAAAAATATATAATGCCAAAATTAAGACAAACAAAAAACTAAGTAATAAAACGTGTGATTATGTTTAAATTAGAATAACCATGATGACTTGTGCCAATAAAAAAACAGTGAGAAAGCTTAAAAAGAGAGTTTGTGTATAAAGGCAAGAAATAAGGAAACATGATGCTTTATTTACTGGTTATTTATTTTCTACATTGAGTGATTATGGAGTAAGCGGAAAACATGGAAAAGGTAAAGAAAAGGCAAAAGGGGTTTCAAATTATCACCCTAAATGTCACACTGTTCTGTGGTTTATGAACAAAAAAGCATGCAGCAATGATAATGTAACACAGGAAAAGAACCACTCCTTTCATGTAGTGTGAAGTTCCATCCTATATCAAATACAATAAAATCATATTAGGAAAAAGAAAGAAAAGTGATCAAATGTATATGCAGAAGGTGTTGTGCATAGTTTACCTGCAAAGTGAATGCTGTAACAATAATTGTAAAAGCAAGACACCCAGTTTCAAGGAGATTGAAATCCAAGTCCATTTCTATACCCATTATCCATGCAACAACCACACTTAATGGAACCTGTCATTTGTAATTAGATAACCAAAATTTGGTGTCAACATATTATATATTATCCACATTCAGACCTTACATTATACACACAATTCATAATAGTTTAGCCTCACCACAAACATAGAAATTTGAGTTGCTGATCCCATAGCAACACCTAATGATATGTCCTGCATCATACATAGATTTTAAATTAAGCTTATATACAAAATTGAAACTTATGCTTAGCATAATAATTGATATGTAAACCATACCAACTTGTTCTTGAAAGCAAAAATGATTGAGCCAGCATGTTCTGCAGCGTTTCCCACAATTGGTAACAAAATTATGCTAATGAAGCTAACAGAAATGCCCCAAGAATCTGAAGCAGCCTAGTTAAGCAAGAAAGGATCAACAACTCATTAGTCTAAATTCAAGCCGTTGAAATTTCTGATTATGTGCACTTCAAGAATAATATAGGTAATACTTATTCATATGTACCTCAATGGTTGCCACAACATATTCAGAAAGCAGAGATATGATAAGTGTCATACCAACCAACCAAGCAAATGCACTCCAAAATCCTATCACAGCCTTCTCTTCTTCGTTTTCATCTGCCTGTGATCAAGTCACTTGCTTAATTATCATTGTATCGAAAACTTAGTATGATGTCAAAGCACAAGAGTTTTTAACTAGACCGACTTATTCTATAAAATATAACATGTCAAAGGCTTGTTTTACATCCTCAATAAGTCAAAATTAGTGTCATATATTGAACAGGAATTGTTCTTTTCTTAGCAAAAATGTTGGAGTAATGCTGATCAAATGTGCTGAATCAAGGGTTAAATATCAAGCACCTCTTGTGCATCAAAAAATTGTCTGTGTGTTTTTAATTGAAAGAAGATGTATCCGGCATATGCAAGAAGCATAACAATGCTGCTTGCTCTGGACAATTGTAGAGTGCTAGTGGCTATTGAAGGATATTCTCCTCCTATGGCATATCTGAACATTAATGGCAGCAAATGGCACAGCAACCCCAGCAACAAAACCAGTGAGTTTACATCTGCTTGTTTCTGCTCATTAAATGACAAAACAATTTCAGGGTCAGAAGCAAGAACATTAAACAGTGAGAAAAAAATTCAAACTGAAAGAAAATTGTAAGAAGCATTGTATATTGTACTCTGTCATATATTTGTTCCTTCCTAAGGTTGGCTAAGCCTCCACAAAGGAGTGAACTTCCAAGAACTAATAGAAGGTTTGAGAGAATGGAACCCAGCAGGGAGAACTTCACAACATTTACTTTGTTTTGGTAAAGTGCTAGCACAGATATGATCATCTCAGTTGCATTACCACAGGTTGCATTTAGAAGCCCTCCAACTGAAAAATACTCAATCACTTTTCATTGTCACAATCTTATTAAGAGAAATCAAGGGTGAATTAGGATTTAATAAATTATGTTTTAACCTTTTAGTTATCATTATCCTGTGCTTAATTACCTAACTCAGTGTTTCATTTTCTTTATACTATAGTTTTCTATTGCATGTAGATGAGGAGAGATAACAAGGTTTAACTTTTACCTGTGGGGCCAGTGTAATACGCAATTTGCCTTCAATTTTGAACCAAAAATCAAACAGACGAAGAGAATTAGAAACATGAACATCAAGATAATTTATTTATAGAGTGATCTTAAGATAGGAAGACATGCAAACTTACTCAGTAAGGAAGCTGACACGTTCAGCTAAGGGGGTGAGTCCAAGCAGGCTCAAAGCAAAAATCCAAGGCTACATATGCCACAAAATTAATCAAAAACTTCATGCCACAACATTCTCATGTTAATAAACCATTCTTATGTAGACTAATTAACACATTATGGTATATATGGAAGAAGTAATAAATTGAAAATGATGGAACATTTTGCTTCATAATATATACTTACCCTTCCAAGGCTATAAAAATCTGCAACAACAGCTAAAGGGACAGCAGGAAAAAGCACTGCAAGCTTAGTGCCAAAAACAACCTCTTTCAGATTGGCTGTGAAACTCCTAAGCCTTTGGCAGTGAACTTTGGTGACCAGAAATGGATACTTCTTTGTGACAATTGATGTGAGCTTGTTCTGTGCCTGTGGTGGTTGTGTTTTTTCACATGTAGCATTGCTGTTGTTACAAGGCTCAGTGTTCATCTCCAAGATGTTCAAGTCCTCCTCCATGTTGTGGTGTGCCATTTTGGTCTAACCAAATCAAGACTTGTTAATGCTCTATAGTGAATATGTGAATTGAACCAGGTAAAATATGTATATATGTGAATTGAATGGTTTTAGTGAGAAATTCATTTTGTAGCCTCTATTATTTATACGTACAATGTAGCTTCCATTCACTAGCAATGAGAAGCCGTATGTAACTATGTGCAATGAAGCTCCTTAGTAGAACTTTGAAGTTTCGAGGAATTTTCACAGCTCTTGCTAGCTAGCATGAGTGTTTTACACTGAAGTCATCAATGTTTCACTATTGGATGTTAGTAGTGAATATGAGATACTTAACTTTTGTGTTATAATTAATATTATCACTATTGCTAATTGTGATTAAAGGATCCGTTAATTTTTTAGATCTACTATTTGGTCTTGAATGTTTAACATGTGATATTTGTCAATTATGCGATTAAAGCTCTAATCTTAATTAAGAATTGTTTGTCAAAGATGTTCTCGAGACAGAGAAATAAAAAATCTCAACATATCTGTATTTCGATATTTAGAAATTTCGGTATTTTAACTCTTAAGTTGAAAAGTACATTAGTCCCATTTTCAAACGAAGACCACAAGTCTTAAAAAGAAAAAATTATTTCTTTATGATATATGATATTGAGATGTTGTCGTCATACTATATACTAATAATAAGTATTACTATATTATTTGAAAGAAAGAATGGATTTTTGTTAACTAGTACTAATACCTGTTTTTCCGTGACGTAAATTAAGCATCAAAATCCGTAAGTAAAATTTTGGGAGTATTTACACAGCGAAACGAATGGGAATGTTGGGATAGCAGTTAGCTTCTTATTAAAGATTCACTAAAGGGGACGAAGTTTCGTTCCGTAATAGTACTCTATACAAATGTGCTGTGTATCTTGATAAAAAGTATTCTCAACCATAATTTATATTGTTTAAATTTAAATTTAATATAGTAAAACATATAACTGAAATTCAATCACATTTCTATAATAAAAATAACATTTACTGCAAAAGAAATGAGAGAAAAAAAAACAGTTTCTAATTTGAATATAGTTGAAATAAAAGATATAAGCCTGCAAATAAACTTTGTAATTAAGATAGATTTAAACTAATTAATGCTTAAAATACTTAATTTGAAGTAAATTTGGGATGGGTGAACTGTGGCAACATTTCTTCAAAAATAATTCTATAAAAGAACATTTTTGTAGTTTAGCATTTATTTTCATAACTTATTTGTTTGAGAGATTCTTTTTATTTCTCACGTGTATAATAAAGTTTTTGGCGCTATTTTTTTGTTTTTTTTTTCTTTCTTTTTTATGTATTTTTATTTTTTAGATAAGTTAGAGCTGAATTATATATATGATGTGAAGTGTAATACTTAATGTCTATCCATAATTAAGTTATATGAGTTGTTGCATGTCACAACTCAGGTTAATTGGGTTAAAAAGATAATTTGTATTATACATCATGTTTATCTCGTGAACTATGATATTACTTGAGTGAATTTTTAAATAAATGATTATGTTAAAATACTTCCATATTATTCGATCTTAATAGAGAATTAGTTTTGTTGACTTCGATTGATGCATCTGGTAGTGATATTGAAACTTAAACTACTACTGTTTATTTAGAATTTTTTTGACAAATACTGTTGAAAAAATAAAATAAAAAATCATAAATTTTATTAATGCATAATTTACTTTAAAAAAAATTATTTGATGTTTAAACTAAATTTAATGCAAGAAAAGTTTTTTTTTTAATTTCTTGCAAGTAAAGTTGTCAACTCTCTTAAAAAAAATAATAAATTTAAAGTGAGTTTTTTATTTTAACATGATTTGATACAAAGCAGTATTAATTAACATATTTGAAGTAGATGAATTCTTAAGTAAATATAATTTTCGCGTTATTTTTAACCAACAATATATACCTTTAGAAAGTGCAAAGTATTATATATAGTTTAATTTCAAAAACCTAAATTATAATATTATATTTATTTTATAATTTAGATATTATTTATAATTGATGTGAATCATTAAATACGCATTTCTTTATAAACTTCTCAAGTGCGTGAGAAATTATGAATTTTAAATATAACTGAGTCACAAAATCAATCAACGTACAAGTGAAACTTATATTTACTTACAAATATAATTTGATAAAAAAAATTAATATATAAATAAATATTATTGTTTATTAAATGTCTTTTTTATATTATTATATTTTAACTTTTATTTTGCTTTTGATACTTCCTATGTTTTTTTATACTCTCTTGTTATAAAAATACTATCTGTATTAATAAGTTTCTTTTAAATTATTATTTTAATTAATTATACGAATCTCCTTTAACTTTTATTACTAGGAATGTTTTTTTCTTGATAATTTCTTAAATAATATACATCTTATCACATCTTAACTGAATTTTTATTTTACTAAAAATACTAATATCAAATATCATTTCATATTATTTAACAGTTCAAGATTCACATTCACTACATATAAATTTATGATAAAATAACGTCTAGTAAGATTATTGAATTGAACCCAATACATCCCAGCTTACATGACACTTGAATATTAAACACAACATCTACACAACACAATAATTTAGCTTCTTTTATTTGTGTAAGAATAAAATCATTTAAAAGAAGACTTCAAGCTATAACTCACAAAAATAATCAAAATTATGATAAACTAATAATCTGATAATGATTTTTAATTTTCAATTTGATAACAGATGAAAAAAGACAAAATTTTAAAAAGAAAATCAAGAGAATTAAAATATTTTATTACCTAGAGAGATTATACTTTTTATTAGATAAAATGAATCCTTACCTTCTCTCCAATAATAAAATAAATAAAATTTTCCTTTTTAAAAATTTAACTTACCTATAAAGTGACAAGGATAACCTTTCTCTGTATTATCAAATTGAATAGCGAAACTTAATATGTCAACACTTTTACCATATTTTTAATTTGACCTATCATACCTATAATTTTGCTTATAGATAAATAGAATATGACCTTTAAACCCCGAATCCTTACATTATCCATATAATAAATAATTTACCTATAAGTATATAAAATTCTCTCCTAATTTAATAAAACTTTTTATTTAATTATTATTATTATAATAATAATTTTTTTTTTATGATAAGAAAGTGTTGATGTCAAGAAAAAAAAAAAGTAGACACTATATTGTCATCATAATTTTAAAGATAAAATTGTAAAAAGAAAATACAGCAGTTATAAAAATATACTTACTCTCTTTGATTAGAGATTATAAACTGTAGATTTAACAGTCACCAAAAATTATAACAAAGGAAACAGCGTGAACACGGGAAAACAGAAGAACAGAATAAGAATCAGGAACGAAGAAGAAGAAGAGTGCAGAAAACCCTAGAAACTAAAATGGCGGAAAAATTAGCCCCCGAAAAGCGTCACAGCTTCACCCACAACGGTACCTTCTAATGTCCCCATCCCTAATGTTTGTTCTCTTCTGTTATGATTTTTCGTCAATTGAATCCGAATCAAACAAAGCCGGTGTGTGATTTTAGGTGAAAAGGTGTTCGAGTGGGATCAAACCCTCGACGAGGTCAATATTTACATAAATCTTCCTCCCAACGTCCATTCCAAGCAATTCTACTGTAAGATTCAGTCCAAGCACCTCGAACTTGGCATCAAAGGCAATCCTCCCTATCTCAACGTAACCCTAATTTTCCTCCACTTCATATCCTTTCTCAATTTCTCTTTTTTTGCTTTTTATTTTATCTTATTTTATTTTCCCCTTATTTATCTGTGTGTTATTTGTCAGCATGATCTCACTTGCCCGGTAAAGACAGATTCTTCTTTCTGGACCCTAGGTAAAGATTTAAGCCATCCCTAATTTTGTTTCCCTTTGTCCCAAATTGTTTTGTATATATATTTTTTGAATTAATCGTATATGCACTCACAGTGTAGAAGTTTTTTAGTGTTGTTTGTTATGATCTAATCAGAAATAATATGAAACCCGGACACTTAGTATGACATGGGTACAATACCACACGGAATAGACATGGATATGTTAAAAAAAATTATAAAATATTTTATATAGTTGTAGAATAATGAGAAACAAAGAGACATCGATCATTTTTTATTAATTCATAACTATGATGATCACAATTTACAAAAATACATTTGTCATAGTAACAAAAAAATATATTTTTTTTTTCTGTACTATAATCAATCCTTGCTGACTGTATCAATAAAAACATCTATGGTCGAACTCAAAATAAATAAATATTGACTCTACACAGTAGCTTACAATTCAGAAGCATTGCTAGGAATATTGGAAGCATCCTAGGAGTATCAGAATCCGACACAGAGATACATTCCCATTTTTTAAGTATTCAGGCTCAATAGCAGAAATAGATGTGTTATAAATTTGTTGATTTTCGTAATAATCTTAAAAGTTATTGAGATTGTGATTTTTAATTGGTTGGTGGTATTTGGCTTTGGAATCAAATGAGGAAGATTTGGTTTTTGAAATCAGTGATGAAATAAATCTTATTTGGTTAAGTTTGTTAGTGATGCTGATTTTGGATGGTGACCTGCAGAGGATGATATAATGCATATAACACTGCAGAAGAGAGATAAAGGCCAGACATGGGCTTCTCCCATATTAGGTCAGGGTCAGTTGGACCCTTACTCTACTGATCTTGAACAGAAGCGTCTCATGCTTCAGAGATTTCAAGAGGAGGTGAGTTTTGCTTTCATCACAATCCTTTTCCAGGTGTTTCAATTTGGAATTCATTTGGAACAATCCCATGATATGTCTAGCATGTGCTTCATCCTTTTGTTGTTATGGTCTGAAATTTTAGTAACTCGTTTTCAGTCTTCTACATGAAAAATTATAGTATGATATTCTTTCTTTTTACTCGCTTATTTCTTGCCAATTCATCTTTACCTCTCATTTTTTTTCTGTGTGTTTGAAGAGAGGTTCGTTCTTTTATCATGATAATAGCTCTGTGTACTGCATTTTCCCAATGGTTGGGAGATCGTAATTTAAAATCATGCAATGCCAAGTGTTTTTTGCAGTTTTTCTTCTTCAGGAAGTTTATAATTGATTAATTTGGGTCTCAAATTCACTAGAATGTCTACTGATTATTTGCTTTTTATGTTATGGATTATTGGCATCTAAGCCTTATTCCTGAGTATTTAACCCTTGCCATTCCAACCTTTATCCATACCATTTTAAGATAAAAAAAAAAAAACTACTTATTACTATTTTTAATATAGTTATGTTGCTCTCGAGTTTTGGTACTGCTCACGTATCAAATCACCAAAAATTCAGTCGTTGTCAAAGTTTATTGTTTTTCTGTATTGGATACATAAGAGTATTACTTTTATACAATAGCTAATTACCTAATTACTAATATTAAGAAGCAATTGCTGACATGGATTCTGCGGTATTAATTCTAATTATTTGATGTCACTTGTATACTTAAAACTGTTGTGTATTCTACACTGTCAAAATGAATTTTATTATGTTTGTTTCTTGTCCTACTAGTTAATGGGCTATTATTATTGCCTTTCATATGTTTCATCTGTTGGCTCTACCCATCTAGCTTCTAGGTTGTGTTCCTCCATTTCCAAAGTGTGTTCTTTGGTTAATACTGTTTGTTGGCCCAATTAGTGTATAACATTGAGAATAGGATCTGATGATCATCAGGTATTATTCATTACTGCGTACTACTTATTTGTGGGTATCTAATAGGGATAAACACAATTGATGTTAAGATTAAATTGTAGTTTTTAAGATGGCTGACTACCAACACTTGATACTTTATTGCTAGATGATACGCTCCTATTTTAGTGTTTGTTTGTCCTATCCAACAAATGTCAAGTTTGCCCGAACGGTCATACTTGCCCTGCTCCCATTAGACGTTTTCAAGGATATTCTTGAACTTGGCAGATAATTTTATTTTTAGTGCATTGCTTAGGTTTTCATCTTGAACTTGGATATTAAGAGGGCTGAATACAAACACTGGATACTTTATTGCTATTTGGTACATTTATACTTTAGCGTTTGATATATAGGATACTAAGAGGAGACAAGGCACTTGCCTAAAACCCTAACCATAAAGCTAGGTACACACAAAGGGAAAAAATAATAAAAAATTATATTACATCTCAACGACTTCCCCTCAAGCTGCAGCATATAGATCATATGTACCAAGCTTGGAACATATAAATTGAACCCTAGGTCCTCTTAGAAGATTATTTAGAATGTCTTTGAGTTATTCATTATAAATTCAGTTCATTGAAGTTTATATATATATATATAAACAGTTCAGTTTTTATAGTTTAGTTGGTTTTGGTTCTTAAAAGTTTTTTTTTTTCTAAAACCCGTTCCTACCTTAGTAGAATTCACAGAAATTGTCTATACAAATACAAGAGAATTTCACAGACATCGTCAACAAGATAAGGTTTATCCACTTCTTCTGGAATATCTCTTCTAAATCACAGTGCCAGTGCAGCTGGTCGATTGCTGATTCCTAAACTTCTGCATCTTGGACTAACATAAAGTGATTTAAAAATTAACTTGATGATTATTAAATTGCGATTTGGTCAGGTTCAAGAACTGTCTGTTGCCCCAGCTAAAGATTGCTTTATACTATTGATAGCCTTAGTTTATAGTGGCACAATCTTTCAGGTGTTGCTTGTTTGGAACCCAGATTTTAATAGTTCAGATGATGATGATCTTATTGCCTTAATCAAACCACTACTCATGATTCTGTTGTGCCTCCTGCAGAATCCAGGTTTTGATTTTTCACAAGCTCAATTTTCTGGAAACTGTCCTGATCCAAGGACCTTCATGGGTGGAATACGATCAGATTGATGATCTTAGATGCTGCAATGTTTATTTGTCTGCTCTAAGACGATCAGATGGTAATAATATATGTGATATTTGTCTCCTAATTTGATGTAATGTAATTGAGGCGGTCTTAATGCACTTCCTCTAAGGAATGATGACTAACTGTATTGAGTCGTGGTATTTGTCATTCACTTCGGTGACTCTTGGGCATTTAAATATGTATATAAGACATGTATCATTTGTCTAACTTGAGGTATTTTAAAGTCTTCTGTGGAGGAGTTGATTAGATAATACACAACAAAAATCATATAGTATTATGAAATAATTATTTGTTGGTTTTACTTTTACTGTAAAAAATTAATCCATCTTTTCATCATGCTAGTTATTCCAAACACTGTTAAATGAAGTGGTAAATAATTAAGAACAAATTCATTTTGTTTGAACAATAAATAAGATTTTTTTTGCTGTTTAAGGAGTTTGGTGTTAAAAGATAAAAACTGTAAATTATAGCATGACAAAGATGCTTCTCTTTCTCCTCAAAATTAACTTCTGAAAAAGTAATGTAGTTCTTCCTTATGTTCACAATAGATAAGTTTTTTCTCCTTTGGAGCTTGGAAGTTTTGCACTTGCAAGTGAAGTGAAACCATTATAAAAGAGTAGAAAGGGTATTTTACATTTGAATTAAATTACACTTGCACTTCCTTTTGTTCACAAAATGACGCACATACCGTTAATTTTTTTCCTCTGAAAATGCAACTATCATTTTTACTCTTCCGGTTTTGTTTCCCAAACTCATTTAACCAATATCATGAAAAACATTACAGTTTGAAACATGTTTATGGAATAAGAATAATTAGCGAAAACTCAATTCTTCCTCCCTGGCACCACCCTCTGACAAGTTCATAATATATTTAATTACCATTTTTTCAGTTCAAGTTTACTTTCTTTCCAAGTCAAGTTCTTTCACATCAAAAAGCTTCAAATAAGTAGTTATGAAATCAAATGGATCAAATGAAAAAATTCATATTTGTTCCAAAATACAATCTAAAACAATAAAGTACATATTAACTCTCTTGTTCAAGTTGTAAATAAATTTTTAAGTGATATCACTTTTGGTTTCAATATTATGTTAAATGTTTGGCAATATATTTTAGAAAGACAAAGAAAGTGTTTTAGTCTTTTATTCACTCTGATTGATCAAACAAACGATAACTTAAGCACTCATTCTAAAAAAAAATAATCAATTTTTTTTCTCATTCAAACTATTAATTATAACGAGAAATCATATTATCTAAATAATTAAATGAATACTTAAGTAACATTTTTATTATTTTACTTCAACGTCATTACTAAAAATCAATTGAATTGAGATAATTTTCTTTTTTAATTTACAAAACATTTGTTCAACAATATAACTTAATATTTTTGTCTCAATTCAATTGAAAAACAACATTCAATTTCCATACTAAAGAAGACATGCAAAAGGTTATGTAAATCATATATATATATATATATATATATATATATATATATATATATATATATTTCTCATTACTAAGACATGCACACTTTAATTTCAACAACACAATCAACTTTCCGTGTGTGTGTGTTAGTCAGTTTCACAATAGAATCAAACTCATTATCATAATTTTAACATTCCAAACTCAATTTTCTCTAATATATTTTAAAAAAATACATACAAAATTTATTAAAATAGTTATTTGATCATATAGAAAATAAATTTACAAAATACAAAGTATTATGGGAATAGACGTTTATTTATTTATTTTTTATAGAATTCAAAATTTTTTAGCCACTGTTGAATAGGTTAAATTGATAATTGATTTTCTTTTGAAAAAAGAAAGGATAAAAAATAAAACTGTTGTCAAAAGAATTGAAAACATTTTTCCTCAAAACTTTAAAATTATTTTTATTTATTTATTTAGGGTTTGCCGGTTTATTTGGTTTATCAGTTTTTCTTGAAGGTTGAATGTGGGCTTTTTAATCAAATTTAAAAAAATACTAAACACTAAATCAATTAATCTTATTTAGTATTATAGTACTTATGTTCCGGCGCTTGAAAACACAGTTTGGTCACAAAGATAATTATTTGGTTGTGAAAATCATATATGTTACTGTAGTATTATGCAAAGTAATATTACGTTCAAATTTTAAAGACAAATAAAATAAGCTGATAATATTTTATTTAAAATAAATCTTATTTATCTTAATCCTCACAACTAATAAAAAAATCATTATCTGCCAAAAAGCAATATGAGAATATAAAAACTTGCATGATAAAGTTCACATATAAAGATAATTAAGTGTTAATATTTGTAATTAAGTATTCCTAAATAAGGATAACTTTTAAAACATTACACTTACATCTCTAATAAATAAAGAAGATAATCGTAATTATGAAAAAAAATAGAAATGTAAATATAATTTAAGAAAATATCATAAAGTATAAATTTAATTTACTCTAAAAGAACACTACTGTACTTGTGAAAACATATATTACGCCCTATAATAAAAATAAAATAATATAAATTTTTAATCATTGGTGTAAAAATTATCAAAACAAAACTGCTAGAACCAACTAGTAATTAGTTGGAGTGATATTGAACTGAGTCTTTTTAAGTAAAGTATTAGGTTAAAATATTATAGATATAAAAAATATATTTGGAAAATACCTTACTAAAAATGACAAATCAATCTTATTTAGAGTAATTATTAATCAATAAAATGAATAGATAACCGTATGAATATTATGACTATAAAAATCTACTGAAAAATAATTTATATGTATTAATATAGATATATACTAAAAATATAAATTAATAATTTTATCCAATTATACCAGCGTGAAATGTTACATTAATTTGTTATATTATCATAAAGAACTAACCAATTTATATGATATCAATATTACGATTGGGTGAGAAAATCTTACTAGCGAAGCGGTATATTTACATTTTTATTATATTAAAAAATATATAATTTTATTATTTTCAGGAGCAATTAATTAAAAGAATAATATAACTTACAATATATACATAATTTTATTAAATAATATTAAAAATAATGCATTCATTATTTTTTAGATAAAAATATTTAATTATTTTAAAATAAAAAGTTATTTATTTATTTTATCAAATTTATTAAATATTTTTTAATTTATTAAAGGATAAAATTGTTAAATTAAAAGATTGAAAAGTTATGAAATAGTTTGTTTTTATATAATGTAAACTATCCACCTGAATCAAAGTTTGATTTCTAAATATCATATCATTGAAAAAAGATTGTTATCAAATAAAAAATAAATGTAGACTTTAATCAATTTGACTTAAAATAAAGAATTTAAACATCTATCTCTTTCATTTATCTGCTCTGCAATAGAAAAAGGAATTAATTAATTTCTTATTATCCATTTAATAATATATATTATTAATTATTATTTTTCTTGCTATAAAAAAATAACTATTTTTTCTCAATACTATTTGGTTTTCTTCACAAACTCTGAGATTCTCCCATGCCGTTCCACCATCTACACCCATCAACCATTCCCTCTCCAAAATCTCTCCTTTCACCCTCCCAACCAATCTTCGACCCCGTTTTCGTCTGAAACTCCGTTCCTTCGGCAGACCCTAGATCCGTTTCGCCCTGTTCGGATATGAAGAACCCGAGGAAGAAGAAGAGACCGAAGCCCCAGAAGAAGGTTGAGGAGAGAAAAGGAGCAGAAGGGGTTGTGGAGAAAGAAGAAGAGGAGACAAAGAAAACGGTTTTGGAGGCATTGGTGGACGCTTTCTCGTTGTCTTCCATAAGGGAAGCTTCCATAGCGTATGATATTGCAGGGTGTGATCCCGAGAGGGCTTCGGAGATCCTGAGAAAGGGGTTGTTGGAGGATTCGTTTTCGTGTTGCTCTTCTTCTTACAGTGGTGGAAGCAGTGGCGGTGGAACATCTTCTTCGGGGATGGAGTTGGGGTCGAAGGAGGAGGGGGAACAGAATTGTGGGGAGGGTGTTTTTGTGGGGGATTTCAAAGGGGGGAGGCAGAAGAAAAAGGTGGTTGCTTCAACTGGCACTGTTTCAACGGTTTTGGGGAAGGAGTATGTGAGGAGGAACAAGGGAAGGAACAAAGGGTTTAGTGCCAATGATGAAGTTTTTGACATGGAGAAGGCAGAGCAGTTCCTCTGCTCTATGCTTGGGGAGGATTGTGATCTTAACTTGGCTGTTGTTAGAGACGTTCTTTGTGAGTAAATTGTCCACTTTGATGTTTTCTTATTTTCAAGATTTGTTGGCTGTGAAAATAAATGACTAAATGTTTCACTTTTTTTTTTTTAAGTTTTTATTTCAATTATGTAATAGATTTAAGTCTCTATACCTGCATATATTATTTAATATTAAGTGCTAAAGCTAGTTTAAAAATGTATGCATAGTAATTAAAGTAAATAATTTATTGTATAGAGACTAAATAAAAAGTAAAGATAGTATATCTATAAGGACCAATTGAGTAATTAAACCTATATTTTATTAAAGGTTCAACCATTTGATGTGATTCTAAAAGGAAACTTAGATGGTCTTTTGAGTTTAAATGGAAGTAAATTATTCCTGTTCCTTAAAGTGATTTGATCTTGCTTTTAGACTTTTTGTCTTTGTTTGTGCGTTAAAGTAAGCAAGAATTTGTCTTTTCATAGTTGTTCAAAGCTAGCAAGCAGCCTTATTAAAGAAATTCTATACTTGTTTCTATGAGGTGGTTTTGATATTTTCTTTAGTAGATTAGTTTCTTTTGGTTTATTATTTATTGCCTGAACTTGGAATTTGTGTTTGCAGGTCAGTGTGGATATGATATTGAAAGGGTATGATGGCAATCTGAGATTCTAAAATTTTGTTGTTAGCACTTGATGTTCTTGTTTTTTTTTTTTTTTTTTTTTTTTTTTTTTTTTTTTTTTTTTTTTTTTTTTCAATATGGCACTTATTACTTTTAGTCAGTTAATTGTTATCTCTGTACTAAAAAAGGTTTAGTTTGTTTGTTTGTTCTCTTTTTGTTGGCTTTGTGGTGGATATATTTAGAGCAGATGGTTATATCCTCAGACTCAGCTCGTCAGCTGTTTTTCTGGGATCTCTTTACGGGTGTGGGTTTATGGGAAAGCTTTTTTGTCTCAAGTCTTTTGGCTTTTGAGTTTACTTAATACATACATATCTGAACTGAACAAAATTTGGGAAATAGGAAACAGTAAAAACAAAGTTACATTTGACGTAATCTATTGTTTTTCTTTCTTATTTGGTACAAGCACATACTTTCAAATGGTAGCAATGACGTGTCATAACTGTCTGGTTTATTTATCCTGTTGGACATTGCATCATGGATATTTTATATACTGGTAGTTGCATCTTTATAATTTTTTTTACTTCTATTTTTTAAATTTTATTCCAATACACATTAATACCAAAATAATCAGATAAATGTTAGCAAGTCATTAAGTCTATATAAAGACTCATTCTTTGTGGTTCAGCCTTTTTAATATCAATTTTATGTGTTGTGTCATAGCCGTATTGGTTTATATGATTTTTAAAATTTGTGGTGTTCCCATGGCCCTACTGTGTCATATGTGCATGCCATGTTGTATCCATTCCTCTTTGGTTTGTATGGCACGGCCACTTTTGTTTGAGTTTGTTCGCTACTGTTTGTGGCTATTCTACTTGTATTTCCTTTTCATTCTGTAGACATTTTTGTGTAAATGGGTAGTAGTGGTGTTGCAGTATCTGGTTTCACATCTCTACAAGAGTTTTAGGGAGCTACACAGATCAAATAAAGTTATGCTAGTTTTGTAATATGATTAGCTCTGAATGATTTTCCAGGCTTCAACTGTATTGCTTGATTTAGCTGGGTCTACAATTGAGAAATCCAATACTGATAGACATCCAAACTACAGAGTAGACAACATAGGTGATGGGAGAGTTTTTGTTGACCCTAATGACAGTGTAAGTAGCAGAATAGAATCATGTTTATTACTGTTTTCAAATTTGCACATATTTTATTTTTGAAACTGGTATTGTGTTCTAAAAAACTCAGTAATGTGCTTATTACTTAAGCTACTGCAGTTGCACTACATCATATAGTTTTTATATTATTTGTCTATTCAACACTATAGAGTTGCAAAACTGTTGATGTTGGAGGTATTTTTAACTTTATTATCTGCACCCTTACTGTACATAGTATTAATTGCCTTTTTTGTAACAGTTGATGGACAGGAGATCAGAGTCCACATCTATTTCATCAGATGGTGATATTTCTGATAATATATGGTCTCTTGGATCCTTTGGAAGGTAAATTATATCAATGTATTATGTTGCCAGTTCATGGTATAGACTCAATAAATTATGTCCTTTTCTTTCTGTGTCCCATGATGTCCTTCCAAAAAAAAAAAAAATGGAACTTAAAGGACTGTCAATGATAATGAAATATCTTTTAACCTGTTTCATCAAATCATTATATTTAGCTATAGAAGTAACCTGGTAAATAAAATCATTGTAGGTAGTTGCAATTGAATGTTCCGATAGATAGCTCCTGCTGCATAATATTTCAATTGTATCTTTACATGTACATTTTTGTTCTTTGAGTGTTGAAGTTTATAGAATTACTCAAGGTACATTCATTTGAATGAAATTCTCTGTTTCATCCACTAGGATTTTAGTTATGCTAAGCATGCCAAATATTATTGTTCTCAACTTGCATAAGTTGTAGTAAATTCAATCTTGAACCTGAGCCATATTGTTTGCATAACTCCTGGGAGTCAGGCATCTACCTACCCTTTAGATAAAAATATACAATTGCACACACACTTTTGTACTGGTTTTATTAGTGATATAAGATTGTGTTACTTCAAGACAGGTGTGGTAGTTTGCATGTAGTCACAGGCTCAATGCTCTCGAGACCACTATAGTACCAAATTAAATAAGAACATAATAGAACTTATTATTTTTAATTTTGGTTTGCCTGTTACTTCTATGTCCCTCCTATTCTAGCATTTATTTTAGCCCTTTTACACCTTCCTGCATTCAAATATTGACATCCTCTTAAACAACGATCTTGGTATGCGAAACCTAACTCCACTAGCTTAGTTTTTTCTTGGTTTTAGGAAATATGCGGAGGTCCTCTCTAATTCTAAGGTTGATTTTGCTATTAGCTCAGAATGTACAAAGTCTGACATTCCTCTAAAGGTGTCCGATATTCCTCAGAAGGTGTTGGAATCTTTGTTTAACTTTCCCAAAAGCACCGAACATGACAAAGATAGCATGAATTGGAGAAATGTAGTAAAGAAAATTCAGTCTTTGGGACCAGGGTTCAATGTTTCCCCGCATGTTGCAGAATCTCAGCAACGTACTTATGGTACATAATGGCAATTTTTAAATACTTGCATCTACTGGCTTATCTTGAACAGTATTTGTTGATTACTGCTTTTGTGGTTCCATTTTACTGTTCTAAAGAAATTGACTGATTTTCAGTAATATGCAAATACTTTATGATCTGTTCCATGCTCACTTCTCCTTGTATTTTACTTTATTATGATTTGAAATGGGGACCTTGGTGGTTTTATGAATATGTTGGATTGAAATTCACTCAATTTAAGGATTAATGAAATTAATATGATTGAGTTACCTCTCTCTATGTGGTGTGGCCAGGTGGCTTGGGGGCTTGCCGTCCTAGGCAACCTGAGTCAGAGCAAGGAGAATACATCATGCATTTTTGGCAAGATTACCTCTGATACATTAGTAGAGATTGTTAGAAAAGGTTGGATCTTGTTGAATATTGCCAGAAAATGTGAAATGGGGTCTTCGCAAACACATTTTCCTTGGTCTTGATCTCATTCAATTAGTAGGGGCATCACAAGCATTCAAGCAATGCTTGTGGTATGTTGTCTCCGGTGATTTTCTTCAGAAAATTTAGAAATTAATATAGGGTAAAATAGAAAAATAAATTTATTCTTAAAAAATATAAAATGTTGAAAAAATTGGAGGAAAGTTGGGTTAATGATATATTATTGGTAAATGGGAAAGAAATCACAATGATAAATTAGGAAATAAATATAGTTAGGGTTGCACTTTTGTTTCTTAGGTGTTATAATTGTACGATTTTAGTCCCTCTATTGGTACTGTTAAGTATTTAGCTTTGTTGATGTGTCAGTGGATGATGGCATGACAAATGAAGTGTTGCCTGACATATATGCTAACATGACTTAATTGCACTTCTGGTCCTCCATGATTGCAATACTAAAGGAATCAAAGGTGTAATTTAGCCATGATAACATATGAATGAGGCAACATATTAGGTGTCACATTATAATCTAATGTGACGTTAACAAAATCTGTTAAATATTTAACTGAAGACTGACAGGGGACCAAAGTTGCTCAATTGTAATACATACCAAAAGGACCTAATTCATGCAATTGGAATCTGAGAGACCAAAATCACACAATTTCCATATCTAAGGAAGTAAACGAGCAATTAAACCAAATAATTATATATAAGAAAGTAATATATGTTCTGTTAAAATTAATTATCAGAGTAATTTTTAAAATTGTCCTAACAATCTCTATTGTTTAATATGCTACGCTTTGGTAGCCTATCCAATATTAACACTTTCTTATTCTAAAAATAAAAGGAGGAAAACAGAAGTGAAAAGCTGTCCAACTATGAAAGTCGAATTACTCCAATCTTAAGTGTATTTAGTTATTTTGATTATCTTATTTTTGTATGCTTCAATTTTATGGTTTCCTTGATGCTGTATAATTTGAACCATGACAGTTCATTTGATTCTTTTGCTTTTCGCATTTGTAGCTAAGGGAGATGAATATCATGTGTTTAGGGAAGATTCAAACCAGCAGTGGGATTCAGTGAAATCTTATTACAAGAAAGTAAGTTCACATTTCACCTTTTCTTGGGATTATTTCATTGTGATCTTTAAGCCAGATTTCTATTGAGTTCAAATGTCAGTTGATAACATACAAGGGTGATATATTTTGCAGGCTGCAACAGCATACACCAAAGGGGATCGAGCTTATGCTGCATATCTTTCTGACCAGGTTTTTTCTTCTTTAATGAGAACAGCAGAATTTTGTGTGCAAAACATATAACTCTTATTTTTCTTTGATAATTGAGATGCATATTTATAGTAATCTGTGAAATTTTATTTTTTCTCGATTTAAATCTCAGTTCGATAACCTTGACATTAACTGTCTTTTGTCCGAACCTTTACTATGGTTTGCTTTGTTATATGCTGATAACTATTTCTATGTCTGGCTAGGGTAAAGAACAAACTAAACTAGCTCAGAAAGCAGACACTAGGGCCAGCCATGACATATTTATAGCTAGGTCTGTGGATTTCTTTGAAGTATAAAGCCAGAGAGAACTTCCTTTTTAACAATTGCCTCATGTACTATTGCTCGTATTAAGCTACTGCTAGTGATTTATGCAGAAACAAGGGTATAGAAAACGTGATAACTATTGATTTACATGGGCAGCACGTGAAAGAAGCAATGAGAATGCTGAAACTCCACCTTCTGTTTGGATCATATGTCCCCTGTAAGCATTTCTGAGGACCTAGGTTCTCACATGTTCTCAAGACTTTTAGACTAAACCAACATTGCATTATTGAATTGCATTTACATCTGTCTGTTTATCTGATTGCCTTTATTTTATATCCCTGCTTCAGCTGTGCAGACACTAAGGGTTATCACAGGATGTGGATCACATGGTTTTGGAAAGTCCAAGCTGAAACAATCAGTATGGTTTAATCCATCCTATCGTCTATGCTCTTATATCTATAGTGTGAAACATAGTTTTCAATGTGTTTACATGTTGGCCAATATTTTGTAACTTGGTTATTAGAAGGGAAATTGACTTGTTTCTAAACGATGGTTTATTTTCTTGTCATTTTGTTAACACAGGTTATAGACCTTTTGAAGAGAGAAGCAATTGAATGGAGGGAAGAGAATCAGGGAACTCTGTTGATTAAGCTCAACGGATGGAGAGAGTATAGCTTTCTGGACACCAACAGTGACAGTGATAGTACTGATTGATTAAGCATGTTGCATAAGTTATGTGCATGAAATTGTTGTACCATATTAGATCATTAGCCTGGCCAAAATAAATAAATTAGAGATGTTACATTGACATGTACATTATATGTTAGCCAAGCTATATCTTGGAGCATATTGGTCTATCCCATTATGTATAACCTGTAGCTCTATTGAGTTTGGTTGCATGAGTCAGAATTGCATGTCCAGGGTAGGCTAATTACTCAGCTGTGTGAATAGCTAAAGATATTTAATTTAATTTTAAGGGATTTTGCATTTAACTTTTCCATTTTGTGCTGTTAGTTAACAACTCCAAGTGTACAAGCTCACTTGTAATTTGAGTTGAATGAAATCGTTTGGTGAAGTCTGGTAAATTTGGGTGGTAATGCTCAAAATAGTGAGTTTATAATTGAATTGGTCAGTCTACTTTAACATCCAATGTAGCACTAAATGACATTGACTTCTCTATATCAAGCTTTGGAAAGTGGTAAATCTAGTGCTTTGTTGAGATATCATGTTAACAACTAATGATATAATAAAAAAATTATATATATAACAGTGGAGGATAACTTTTATCTCTTTAAAGTTAACTTTTGTAGTTAAATTAGATTGGTTTAAATTTTGAATTTTAAGATCGTATCAAATCCTGTAATGGGGTTGTGGGGCTTGTTGAGTTTTACATGTTATCGGACAATTTACAAATGGTCGGTCATGTGAATTTTATGTTCAAAATGTCTAAATATTCTGGAAAAAGAAGTTCATCAAAACTCTATATTAACTAGTAATATGATAAAAAAATATGTATATGAGGAAACAATATTTCATACCTTGGTTGGTTTTGGGACTAAATTGAGTCTAAATCCATATTTTCAGAACTAGTTTTTGCATGTTTTCAAGTTGTGCTATTTTTGTTATGCTTATATAATTATATTATGTATCTATAAGATGTCATTTATATCAAGATCGTAATGTGACTCAACGTAATCTCAATGTGACTCAATGTCTCACTACTCATTATATATTTGCAGGGTAGTACTATTAAATTATAGTTTTAAGAGTATTGTGTCTATAGGTCTTCTAATGTATTTTTGTATATTAGTAAAATATACTGAGTTCAGTTTATGAAAACTGTTTGCATAGACATTTTAGTTTAATAAACGGTCATGTAAGGAGTGCCTTTAAGTCCACTTGCACTTCTTTACACTAATTCTATAAGGTAGGTAATTTGAAAATATCATTGGAACTAACAAGTTTTTCATTTTTTTTACGTACTTCTTCTCGAAATTGATTATGGAAGTAATCACAACTAATATTGTTTAACCATTAAAAATACATCCAAGCTAAAATAGAGAGAGTTTTTAAGCCAAATCTTTTGCCTCCTATCATTAGAGTGAAATGGTTACGACAATGTGTGGATGCATATGCATATCTTTTATGTCAATTGATATTAATTATCAAGTAAGGATTTTAACAATTATATATAATTTTATCCTACCCTATTATTGACTCTTATATCAGAATGGTATATATATTTTGTTGGCTCATCCAAATACTGAACAGAGGTATCGTGGGAATAAACAGTACTTAGATTAAAAAAAATAGTAAGATTTATAAAATAATTTATTATTATATTAAATTAATTATGTAAATAAATATAGTAAAGGCAACATTTTTAAATTATTTTTTATTCATAGGAATTCTATCTTTTTCGTGCCCTTCCGCATGTTTCTATCAGCTGAAACAAACACATCGTTACAGTAAAAACTTAGGACTAATTCAAAAAATAATTGTTTTCTCACCAATTATAAAGCAACTTTAATCATTTTTCTAAAATCCTAATTTATTCATCCACTATATTAATTCATATTTGAATGCTCTTATTTTAAAAGTTACTATCATACATCTCCACTAGATATGAATTAAGATAATTTAAACGATTTACTTAATTTTAGGAAATCGATAACATTAAATGAGTTTAACAGTATAAAATTAAGTATTTATAATCAAAATTACCTAATTCTACATTGATTAAATATATTAGTTCAATTCATTTAATATTCCTGAGTTCGGACCACAGATATTTTCTAAATCACAGTACCCTTAATTATATTTATCGAGAATGATGTTTAAGTCTAATCATAATCATATTCTTTAGAGTAATAATGTAATTAGGATTTAGACTGAATAAATAATAGATATAATAAGGATTAAGTAAGATAAAATTTATTTATATTTAAGTCTACTTATCATCTTTTATTTGTTTATACTTTAAGTCCAGAAATAATCCATTCGCTCTCAATTGTTTATGACCAGAACAAAAGTTAAGATCATCCACATTAAGGATGCTATTTATCTTGAACAGTCATGTTCATTTAAATTTTCCTCCAGAGATGCCATTTTTCGTTTTATAGTTTAGGGAAAAACTCCATCTACCGAGTGTCACAAACATACAACAAATAAACCTATTTATGAAAGCTAAAGTGAAGTAGTCTGTAGACAGAATAAAAAACTAGAAACACCTTAAACAAGTCCTGGTTGAGAATGGACGTGTACATTTATAGAGGAAGTTCACCGCTGTCAGCAATCACAACCTTGCTTTTGGGAGTGCCACTTTGCCTTCCTTCTGCTTCAACCTTGTAAACAACATCCATTCCAGAAAGAACTTTACCAAAAACGACATGCCTTCCGTCCAACCTATCAAATAGATATAGTTAGTAATTTCTTAATGCATGGCAACGACGTTCACCAATGAAAAACCATAGAAACTCGTTCATATATCGTCAGTCACACTACGCAATCTGCACAAACGGTTACAGGAAATACAGCCTTCAAAGACTGATGTATGTCATAATATCATAGCAGAATCGAAGTATTATGCACACTACACATATGACATGTACAACATACGATTTTGATATTTGTTTTCTTTTGCGAATTTATTGATCTAGATTAAATTACCAGCTAGTTGTCACAGTTGTGATGAAAAATTGTGAACCGTTGGTATCAGGACCTGCATTTGCCATTGACAGAAGTCCTGTTCATACATAAAATAACAAAAAAGCTTTAATCCCATCATAGGTTAATTTGAATTTATGTTTAACAAACAACTATAACAATAAAAGAATGTTACCTGGTCCAGTATGCTTTAACTTGAAGTTCTCATCAGCAAACTTCTCTCCGTAAATTGATTCTCCGCCCATTCCATTGCCATGTGTAAAATCACCTCCTTGGATCATAAAGCTAGGAATAATTCTGTGGAATGAGCTACCTTTGTAATGGAGAGGCTTTCCACTTTTACCAGTTCCCTTTTCGCCTAATAATTTGGACAAAATGTAAATTTAATATAAAATATATTTTAATTTGTAAGATGAACATGTGCACATTATATATCCAAGCAGTGATGTCATTATCTTATATTATTAAGAAGGGAAGACGAAATGTCCTTAAACTCAAATATAAGTGAAAAGAACCACGAGAATAGAAAATCTAAGAACTCAACTAGATCTTCCTAATAAATCTGTCCTCAATTTGTTCTAATGAGTAGAGCAGTTTAATTACAGGTGGATGAAATCTGTCCTCATCAGTTATTACATGAATGAATCTATTTCTTCTAACACAACTGAATCTGAAACTTGAAAACAGGATGGAAGCAGGTTCTCTAACTATCATATGATAAAATCAATAGAAGCAGCAGAAACAAGCTCACCTGTGCAAAGAGCCCGGAAGTTTTCTGCAGAAATGGAAATAAAAACAAGGCTTCAGTTAACATTCACAAGGATAATTGATAAGAATCAAAATGCAGAGAATTTAAAAACCCAACCTGCAGTTTTTGGAACTGCCTTCCCGAAAAGACCGATTACAATACGACCTGGAAAGTCAACCATCATAGCATAAATACCAATGGTCAAAATTTCATACTGAATTATGGGGAAAAGGAATGATGAAACATCAACTCGGCGTTATCAATGACAGAAATTGAAGGACAAAATTGCACCATATAAATAACATTATGTTGCTGACATAGCGTGCCTCCCTTTACATACTATGACGGTTGGCAAAAAATCTGCCATGGCAGCCATGGTGCCTCGATTTAACAACACTGCACTAACTTATCTATATCAACTATAGTATAGGTAGATTGTGACCCCAGCTGAATTTTACTTGTAATTTGGGTTGCCATTCTGGGGAGGATTTTACCTAACCACCATCCCCAGCCTAAGGGCTAATCTTACAGCTTTAGCTATGAGGATACCTGATCAAGGACAAAAAAATATACCTAACAAAACAACGAAGTTCTCCCTAACCTCTACCAACCAAGTTTACGCACATAGGGAATTCTGATCATTTAGAATTGTATAAGGATTCATTATGAAGCAAAACATCGACATACACTCCCAGTTCCACTTACATCACCAAAACATCCAAAATCACTTCCACAAACCAAATATTAATCAAACTCATTTAACCAATATTTTACCTGTCATGAATCACTATTCCTTCATTATAGATAGATTGTTGGTTAGATATGTTTGTTTAATATTTGCACACGGGAAATGATTTGTGTTAAAGTGTGTGTGAAACATTACTCAATTATAATTTTAGAAGGTATCTTTAGTCATCTATCATCTCATTCCACTTTGAATCAAATCAATGAGAGCAAAACATAGACACAGCACAGAGTGAATAAAGGCATAAGAAGAATGAAGCTTAGAGACCTGCGGCTTTTCCATCGATCTCAACATCAAAGAAAACCTTGTTAGTCACTTCCTTCAATTCCTCCTTTGATTTCTTTGCCTGTGAACCCACACATGGACCAATAAATTAAAAATAAAAAAGGAAGCAGAATTGAAATTTGTACCAAACTCAATAGCAATTAAATATTTCTATGGCATGCAATTTAATTTAAATTAAGATGATATAACGACTGATTTTCCTCCTCATAAAATAGAGTCTCGATCTCAAGCTCAACAGTTAACCCATTCCCTTGATCCCATAGAAATCGGAGTACATCTAAGTTTGAATAAGCAAATTGAGACCTGGGTGAGAGCTAGGGTTCCGAAGAGGAGCAAAGTACAGAGCAGCAACGACGTCGTTTTCGCCATCTGTGATCTCCGATTCGCCGCTACCACCAGGACAGTGAGTGAAGTGAACTAGATGTTGGGGATTGTCGCTTATATGAGAATTCCAGAAGTTTGTTATTTGTCATCTCAGCCAATCGGAATTTGACACGTTAGCATTTCTTTGAAATCCAATTGATTATCTACCTGGGCCTTCATTCTAAACCCTTTCAACTTGGCAAGAACTTCCTGCACCCATTATTTTTTACCTGCACCCCATCAAGTTTATAAAAATCCAAAAATACTTTTTAAGTAAAAATAAATTCTGAAAAATATTTTCTGAAAATAAGTTTTGAAAAACTTTTTTAAAACATAAATTTTACATTTTGAAAAAGATTTTCCAAAACCTAATTTTAGAAAACCTTTTTTAGAATATAAATTTTCTGAAAAGTATTTTCCAAAAGCTAATGAAGAGAGTACTTTAGCAATTTTACATCTGTGACGGTTACGTGTAGAAAATGATGGGGTGCAGGAAGTTTTTGCATCTCAACTTTAGGCCGTCAATAATTTTAGGCGTTTTTTCATGCACCCCTTTATTACTAACTGCACAGTCTCATACTAACAGAAAAAGGGAAAAATACTCTCTCTCAGTGCACCACGCTACCGTCACCTGCTGCTGCAACATCTCTATTGTATGTACCTTCTCTATTGCACTCTGAGAGGAAGAGAAATAAGAGAAAATTTTTTAGAAAAAAAACTCGTTTCAGAAAACTCAATTCAGATGTTATCATATATGTTCTACAGTTTATTTTGATAATTTTATTCTATAAAACTCATTTTGAAACGCTTTTCATATCATCCAAAAAAGTTTGTTTTGAAAAGTTCATTTTAAAAAACTTATTACAGAAAGTTCATTTTGGAATGTATCGTATGAGAATTAGCTAATACATAAAGATTCACAAAATAAATATTTTATTGCATGGTATGTTATAGCTGCATATTACTTGCTGAACCGTTTTGATTGAAACATAGCCCAACCAATAATGCCAAAGTTGAAAAGATCACTTCACAAGTGTTAAGGTTGTATGATTAGCAGAGAGAGCAGTATTATATTGAAAAGGAGGAAAAACATAAAATATTGTCCTTAATTTTTCCGTGTAGATTATCTTCTTGGTTGCCTGATTTTTAACATAGCAAAAGTTGAGATGAAATAAAAAAAGATGTTATCCTTTGCAAACTGAGACACACTTTACATATTTTTGGTGATATGAGGAACGTGTAAAAGCTCGTTTAGAGAATTTTTCTTTGAATTGTGAGGTAATGTAAAATGTGCAGTGCCAATATGTTATATGCATACTTAACCATTACCAATTTTGACAGAGTCATTACTAATGTAAACTTGCTTTTTGCAAAAATTAGCACAGTTATTGGTTATATGGTAAAAAGCACCACTATCGGTGTAATAGAGTGGGCCAAGAATAGTTGATGGAGTTCCAAGCAGAAGGGTTCATTATCTTCACTTGCTGAATAAAAGACTTGAGAAGCATTAGCTATGTCTTTTTTTTGTAAGCATTAACAAAAAAAAAATTAAGACTCACCATTTTTGTAATTGAATTATATGGAAGAAGAAAAAGAAGATGTAGATGAAAGATCAGAGTTAAAGATAAGGAAAGATTGGGAAGTTATGGTGGAAGAAAAGTGTTCTTAATACCATGTGAAGTTAATCAAAGAAAAAAAAAAAACAAAGATAGAAAAGAAATAACAGAAAATAATGAAACTTATATTCCTCACACAAAGAATACATAAAACAAATATAATACAATCAGGGAAATAGAAAAGCAATTAAAGTGTTGTCATGCACTTGCAGTAAATGACCAAAAATTATGGTTGGAATAAAGTGGATTCCACATTTTATTTAATTGGACCTCATTATATTCAAATGCTGCAAAGAAATACGTGCAAAAGTAAAAGATTATGAGCGATTATCAAAAAAGGAAAAGGTAAAAGATGATGTGCGATTACTTTGTTTCCTTTTTCTTTTTACAACTTTCTATGTTGAAATTATTTTATGTTTCATTCATTAAAGGGACAAATTTATTTCAAAAAAAATTGTTAATAAAACTTTATAAATTTGCTTAAGGAAAACACGCTTCTTACTACTTTAATCAGCTAGCATTGATATATGCAAATACTTGCTAATTTGCAATATGCAAAATATGCCACTTTCCAAATTTATTCTTATTGCTTCCAAAAAGTTGCACTTGGAAAAACCCCAGGAGGAATAATAATAGATAAAGAGTACATTGAAAACGTAACCATTATTTAATATTTATATATTACTCATTAAATATTAAAATGAAGTTTCACTTGTTATAACCGACAAAAACCTCTCCTGGGTAAGCTTATACAACCTTATCAATTTCAATTTGTAAGTCCGATGAATTCCTTTGAGTCACTCCATGATGTTCAGAGAAAGTTCTTCTACAACCAAGTATCATACCACGCTTTCATGTTGCTCTCAAGAAGAGAAGTTCAAATAATCATATATTTCATATTTATTCTTTTTAGATTATTATCTAACTTTTGAAACAGGTTGAAGAATGGAAGAAGAATCATGTGCTCACTCTCATGAAGAGGAAACCAACCATGAAGGTTCAAATCATGATATGAGAAGGTCTTATCAAACACAAGTTCATCTCCATTTTGGTAGTTGGTTAAGCTTCTTGATTCTTTTCTCTCCATTTTCTCATTAGCACAATGGATTGTATTGTGTACTTCTTTTCATAAGTTTTCACTTGGAATGTGAGCATTCCATTTTCTTCAAAATGGTAAAGAAAGACAAGTTTCAAGAGTTTTTCTTCTCTTCTCCAGCCACAATCTATTTTCTTTGTGTAATAAACACCCTCTAACTTTCATTTCGTAGATTTACTTTTGTTTTCTCTGCTAAATCAAAGAACAGAGTCACACTTCTGAAACTTTTCTACAGTCATACAAGAACATGGAATGAATAGTAAGTTTACATAAAAAACTTTTATGATTGATGATAAGCTTTCAACTGCAGCACCATGATAACATCCATTACTTCTGTGTTTTGCTTTGGAAATGATGATAGCTTTGATTGAGTTTTTTGTACTCATCTCTCTTCATTGTTAAATGGTACATTATTGAGTCCGTACAAAAGACCAAAAATAAATTATTTCATTTTTTTCAAAAATATAAATATATTAAAAATTATGTGGATTTTTATTTGTTTTAATTACTGAATGAGATATTTTTAAGTGAAGTTCATTGATATAATATGTTAGTTCGGTCTTTTAATTAGAATAATAACTATATTCATAATTGTATCTTGCAACAACACGCAAAGACGGATTATTCCGATAATTTAAAGTGTGTTCTGAAGATAAGAATAACAAGGAAAAGGTTTTCATAACATCCACAATTTATTTATTTTATACAGTTTCGTATGATTTCTGAAACTAATGTATAGAATCATAAAACTAAACACACATAAAGAGTATTATTGGAATATAACAATTTTTAAAAAAAAAGAAGATTAAAAAAATATAAATAAAATTCTCCTTTTTATGAGATTTTCTTCTCACTTAAACTTATTTTTAAATTATTATACAAATAAACTTCTAAATTTTTTTATATAAATTAACTCATTTACTAAAAAGAATTAAAATTACCAATAAGATAAATTCACTGAAAATATTCAAAATTAGTTGTATTTATTAATAAATTTTTGAAAAAAAACAAAATTTGTAGATAAATTAATTATATGTAAATTTATCGATGGATTTTTTTAAACCGTCAGTAAATCCGTCAATAAATCGATAATATTAATTATTATAAAAATTAATATTTGTAATTATTAAAAAATTAAATTTATCAATAAATCTGTTAGTAATTAACGACAGATAATATTTATCAGTAAAAATTTATTAGTAAAAGTTGTCAGGGATAATATTTTATTAACTGATAAAATTTCGTCAATAATTTAATTTTTTAATAATAATTTATTCATAAAATTTAATTAACTTATAAAATTAGTATTTCTTAAATAATGATTAGGTATAAGTTTTTTTAATAAGAATGACTACTGTTTACAAGTCAAATTTTGACTTTTACAAATAATAAATGTGCCTATTTATGTAAGTAAATTTGGAAAAGTTTATTTGTGTAATATTTTTAAAAAGTATATTTACTTGCGAAAAAAATTATTTGTTGTTAACTGCATGTATTAAAGCTTATTGGTTTAAATATGAAGTCAAGTACTTCAGTAATTTAAGTCAGAAAATAAATAATGAAAATAAAGTGAATAACACAATGATTACAAGCTGTTGCGTGAAAAGGAACACCACAATAGAGTATCAATAATTTTGCGTGTCTCGCACCCAACCCACCTATGCTATGTTTCAAAGTTTTCCCGAGAAAAAAGAAAAAAAAAATAGAAAGCACTAAAACGAAAGAAATTAATTGCCCTCATTCTCATAATGAAAGTGTAGTAGTTGTTCTTCTGTTTGCCTTTTATTATACAATAATAAAAGAATGTCAGGATTTAAATTTATAATTTTATGTAAATTATCCAATATTTTTTCTGATTCTGAAGAGTTTATTCTTGTGTTTGTCTTGAGTTTTTGTTTGGTCGTTTTATCATTATTTATTCATCTTGATTTTTTTCTAATTTATGATTTATAATCTTTATATATATGTACATACAAAAGAAATTTTTTCATCATTTTTTAAGAAAAAGAGAAAATCAAGAAAGAAAATATAAGAACATGTCCAAATACAGCCGTTGAAAAGGGTAATCATTATTTAATATTTGTTATTATTAATTAAATAAAAGAATAAGTTTCATATCTAAGTTTCAACTCTTAATGTCTAAGATTTCTCTATACAACTAGCAGTCACATGAAAAGAAAAGAAAAAGAAAATAGACTTGTGGGTGTTGACACAGATATAAATCTAAGCTTATGAACCTGAGATATTACATTTTGCAAGAACGATGAATTCATTAGAATCTCTCCATGATGTTGAGAGAGATGTTTTCTATAAGCAAGTATCATTCCATGCTTTCATGTTGCTCACGAGAAGAGAGGTTCAAATAACTTTATATTTCATTATTATTATTCTTCGGTTATCATCTAACTTTTGAATCAGGTTCAGGAGAGGAAGAACAATCATTCATGACCTTATTCTCATGCTTCTGCACCTTCTTCTTCTTCTTCTTCTTCTTTAGCTGCTAGCCTCATTTTTCCAGAAAGCAAAGACCATGAACGAGCAAACAATGCATCCAACAAAACCAGCTTCAAGTTTATTGGATCAAAACTTCATCCATCACTGGCAGTTTTGCTAGTTGGTTAGTTCATGATGAACTTCATGTTCTGCAGAACCTCCACTGTCTCATTATAGTACAATGGATCTTTGAATCAACTCAAAACTTGTTTTTAAGTTTTTAGTTAATTCAGAGAGTTGGAATGGTCACTTTTCCATTTTCTTCTTTATACTAATGTAAAGAAAAGCATCTTCCAAGTGTGTGTGTGTTTTTTTTCCACAGTTTTTTTCATTTTATACTTCTTTCATACATAATGTAAATTATGTTAATACCTGCAGATATCAATTTTTTTTGTACCTCTTTTTTTTTATTGATTAATTATTTTAAACATATTACACATATTGAAACCATTTATACATTCCACTAACACTTCTTGTTATCCAAAAAAACACATGTCGTTCACATATATTTAGGAGATTGGTTGAAACATTACAGAAACATCAGAACATGTTCAATCTGAAAAAATTCTAGGTTGTGATTAGATGAGGAATTTAAAATATTTGAAATTTGAATTGATTTGATTTGATTTAAATTTTTTATTTTTAAAATGTTGCTTTCGACGAATAATTTAAATTTTGTTATCCTTAAATATATAAACAAATAATAAAATTATATAAATAGATGTGAACTTGGATTTGATAAATTGATTTTTTAGGATAAAGTTAAATTTAAAATTTATTTCCATGACATACTATCAAAAGCGTGTTCAGAATCTATACTAGTTGAATGATCATTAAAATCTTAACTAAAATGGTATTAATAATTTAAAATATAAAAACATTATCATTTTTATAACTATATTAGTGAAAAGAAGAAAGATAAAATAAAATAAAAAGTAACAAAAGAGAGTCAATAACAGAGAGGAGAGAAGGAAAAAGAGGACAGAGAGAGACGGAAAGCATATGAGAGAAAGAGGAAAAGAGAGAATTTAATTTTAAAATTTAATTGTTTTAAATATTTATTTAGTAAGTATATTTCATTATAAAACATTTCATATTACCTAAAAAACGTTTTCTTAGAAATCCTCTTTTAAACATAATTTTAGAAAATCTATTTTTTATACCATATAATTGATATAAAATATTTAACGACTTTGTTAACTATTAATTTTTCATCATGAAAAACTGATTATTTTTAATGAAATATTATTTTTCCATTTTCTTTAGAAAGTGTAACTTGCTCTCCTAAAAGTCCTTAGTTTAGTTACTCTGATTAACCAGTTTTTTGTGCTATATTATGCTATTTACTAAGATATCCAATAGTTACAGATTTCATTGATGGTCTAATAGTTACAATCAAATTATAATACTTAAACTGCAATGTTTTTAAGTAATAATAATTAAGTTCTTAGTTATAATTTTTATCTAATAATAAAGACTCAATCTAAATCTAACACCAGAGACATCTAACAGCATTTTGTGTTTTCTTAGAATCTATGACAATGTTATCCTCTGTGATAAAATGTCTGTTATGCTCCATCTGATGTTGCAGGAATACTGAACAAAGATAAGATTCCCAGTTGGATGTCTTTTACAGTATTAGGTCTCTATCAGCATCTTTCTTCCTCGAAATTCCCAAAGCTGCTTTCTGCTTCAAATAAACAATGTTACTGCAAATTCACTATTGAGGTCGAAGTGTTGAAAAGGATGAATAATCTCTAGTAAACATAATTTTCAAAAATAAATTTGATCAAGCAGTAAACAAATTCGCAGATATAAGTAAAAAATTATAATAATTATCCATCTTCATTTTTCTTTTTAATTGCTGTTTTTTATATAGTAACGAAACTTTCTAATTCTATTTTAACATGACTTCTCTCCATCTAAATAAAGGAGAACATGATTATCTTATATTTGAAACTATTTTGATAATAGAAAAATCCAAAACTCGACAATATCATTATTTCTTTACATAACGATAAAATTTCCAAAAAATAAGTGTTACTTGACGTGTACATATATCAAATTTTGTACGCAATAATTATTGAGGAAAATGATAATAGTGGAATTTCAATTTAGTACATATATTAGCTGCCTTGCTTACAAAATGTGTACAATGGTCTACTTTTATCTTTAGAAAAATGTATAAAATTTTATTTTTCAAAAAGCACATCCATTTATTCTTATCATTGATATATCTGAGCACCATTACTGTAAATTACACAGTAATGTGCTAGTAAAAACAAGTTTTTTTTTTTTTTATTTTCTTGATTTTATGATGGAAAGAGTTTCGTGTATTAATATTAATCTTGGGTTTAACACTTACGATTGCCTTTTGTGGAATTGTTGCAGAAGCCTGCACATGTTCCAAATGGCAAAGAAAATTGAAGAGAGTAAAATTTGCACGGTTTAATTAGACGTGTGGGCATTAAATAGGATTATGTGAATTTTTTTTTATCTTACTACCCCTTTTGATGAGATTTTTTCTTTTTCTTTTTACTTTCCTTTTGTTTTCAGTAGGTTTTTCCTTATATTAGTTTATTTTCATTATTATATAAACATGCCTATATGTCCTTCAAAATTGTATCATATCATACCATAAATAAAAGGTACTTATAATTTTGTATGAGTTTTTATTTTTTAATTAAGTTTTAATTTAATTTTTTATTTATTAAATATCTAAAATTATTATTTTTCTATTTGAGTTTATGTTATGTTAATAAAATGATCTAATTATCATTTTTATAACATAATTGTTATCTTATTCTATAAAATATTATTTACTTAAATATATAGGATTTTGTAATTAATATAAAATTTTAATTAATTTTTATTGCTTTGGTTGGTGAAAATGTATTGAATAACAAGGATGTTGTGTTTCCAATTATTTACAATAACTAAACAACTATAATAGTCACTGTTATTTATAGGTAACGGAGATCAATGATCTCCGTAATGGTAACGTTCTGACCCATGACAATTAATGGCAATTAATGGAGTGTGGTCTTTACCACCACTAACAACAATAACAATAGAACCTTAATATTTATTTATTATTGTCTTATATTAGCTAACAAATATCTTTAACATATGAAAGATAATAGTCATGTGAACTAATTAATTGAAAAATTAAAAGATAATAATTCAATTAAAAATATATAAAAGATTTAAGTATTTAATAAACAAAAATATTAATAAAACTTGACTAAAATATCGACATTTACAAGAAACCTAAAAACTAATTAAGATTAAATAAAATAAAAATAATTTCTTATAATCACGGTAACAGATAATTAAAAAGAAAGTTCTCCTCATTAAAAATCACGATTTTTTCCCGTAAAGGATAATGTCATAATATTATCCGGTGTAATATAATAGATTATTTTAATTTTTTTTCTTACTTGAGACTTGGCTTTTATTTTGTTTGCTATTTTTACGTAAGAGAAACGAAATTGACCTTATTTATAGATAACCATATATTCATTTTCCCAGGCTTGACCAAATACAAGCCCAACACAGCAAAGTACAATCTAAAAACTTTTATACTTCTAAAAATATTTACATATTTTGAAAGAATTAAGAGTTTATTTTTTAAAGCATATATTTTAAAGTTAAAAATATTTCATGTTATTTGGACTTTACTTTAACTATACTTGTCAAACTTCAGACATTCACATGTTTCTTATTTAATTTGATTGTAAATTATAAAAATGACAACAACAAATTGAAATTTATTCATGTATAATATTATATATTGAGATATACTGGATTAATGAAAAAAACTCTTGACACTAAAAAAAGTTTAATATATGAAAAATTAATTAGTAAACCTTTTGTAATAACAGTGCTTAAAATTTAAAATAGACCATATCTTTTAAATTTGAATTGATTTCAAGATACTTACATCTAAGGTAGTAAAGTTTGAAGAAATGTCCAAATATCACAACTGGAAACAGTGGTGATTGGAGTGTGGTGCGGCATGCTTTGTCCACCAAAGTTTGAAGAAGCGTCCAAATGTCATAACTCCAAACAGCGATCACTGGAGTTTCGGTGCGGCATACCTTGTCCACCATGTGTTTGTAAAATTTCTATAATGAGTGTGTCTCCTCATTTTCTCTGTCATGCAATCATGCATCACCAGACAAAGGTCAAAAAACAAAGCAAAGCCAAAATATCTCATCATAAAGTCTCAACGTTCCAAATCCTTGCACTTCACCCACGTGTCTGACTTCTGTCACATTTCATGCAAATGCCATCACCGTGTCATGGCTCATGGTAGGGTACAGGGACCCTTCACCACCACGAGAAAAAAGAGAAACAAAAACTAACCAAAAAGGCTAAAAGGACGTCTCAAAATAGGACCCCGCCTTTCCCACAACTAATTGCATGCACCACTCCTCAAACAATGCACCAAAACAACTTTTTTCTTCTTCTACTTCCACTTCTTCTGTCGTATTGTGCTTCTTCTTTGCCATTCTCAATTCCTTTCTTCTTATAACATGGTGCTCCCTTCTAAGCACACCCGTCGTTCTCCGACTTACTTAATTCCCTGTGTTCTTGCTCTCTCTCTTTTCTCCCTCACCGCGCTTCTCCTCTACAAGGTCCTTAATTTCTTCCACCCCATTGTTTTTCTTCCCTGCCCACTTTCCATTTCCCTTTCATTATTCGCTTTGTAACTTTTTTTCGCGGTTTCAGTAACTTTGCCTTCTCTGGGTAATTTCGTCCAACAGGTGGATGACGTCGTTTCACGGACCGGAACAGTGGTGGGTCACAACCTAGAACCGACGCCGTGGCATGTTTTCCCTCACAAGCCCTTCGACGAAGAAAGTCGCCAGCAGCGTGCGTACAAAATCCTACAGTGCTCCTACTTGACGTGCCGTTATGCCGCCGGAGACCTCGGCGAAGAACGGCCGAAGTTCCCCGGCGGCGGGGGGGCGTGTCCGGACTTTTTCGGGGCGATCCGGAGGGACCTGGAGCCGTGGATGGAGAGCCGGATCACGAAGGGACACGTGGCGGGGGCGCAGCGGCTTGCGGCGTTCAGAGTGGTGATTGTTGACGGGAAGATGTTTGTGGATTGGTACTATGCGTGTGTGCAGAGTAGGGCGATGTTCACTCTGTGGGGATTGTTGCAGCTTCTGAGGAGGTACCCTGGGATGGTGCCTGATGTGGATATGATGTTTGATTGCATGGATAAGCCAACTGTCAACAGGATTGAATACCAAGGAATGCCTGTGCCTCTCTTTCGGTATTGCACCACAAAGGAACACTTTGACATCCCTTTTCCGGATTGGTCTTTCTGGGGTTGGTAAGATTTTCAACGGGGTTGTGCCAAAATGCCACCTTTTTCCTGTTGCTTTGTGTGGGTCATTCAATTCAGCGCCTATGATTTTTCTTCCACTTGTTTATTGTGTAAGGGGTATTTTTAAAGATATTCTGTTCACCTTTACCTTCATGAATATGGTATGGTTGATAAATAACTATATCTCTTAACTTTCTCCCAGTTTTGTGTGGAATGAAATAATATCTTTTGAAAAATCGAAAATTCTTAAATGGATCTGAGTATCTTGAGCTATCAGTATCTGACTTGGGATACCTCGATTCACCAAAAAAAAAAAAACGTCTTTTAAATGAATGTACATTGCACTTTTTGGTTCTTAAAATTTAACCACATGTGCATTGTTATTTGTGTGTTTGCGGACAAACTCTGTAAAGGAATGTTTTGTTTCAAGAAATTGGGACGGGACAAGGACTAATTTGAATAAACTATGTTCCTCTTGTTTTTTTCTGTGTAATTCCTGCTGTTGTCTTTTATAATATGAGTCTTACCATCGCCCATAGCTTTAATGCATGTTATGATTTAATTTTGGAAGATTTATTAGTCAATATATCTTATTTGTGTATTTTAAGGATAAAAGTTTTGCTTTTTCTTGCTCCAGAAAGTAGTGGAGAGCTTGTCTTTAAAAAGATAATCTCTTTTCTTTTGCCAAATGTTTAGAATACTTTGAAATGCAACAATATCACTTTTGTTGAGTGAGGGAAAGTCTCGACTGAGAAAGTGAAGAAAATCTCTAAAAGAAACAGATCATACCATAGGATTAGCGTAAATGAACTATGTTGATGTGTTATGGTCTTGGGAGAAGGTGCAAATAGCATGATCATTTTGGTGTGTTTGTTTTGGTTTGAACCGTGAATCTGTTGAACATTTTTTGCTCAGGTCAGAGATAAACATAAGACCCTGGAATGAAGAGTTCCCAGATATCAAGCGAGGTTCTCAAGCAGTTAGTTGGATAGATAAGATACCACGGGCATACTGGAAAGGAAACCCAGATGTTTCATCTCCTATTCGTGAGGAGTTACTAAAATGTAATCATTCTAGGAAGTGGGGAGCACAAATTATGCGTCAGGTTGGATTAACTTGTTTTGCATAATTTGGACCTTAATTGTGTTTGGTAATTTCAGTTTTCCATGCTTACCATTTTTCCCATATCTGATGTGTATGTTGATCTGCATTGCAGGATTGGGGTGAAGCAGCTAGGGGTGGCTTTCAGCAGTCAAAACTTTCAGATCAGTGTACTCACCGGTGAGTATTAAACGGTCACAGTGCACACTAAATCCAAATGGATTCTTTTGAAGAGTTAATGGTGCACATTGTAGAAGAGCTTGTAGTGGTTTCTTCATTTGAACAAGCAAATTTTGTTATATTCGTGTTCCCTTCTGAAAAGTAACAAATTTCCTATGATTTTTTCGTATTATGCTGCCGAGTTTTCCCTTTTCGTCACCTCCTTATGTGCTTCTTCCTACAGGTATAAAATCTATGCTGAAGGGTATGCATGGTCTGTGAGTTTGAAATATATTCTCTCATGTGGTTCTGTTGCATTACTTATAGCACCCCAGTATGAAGATTTTTTCAGCCGTGGTCTTATTCCAGAGCAAAACTATTGGCCTGTTGATCCCCTGAAGCTATGTCCATCTATAAAGTATGCTGTAGAATGGGGAAATCAACACCTAGAGGAGGTATTTATTTCTTGAGTGTTGATTATTTCTGCCATTTAAGTTTTGATCCATGAGGACCAATGTAGTGTGCCATACTCTCCAACTCATTTTTTAAAAAGAATTATTTTTCCCTCCCATATATTTTGTGTTCACTGTAAAATTTCAGCCTTTGTATCATGAAAAAGTACATTCAAGAAACTACAATAAAAGATCTTAGACAAAATTCATGTCTCCAGCACATGCAGGTTGAGGTAAAAAAAGGACACAGCACATGCTTAGCATTATATGTTGAGATAAATTATGATTGTCCTTTTTGCGTAGTTAAATTTTCAAATTCAAATGGTTGGAAATTGGAATGCGTGTTCAATTTAACTGCTCATAATGAATGTGATGTGATAGCTATTCTTTTTTCGTCTGATAATTACAAGGCATGATTATTGGGAACGAGGATTGTCTCATACCAGTAAAGAGCATGATATTATCATGTCATTAAAGAGACGTAAAAATAAATTAATAGACCCTACACAAATAATGAAAGGCCCTACCATAATTATTTGGTGTCTTTTTCTCTCATAACGTGATATTGTCATGCTACTTACCAACATGAAATGATTCAAATCCTGTCAGTGGTATTTTGGTACAATTACCCGTGAGTTTTCTGATATTCAACTTGTAAAAATATTTGCGTGGGAAATTGAACCCAAATGAATTCGATTATTCATATGGTTGCTTTTGTATTGTTACAGGCAGAGGCTATAGGGAAAAGAGGACAGGAGTTTATGGAAAGCTTGAGCATGGATCGAATTTATGAATACATGTTCAACCTTATTTCTGAGTACGCAAAACTTCAAGACTTCAAGCCTACTCCACCACCAACTTCCCTGGAAGTTTGTGTAGAATCTCTGCTTTGCTATGCTGATGAGAAGCAGAGGACGTTTCTCCGTAAATCAACTACATTTCCTGCACAAACCCCTCCCTGCAATCTCAAACCTGTCTAGAGTTATCTCATCTATAGTTTACACCACAAAAATGCTAAGGATGTGCAATATCCAACAACCTTGAATCACTGACATCAAAAGAAATTGCACATTTTTAATTATTGTAAAAATATAGTGCCTTGTAGGTTATGATTTACAAATTTAGCTTTAGTAATAGGTCATCCTTTCATTCTTTTGTTTCTTATCCCCCTTTTTATTTTGCATAAATTTCTTAATCACAACCAAAATAAGATGAATCTGTCTTGAGTCTTGTAAATTGAGTAAAATTTCATCTGGGATTTGATTGGCTGTGAATGTTTTCTATGTGACTACTAGCTTTTCTTCATAATAGAAATAGTCATAGGTTCAGGAGATTATTTCAACAACAGACAGAGTAAGGTAACTAACTAAACAACCACTTTTCATAAATAAAGAAAAACACCTTTTTGGTGTATATGTTTGATATTGATAAGTAAATTTTGGATGAGATATTTGGTTGCTGAATTGCTTGTGGGTAGAATGTGGTTTGTTGTCTAAAAAGCAACAAGCTTTTCATTTGATTTTCCGTATGCATCATATCACAACACTTGCAGGCGTGATACTGCTAAAGGAGGGAGACTGTGGTATTATGCATTGGATGAATGTTGAATTTGTGTGAACTTTAAAAATCTTGAAACATGGTGACTCTAGTGAAGTTCCGTGTACAATTTTCTTAGAACGCACTCAAGTTTTTGAGATTGATGCACATTCGATCACAAAATCTATAAACACGGTTCCAAGTAACCAAAATAATGGAAATTTGTAAAAAATATCATATATTGAGTTGTAACAGCATATCCTAATCCAACAAGTAATGCATCAAGAAAAGAAATGAGCCAAAAATCAAGACCTTTGGGCCATTAACCATAATGAGAAAGTTTCAGAGACCAAGCAAGGAGAACTAATGCCACAACACTTTTTGAATCCACAGAAACCCACCGTGGTCTTAGATACCGTCACTCCATCTACAACTATCAACATAAATTTAACAATTCAATATTATATTATAGAGATTTAAAACGCAGATACTCTTATATGCTTTTCGATAAATAAAACAATAGTCATTAAATACTTAAGGTACCCTATATAGTATATTGTTACATCAATATTTTATTTTGTCACGTATTTCCGAGAATTAGAGACTAATCTCGTTTATAAAAGTGTAATTATTGTATAAACTAATTTTTGTATGTAGTTGAGATCTGATTATGTTTTGTATGAATATGAGCACGAAATGTCTAACTGCTATGTACAAGTATTGTTTGAAGTATCGTGCCAGTGTTAATACGCTAGTGTGACAATGAATATAATAATATTTATTTAATCACATAATCATTGTACTAATAATCAATCAATCAATCAAAACCAGTCAACTGGTGTCACACATTTGACAGCTATCTGAATCTGAGATAAAAGTTTGTATATGAAATAAATTATTAGTGGTCATTGGTGAAGATCGATCTTGATCTCAATTTCCTAGTTAATTGGGAAAGTCCCCAGGCACCAGCTTTGGATAATACATATCATGCGTTCAAGTTATTTATCCAAAAACACATTACATTTATAGATTAGTGATGACTCCATGATGTGGATTAAACACAACTGCGTAGAAACTTTAAGTTGATATTAGAACCTGAAAAATAATTAATTAAACCAATTTATAAAATTGACTTTTAGCATGGTTAGAACAAAATTCAAATAAGGAAAATGTATCAGACTTGCATAAGCTTTTAAATGCATCAGAGTTACTTGTTCTTGTCATCTTCTCAAGTCAAAAAGGCCTAATCTTCTCAGCAATAACCCAAGACAGACAAAAAAGAATCAACTGCCGAATCCATACTCAACCAGAATGGCCTAAATTAGATGGAAAAGAAAATGAAAAACTGCATTGGATTGACTCTAGCATCTTCTCAGAATCCCACCTAAATATCATACTTTTAATTTGTCAAGAATCTAAAATAAAACGAAACAGGACTTACATGAACTTGTGAGCCCACCAAGTCACAAATATTTATAGATAAAGAAAATAAATAGAGAAATACATTCTAATAAAAATTACAATTACTTTATGTATAAATTAAAACCAAATTACAGAAAAGTGATTTTAATTTCTCTAGAAAATTGGTTATAACTTATCTAGAACTTGTGCATAAAACTTATCCAGAAGAAATTTGTTTTACTTTTCTCATTAAGAGCATAAATGCTTGAGAAACAAATCCATTTACACTTCATTGATCTAGGACAGATCACCATCTGTTGCGTGTAAGCAAGAAGACCGCTGGTTGCGTTGAAAATGGGGTTAAAAATCAATGTGCCACCAACGTGGTTTTGATCTCAAATTTGGCAGCATTTGACTTACCTTAGCACTAATTAATTCTGCATGTCCCATGCCTCCATGGCCAGCAATTAAATTAAGCAATAGATGATGAGATAACCATTCGTTAATTAAATCTAATCAAAATTGTTACTCTCTGAATGGGCGGTTTCAGAAGATCCAAATAAGCTGGCCTCACTCAATAAGTCCAACATCTCAAGTAACACCTACCTCATCATTTCATACACAAGACTCAAGACTACACAGTTATAGCAAAATCATGTAATCAATTTGCTAGCTAACTACTCACTTTGCAGTTGCTTAACTAATTATCTTACAAAGTTTTAATCTATTATTGCAGTTGTGGTGGCTGTTTTGTTACATCTGATATTGTGAAAAGTTATAAACAAATACAATAGTCATCAAAACTGAAAAATCATGTTGAGGATGAAAACTGATAAATTCTTTGTATGCTTTCCCCTACAGTTCATGGGTGCACAATCCAAAGAATAATTTTGTAAAAGGTAAAGAAAAAATAAATCAAAGAATTTCTTGAATGAATCAGAGGATGAGATTTCAATCAAGAGGGGCAGAGAATGATGCTAGGGAGATGCTAGTAGGGCTGCCTTCAATGAAAGCCAATGCCCTCTCCAAGTTAGCAACTATGTCAGTCATTTCTGGCCTCTCTTTTCCCTCCATGTTCACACAGTGCATAGCAGTGTAAGCCATGATCTCAAGGGACTCAACCTCATTTACTTCTGGCTGTCCAACTCTATAATCCAACACACTCCAAAGCTCTCCTGATGCTATCTTTGGCCTTGTGTGTTCCACTACCCCTATAGGGCTTGAACCATCTTCAGTTTTGAACACAGCCTTCTTTCCTGTGAGAAGCTCCAGCATCACCACTCCTAAACCATACACATCACTCTTTGTGGTTAGCACATTCAATACATAGTACTCAGGGTCTATGTAGCCAACGGTTCCAACTGCCTTGGTGGACATCAATTCTTGCTCACTCTCGGGCCAAATTAGTGACAATCCAAAGTCAGAAACTCTGGCATTCCAGTTTGAGTCCAAAAGTATATTTGACGACTTGATATCCCTGTGAATAATGGGTGGCACAGCATAGTTGTGAATGTACTCAATTCCCCTAGCAGCACCCAATGCAACCTTGATCCTCACCTTCCAAGAATTTAAAATGCTGCTACTCTTCTCAATATTGTTTTTGTCATGCAAATGGTCATAAAGTGAGCCATTGCTCATGTACTCATACACCAAAAGCCTCTCATCATTCTCCTCGCAGAACCCAATTAGCCTCACCAAGTGCTTGTGGTGAAGCCGGGACAGCATGGCCAATTCAGAATCAAAAGCAATTTCTTTCTCCTGAAATTTCTTCTTCACAGTACTAGTATCTCCTCTTTTAATAGCCACTTCACGACCATCTCCTAGCATGCCTTTGTAAACACTGCCGAAGCTACCAGCACCTATCTTATTATACAACGAGAAATTGTCAGTGGCTGCTGCCAGTTCACGCAATGAGAAACTCTCAGTCCTGTCCACATGCTTCGATGATGAACCACTCCTATGCCTCCTCAATCTTCTTGACCCATGGCTTTTGCTAGAAAAAGTTCTGAAGGTTGTTCCATTGGAACCAGCATTAGGCATTGGGATTATATCCACATAGGCATCACTCTCTGAGCTTGTAGGCTTCACAGAACTATTACTTACTTCTCTCCTCACCGAAACCCTCTTTGCACCAAACCAAATGAAATAAACAATAGTACATAGACCGGCAAAAGCCCCAACTGATCCAACAACCAAAAACACCACAAACTCCTTCAACTTTCTTCCTTCATGTGAAGAAGAATCTTGTGATGATTGTGTTGGAGGAAACAATGGCACAGCCAGTGGAACCTCAGTTTGGCAAGCATAACAAATGCTCCCAGAGCCATGACAAAGAGCATCGGAATCAGGATATGTACCACAAGAGCTACCACATCCACCCTCAACACAAGGAGCCGGGAGAATCACTCCCAATGGAATCTGATTAGCCACATCAAACCCACCCTTACCACCCCAACAAACCACAGACAAATTCCCAGTGATCAACCCACAAACATAATCCAAACCAGCAACAAGAGACTCAAAAGAAACACCCTTTACCACATCACTATCAAAACCACCACCCCAACACACAACAACCCCATTCTTCTGCCTAATGCCACACGTGAAACTGTCTCCCAAAGCAAGACCCGAAAAATCCAAAGAACTTAACAAATCACTGTTTCCTAGTTGACCTGAACCGTTGTTCCCTCCACAAACCAAAGCCCCATGAAGAGTCAAACCACATGCATGAGACACCCCAGCAACCAAAGTCCTCATAGAAAAATTCTCAAACTTTCTTTGAATCTCACCACTGATATATGCACCCTCATCACCACCACCACCCCAGCAAACAACCCTCCCACTCTCTCTCAATATCCCACATGAAAAACCACGACCACACGTGACACTTCGAAACCTTAAACTCTCCGAGGGAGAAACAAACTCCACCCTCCCGTTTCCTCTCCAGCACCTCACCACACCGGATTGCACCTCCCTCGCGCACACCTGGGAATCACCAACTGCCACGTCGGCCAACTGCACCACGTCGCTGTGGAAGACCCTCTTGGGGCAGAACGCACCGTCTGCGGCGGCGGTCTCCCAACAGTGGAGGCTCCAGCCGCCGGAGCGCAGGCCGCAGAAGAAGCTCCTCCCCCCGGATATGGTCTCAAAGGAGGCGTCCGGGAGCGTGATAGGAACGCGCCTGCCGTCCCGGGAGCACTGGATGCGGTGGTGGAACTCCCCGGCGACGATACCGCACACGGTGGAGGTGCCGTACGTGACGGCGACGGTGGCGGCGGAGCCGAGGCCGTGCACGGCGGTTATAGAGAAAACGGCGAAGAGGGAAAGAGAGAGAGTGAAGGGTGGTGTCATTGGGAAGGTGTGAGTTTGTTCTTCTTCATTTGAGAGGGAAAATATTGTGAGGAGTTTGAAGGTGACACCATTTGCCAGAGACTTCGAACCAAAATTCAGAAACTGTGTCAGAAAATAAATGCAAACGGTAAACATTAACTATGCTATTAACTTTATTTTACTTTTATTTGTTGAAAAATATAATTGTAAATTAATACGGTTGTTCGTTTTTAATAAATTAATAAGAATTTCTTTTTATTTCTCTCTTTGAGGACGAGGAAATATTATTATTTAATCACTTTTAAATAATTAAAAAGAATGAGGTGATGACTTGTTCAGTTAAATAATTTGATGGGAAATAACTCAAATTTCAAACAAATTTAGTAACACTTAAATCAAATTTTAAATTATTGTGAAATAATGATAATAATAATATGCCATTTTTATAATGAATACAAATTATAAGTTAAAAATATTTAAAATGTAATATTTGGCGTTATTAATATATTTTTTGATTAAATAGATTTTTATACTTATAATGTTTATTTTTATATCTTCAAATATACTTTATTTCTTAAGAAAAATGTTTTGTATATGTAACACCCAAAAAAAATTATCTATAACATCTAATCTATCCAAAACAGTAGTTAAAACATAATGCATAATAAAGATATTTATATCGACCATTCACTAACATTGTATTTCAAAAGATTTCATTCTTCATAGGAAATTAAAACATAACTAATTACATTTACACATATATACATATAAATAAAATAAGATTTTTGTTTTTCAAAAAGCTTTTAAGGCTGCAACTGACTCATTCAAGAGCACCTTCCACAGTACCATCTGCAATATTACCTGCTCTCGTGTATAACACGATCATCACAGTAGAAACAAACACACACCAGAAACAAGAAAGGGTAAGCTAGTAATTCAAAATATCTCAATTAATCTCAAATAATCACAAGTATACATCATTTAACACATAACAATCAATTGACAACATCTATCATTCAACTCAAGACATCATATAAT
>Ga0209700_101794_pt1 | contig 44590 bp, 15 predicted proteins | sample SiratroredBW_FD_187528 | JGI IMG/M metagenome (GOLD analysis project Ga0209700, IMG submission 187528) | Root nodule microbial communities of legume samples collected from California, USA - Siratro red BW (SPAdes) (version 2) | ecosystem: Host-associated > Plants > Roots > Nodule | place: USA... | reverse complement strand
ATTATTTGTAAATGTTAGATTTATAATAAAGTAGATAATTTATGAAAATATTACATTCACAACTGAAAATTTTAAAAATTATATAAAAATTATTGTTAGTATTATTTTAAGTTTTTTTTTTTCTTTGATTACCTTATGCTCAAAATTCTCCACACGGATGTGTACCACCCACATGATACAAGTGACAAACTAGTTGGTTTCGGGATAAATTCTCAAATATCCAAAATATAGAATATATTTGAATGGGTTTATTAAACTCAATCTCTTTACAACATATAAAACACATTTTAAGTGGGCTAATGATAAGAATATTGAAATCAGTCTCTTAAGATAATCATAAAGTCCATTATCTTGCGCTTGGCATATCACAATTTATTAGTCACTTATCTATAAGCCTAGAGAATCCTTAAAAATTCAAACCACTAACAACGTGTATGAATGATGAGAAACTAAAATAATTTATCACAAAATAGAGACTGAGATTTCCATGCCACCCTCAAACCAAAAGCCACAAGATGATAAGTGATGGTGTCTCGTACTTAAACTAACATATTAGTGTCGCAATGATCCACTACACTCAGCATTGGTACATTTGTATTCGATGAGATATCATTTTCTTTCTCAGCTGTTATATGGCCGAAGCTACTCAATCTAACCAAAGTGATTTAGAAGCTATTAGTTATGATGCAAAATAATGGGATAAGGTTATTAGGAAATAATACTTTGGTTTTAGTAAATTTTTCTAAGAGAGTAAAACTTATTAATTGTAGGTGGATCTTTAAGAAAAAGTACACTACTAATATAACAGAAAAATGTAAGGTAAGATTAAAGTTATAAGCAAAAATCTAAAATAGATTATTTTGATATCTTGGTCTCCTAACTTTTTTTTATCAAAGTGTGTTTTTAATTCTAATGTCTATCGATAAGTTAATTATTCATCAAATGAATGTGAAGATGACCTTTTCGAATAGTGATTGACAAAGAGATTTATTTAACTCAATTGAAGCATGTGCAATTTCAAATCAAATTGTGCAATCTTTTAATATCCTTATATAAACTAAAAAAGACACCAAAACAACAAGAAAAACTTGATGATCTTTCACTTGGTAATGAATTTTCTACTATCAATGTTGATAAATCTATATACACTAAATCTAAAAAATGTGAAAGTGTTATTATATCTTTATATGTTAATGACATGTTAATTTTTTGTACATGTAATGATATAGTACCAGGAAAAAGAAATGAATCTAAGTTTGAAATAAAAGACATAGGTGAAACAAGTGCAATTTTGGAAGTTAGACTCATGAGAAAGAGAGATAGCATTTTATTATCCAAGAGTAATATATTAAGAAACTTCTTGTGAAGTTTGACTATTATAACTTTGTCAATAAATACCCCTTATGATACTAACTATAAACTAAAGAAATATAGAAGAGCATGAAATTTTCAACCTCAGTTGCCTAAATCATTAGGAGCTTACACTTAATGAGCTCGTCTAGATTAGATGTTGCTTATACAATGAGTAGACGTAATAGATACACTCAATGTTCCAATCAAGATCATTGCTCTACACTTACAAGACTATATGAAATATTTAAAGGTATTACAAATTATGTCATTGAATATTGTAGATTTCCTACTCTATTAGAAGGTTATAATGATGCTAACTCAATCAATGGTTAATATGTGACAAAATCCACAAATGGTTATGTGTTTACATTTATCGAGTGTTGCAATTACATAGAGATAGTCCAAAAAAATAATATTGTTAGGAGTGAAGTTGAGTGGTTGAAAAACCTTTTAGAAAACATTTCATTAAGAATAGTCAATGCATTGTGTAGTCAACAATAATTATAGCTAAAAAAGAGATTTACAATGAGAAAAAAAAACTTATACAATTAAGACATAAGTTGATAAACCAGTCACTTTCCATTGATTATATTAGGTCATAACAAAATCTATCAAATCCTTAATAAATCTAGCAAATTCTCTAACAAAATCTCTTAAGAGAAACATGATTAGAAACATAAAGAAAAATGAGACTCAATCCAATTAAAAATAAATAAGTGATAATAAACCAACTTCTTTTCTTAAAGATGCCATAAATAAAGTTCATATAGATAAAAATAAATTACTTACTAGCACTAAAATTGATTGGAATCGACTTTGTCCCCTTTTATAGTGTTTTAAAATTCTAAATATTACATTATTAAGGATATTTTATAATTAACTTCTTAGTTTGGAATAGTTGTCTCCCGTCTTCTCACTTATTACCGTTGTGGCTTATATACATTATCTCAGATCTTGTAATATACTCCTTATTTTACATAACATTAAACCTCTAGTAGAGATCATGCGATTATGTTGATCAAACATTGACCATTTATAAATATGAATGTTTCCTCTCCTCTAAAATACACATTGGTCTGATTTTCTTCTTTTATCATAAGTTCTCTTCTTTTGTATCTTACTAGTTTTGCATACTAAACGAAATATTCCTATTGTATTGTGGAGCATGTGCATGACGTTCCACAAATATGTCTTTAAAATCAGTATTTATCCATATTTCGAGAAAATATAGTGTTCATGTTATTAAGTATATTTTACTACGCTTAGATTCCCAAAGCAACTCGAGGTAACCAACCTACCAAAAAAAGAGGCATGGACCACATTTTCTGGTCTCCATCAACCTCCATAAATTATAACCATGAAATTGCTTGCAAATTAATTAACAACGACCAACTCTCCCAGCCAAAAGAAAGAGTGATATTAAATTGTAATGGTCTATGCTCTGAAAGTGATTTCCGCATGGGATGGTGGTAAGTGTTAGATATACTATTATAGTTATTTTAGTTTTGCTTCTGGCTTGTGTTGGATCCAAAAGTAGATTTTTTTTTTTCTACTTTTGTTTTGGCTCGTTAAATTAATAATAAATTGTTTCATTTCATATTTTAAATGTAGTTTGTTTATTTCTAGGAAGTGTATCCCCCCACTTGACTATCGTTTGTGTAAACCAACTCATAGCTTACCTGCAAATTTTATAAAATAAGTATTTCTTAAAAGATTTTTATTTTTAAATTAGAAGATCCAAATTTTGATGCTAAATATATTTACATGTTTTTGTTAGAGTGTAATTTTAACATGATATATTATGTTTGATAAAGTTTAGTTTTAAAATGAAAAAAATAACTAATTTTTAGTTTGATAGACGTATTTGAGTATTTTAAATATTGTTTCTTCGGTTCACGTGTCCATCTGTTTATTCACGATTTTTTGTTGATCGAATACAAACTTAGAAGAAAAATAACGTATTTATTTTACGTGTCAAATTTATTTGACCTATTTAAAATATAAATTTTCTTCAAATTTTAAATAGATTACTCATTTAAAATATAAATTTTCTCCATACCTTAAATACACTGGATTGGTCCATTTGCTCGTATGTAATTTTCATAATTAATTATTATAATTTTTAAAGTTTATGTTTTCTAAATGCGTTATGGGTGATGAATTTTTTTTTTCTAGACATAACATAAATTTTATTGACCTTTTGTCAGGATTTGTTAAATCTTTCTTCTTGGTTTATCTTTTTTTACATGAAACTTATCTTCTTATTTTAAAAAATGTTCAATAATTCTTAAAGTTTCGTATAATTGCATAAATTCTTTTTGTTTCTTCTTTGTTAACATTCCTTGATTATTCCAAAAGCATTACATTGATACATCTTATATTACGTTATTTTTTTATTGTTTGAAAAATATTACACCTTGTATTTTTATTAAAAGAATATCATGTCTCTTGTATATTATTATAACATTTTTAATTATTTAAAAAGTTATTCTGTGTTTCTATAAAGAATAAGGTTGATATTAATACTAAAAGGCAAATGTATATATGTAATACATGTTTTAGTTCAGTATTAGATTAGATTAAATAAAATTCATGATTCATACATCTTCTTTCACGTAAGGAAAGGAAAGGAGCTCGACAGTGTGGTATCAATTCAACTATTTAAGAGAAGTGTGAGGAATAGAAAAATAGTTTTAAAGATGATTTTTTCTTTATTTTAAATCTCGATTAAAGACTTGTTCTAATACATCTAAAATATATTATTTAAAAGTTAATAATTTAAATATATTATTTCTGATGTATTATATAAAAGTTAATAATTTAAATATATATTTCTTCTTTAACTTTATAAGAGACTTTTTAAAAACAAAATTATGATAAAATTTCAAACTTTAAAATAGATAATAACTTAATTTATAATAATTAATCTAATAATGTTATTTTTAAAAACAAAATAAATTAAAAAGTATTTGGAATCACTTATATTTTTCATGTCTAAGACGTGTGAATGGTAGAAATAAAAAATACACCTAAACGAAACCACATATGTAGCATAATTTAGGTTAGAAATGTTTGGCTGTGCAAGTACCTATAACACCTACGTCTACAAATTCTTTTCGCAAATCCCTGGCTATCCTGAAAGAGTGTGAGATTTTTGGGATCGTCATTTAACTGAATCAGCGTATTTCCATTTCAACCATCACCCACAATTACTCAGTCTCTTTCTGTGCAAGATTATTTAACTTAGGGACTAATAATTATTTTTATTTTTTCAATTTCGTTCTAATATTTATATATTTTTAATTTTAAATTTTAAAAAAGTAATTTAATAACGAAATTATATTAATGAGAAATAAACAATAGCTAATATCTTATTAATCATTCATGGATGAAAGTAACATGTGAAACAAACGATAAATATCATATATTATTGTAACAACAAAAATCCTAGGTGAATTTGAAAAAAAGAATTATATTAACTAGTTGTTTTAAAAAAATTAAAGATATATAAAATAATAAAACAAAGCTATAAAAATCATCATAATAAATAATTTTTAAAAAAATATTAAACATAAATTTAAAATATATATTTTATAGAATTTTTTAAGATATCTTAATGTGATTTTTTTAAAAGACTTTAATTTACGAATTTTTTTTTAAATGAGCCTTTAATTCTCAATTGCATCATGTAAATCATATTACGAGAGTAAAAGATAATAATTTACACAGACAAATTTAAATTGAATAAAATTATTTTAACTGAAATTTTGTTAAATAAAGGAAAATAAATTAATTGAGTAAGGTAATAATAGCATGTAAATAAGATGCTCTTTTCATGGTATAATTTGTCGGTGCAGAAAATTTAAATTTGGTCCGTAAAATCTGTTTTTTTCTAAGAGGTCCACACACATCTTAATTATTGTGAATATGAGGACTTACAGAAAGCAATTACTATTTTTAGCAAGACAGATGATAAGAGGCTAGCTTTCTTCAGCAGTGGAAAAAAAGTAGTGAAGTTTGATTGATTTTAATTTTCTCACGACAATTTTCATTTTTTAACAGTAGCTTCTTACTAATCATAAATTTAAGAAAAAACAAAGGTAAAATGCCTTTTATAAAAAGCCATTAAATAATTTATTTGCTGAAGTATTAGTATTAAGGATAATTGTGAATGAATAATATAATGTGATTGTACAAGGGAATGATGTGTGGTCCACATGGAGAAATAAAGTTACCTGTAGACTTTGGGGTTTTAATGGAAAGGGAATGGTCCAATATTATGTTTTAAAATGTGAGTGAGAAAATGCATCTTATCTAAAAGAGGCATAATGATTGAAACAAATAAATGAAGGTAAACTAGTAACTTCAATATCATCACCTTTCTCCATGATAGTGTGTCTTCTTAGATGCAAATAAAATGGGAAAGTCCCTTTAGAACAACATGAAATTAACAGCTAACTATCAAACTTCTTTTAATTTGATACAATTAGAACAAGTTTCTTGAGCTGTTTGAAAGGATTTATTCATGGTTTCCAAGAAAGCTTTTCAGGATATAAACTTTTTAGGTGGCAGAACTCGTAAGGAGAAATGTCCAAGAACATAAATATTGTTTTAAAAGGAGAAAAGTGATACACCTTTATCGAATGAACATAAGGGAGTAATGGAGACAATAAAAAATTGACAATTTATTACTAAATAAAAGTTAAGTAGGATTAATCATGTTAATAAATAAGGTATTTAAAATTAATGTATAGGAAAGGGTAAGAAAAATTGAAATTGTAAATACTAAATACTTAATCATGTGGCCTTTATTTTTAAATTTTAATACTTAATATAAAAAAATAAAAATATTCTTACAAAATATTTTGAGAAACATTTTAAATATATATATATATATATAATTGTATAACAAGTTGTCCAAGTCAAATTTTATATTGATAATACTTAGTATAATTAGTGTAACAACATATATGAATTAAGTGTCACTATTATAGTAAATAATAGTGACTCGTATTAATTGATAAAGAATGTATACTATATAAAAAATGCATTATAAAAAGAATCACTTCAAGTACTTTATTAAGTGATCCAAAATACATGTTATATATAATATAATAGTCTTCTATCTTCTAGTTTATTTTTAGGATTTAGAAAAAAAAAATCATTTATTAAAACATTTTTTCTCACATAATATAATTATAGCAAATCGAGCAATTAATAAATATAGGATAAGTTAACAATTCAAAAATAACAACTCACAAGTAATATCATTGTGTAAGTATACATATTCACATAATTTCAATGCATATCCATCACATATATAATAAATAACATGCAATCAAAATATTTTATAAAAAATATAAATATTATGCTTAAACTCAGACTAACACTTGTAGGTCAGATTATAATGGGTCACTCTATTGATATCCTCGATCAACCTGACTACTTTATACCCTTAAGGTAGGACTATTGTTGACTCTATCCCAATCTGATCTACTTCATTTTAGCCTCAGGGAATGCCTCTTGTAAATCCCCCCTCCTCACTAATCCTTACCACCTGGTACTTTAGTTTACATTATCGAGGCCACCAGTAAAACATAGGATTTCATTGAATCCGGTCTAGCATAACTCACCACACTAAATGCAAGTTGTAACTTTTCATGTACCATACATCTCATGGGCACCAAGCCCTAGTTCTACTTAGCCTTACTTCACTTACCTCAAAATACAAGTAAATAACTATCCAAAAATATTTCAATTTTACCTTGAAAGGAGTCTAAAAACATTCAACAATTCTGATTAATTTTCACTTGAGCAACAATTTGGTCATTTCTGTGAAAATTGGCCCAAGTTGATTCTTTTTCTAATGGGATATTTTCGCTTGAGCTAATTTTTTGAAACATTTTTTGCTTGAGCAAAAATTGCACCACCTTGAGTCACATCAGAATCGTCACATTTTCACTTCAGCGAAAAGGACTTGCTTAAGAAAAAATTAGACTGTTTTAGGGCATCTCAGCACCACCATGCTTTCACTTGAGCGAAAATAAGTCCGAGACAAACCTTCACATAGAGAAAACCTCCATTTTAACCCTAACAAACAAGTCTCCCACCTCTCAAATCATCAACAAAGAACAAAACAATTACTTAAACATCCAAAACAATATAGACAAAAGGTTTCAAGCAAACATAACTCATTACAATCATTACGATAATTGCATGTTGTATGTCCTAATCATTGTTTTTGAACGTTAAGTTCCCTAACTTAAATTCAATTTGCTCCTTTTCCCAAATAAGAATGTTGTGACTCAAATCTTAACTCTCCTTTATCCCACAATCTTGGGCAGCATTACCCCATGAAAAGAATCCAATTAGAAAAATCCTCAAAAAATATAAACTCATTCTAGAAAAACTCCTAAGAATAAATAAACTTAGACTTACTCATTCACAAATCTGATTAAGTAGTTCATCTTTCCTTTGTCAGCTTCTTGCTACTTCTTTCAGATCTAAAAACTAACAAATTTTCAGTCTATTTACCTTAGATAAAACTCACAGAGAATGGTGGTAGAGAGATAAATTTTTTTTGAAATGAACTACACCCAACTATTCTATTATAGATTTCAAGAAGTAGCTGAATAATAATATAATATCTTTATATATATATACCATACATTATATAAAAAACAATAACACTAGGTGTATGTTAGTGATCTACTAATCACATTACTTCCACACAATTCTTGTAGTATGTTAGTGGCCTACTAATCACATTACTTTTACATAATTCTTGTTATCATTTTCTATTGTTAGGTCATGCTCTCATGCTTGGTATTTATGAGTGTTACAGAGATTTAAACCAACGTCCCGCTTAACACTCGTATAGGTGGCTGTATATTGCAAATAATATATTACTTATTAAGTTAAGAATATCATTAAAAGCTTTAAGTTTTGTTGGACATTCTTAAAAGATTAAAATATAAACTTTAATAATGTTATAATGCAATATTTATAACTTTTTCAATCATGATGAAAACTTGATTAATGTCAATTTAGTGCTTGCAAAAGTAACATGACTTGCTTTTACATAAACCTTATTCATAAAATCTCTAATCATAATTACAAAGGTTGGTTTACCATTACTTGTTTGTTTCAAATAACTTAAGTTTCATTTTCCTTTATGTTTAATATAATTTCTTTCTTCAATGTTTAATTTAAAGAATTACTTAGATAATAATTAGCCTTATTGGCAAATTTATCCTATATCTCTTAAAGAAATACTTACCAAGAGGTTTTCTAACCACATAATTAGTCATTTCAAGAGCAATAAATTCTAACTTTATAATTATGTTTGATTGATCTCAAAGTAACATACTATAAATTATTAGTAAAATTTTATGAGAAGCAAAGTTTCAATGAACATTACTGTATTTTCTATATACAAATTATGATATTTTTCAAGCTATACAGTTTTATAACATATGGACGATTTCATATTGAATTTATAGCACAAAAAATTACTCAATCTTTGATAAGTCATGACAATAATGATAATTTCTATATTAAGAGAACTCACATCTCAGATAGTCCATATAGATTTTTCTCCTTATAATAGTAACAAATACAAATTGTTTTATAACAAAAGACAATATCATTTTTAAATTCTTCATGAAGGACAAAGTAATTGTTAGCATATCCAAAATAAAAATATAATAGCATATTGTTTTAAATATGTAATGACAAATAGAAAAAAACTTAGAACTAATATCTCTCAATCATAAAAAGAAAATTACACATTAAAGTTATGAAAAACTATTAGCCCAAGATTACTCTCATCTCAATTTATTTATGAGACAAAGGATAAATACTCTCAACATTTATTATAATTAATTTTCCTTAAAAAACACATTTTTACCTCAGGCATTGAAAACTAATACATATGGAGAACCTCTCAACAATAAAATCAATATAATTAATAAATACACAAATCATCATTAATATGGTCTTATTGTAACTTATTTGCTAGATTGCAATTGTTAGGATATAATAATTAGAGAAACAAATCAATAGAATATCAGACATAATCAAAGGAATATGAGTAAGAATATCAGAGAAATAATCAAGGAAGTATCAAATAAACAAATCATCAGTAAAATATTAGAGATAATCAAGAGAATATTAGAGAATATTAGTAAGAATATTAGAGATAATCAAGGGAGTGTCAGAAAATATCAGTAAAATTCTATATTCAGTGAGCTATTGTAAACAAAGAAAAGTACATTCAAGAAAAACCTTCTTCCATGTTATCATATTCCTTGTTCATTTTTGTTCATAGTTATCATATCCTTGTTTAACCTTTTCAAACCCTCGATACCATCGTAAGAGCAATAACTTTGAGTACTAGGTGTGGTTCAAAATTATTTTCTTGTCAGGTTTTATAGTTATTTCTACTTGAAATTAAATGGAATAATAGTACATATAAAGACATAGGATGTGTGCCTCAATAAGATAAAGTTACTCTCCCATTACTATGTAATTAGTAACTCTCATGAGGTGTGTACATTATTATACTTCAATTGTTTAACACCCACATACAACACAAATTAAACTCTTCACACACTACATTTTATACATCTTAACTCTCTTCTCTCCCTTCTCTACGCAAAAGAGTTTGTATGTTGATGGCCACAATGCAATTTTGTTGGCCATCTTTCTATCGAGCACTTGTAATGATTTGCACTAAAGCAGAAACGAAAAAAGTTAAATTTTGAGTGGTTTACCCTAGAGAAAAACAAAGATACTAAAGTCGTTGCCCATCATAAGTTCTTTTGATAGTTTCAATTTAATATATATAGATAATTAGAATGAATTTCCTAAGGTATGTTAGAAGCATTGTCCAAAAGGACTTATTCGTAATGTCTTATCCAAGCCAATAATATATAATAATATAAGACCTAACACTCTTGTAATACTCAAATATAACTTTATTAAAATAAAAGTAATATATAATTATATATACACAAATACACACTATTATCTATTACAAGCCAATAATATATATATATTTCCTTCACATAAAGATAAATACAGTTGTGAACAAATCGAGCTAAGGAATAATGGAAGAATGAATAAAACATTAACACACCTTCTCGAGACGAACAAACAAAGAACACACAAAGAACTACAAAAAAAAATGAATTGTCTTGTTTATTATGTTAGACAAATGTACATCATCTTCTACTAAAGAAGTAGAAGCTCTTATATAAGGAGTTATGAGACAATTATAAATTAGTTAGTTAGTCAAGAACTTATAAATACTTGAACTAAATAGTTATACAGGCATACAACTATTAGTACACGAACTAACACTACAAGAAAAGTGCACAATATTGACGAAAAATTACTGACAGAATTTTATCCGCCAGTAAAATGTCATTACCGACGGATTTTACTGACAAAAAAATTTACTATCAATTTACCGATTGATTTGCCAATAAATTAAATTTGTCGATAATTACCAACGAAAAAATTTACCACCAAATTATCCATTGATAAACTCACCGAGAAATTTGTCATTAATTTAATGACTGATTTAATTAGGCAGGAAATTGTCCACCAATTTACCAACAAATTTATTCCATTGATAATCTTAACATATCATTAATAATAATAATAATAATAATAACAATAATCTAAATAAAATAAAAATAATAATAATTAATAATAATTGTAATTTTAATAATAAGAATAATAATAATAATAGTAAGTTAATAGTTTATCCATTTAAAAAATTTATTACTTTATAAATTTGACCTTCAAGAGATACAAAAACCAAATAAATATCTTTCAAAAGACTTATATTAAGTATGTCACATTTTATGTATTCTAACATGTGGACCTCAACTCCATTAGGTAGGTAAGTTTATCATACAAATAATTGTACAACTACGCATATGTAACAACTCTGTAAAAAAAATCTTCTTCAACTTCTTACCAGCTAATGTACTAATTTATGTGATTTAGGTCATCCGTGAATCAAGCATATGTCCTTTTATGAGTTCAAGTACTTAATACTACAAATAGCAAACTGATTCACCTAATTGTCCCAAGTATCTAACCTTAAATAATCTAATCCAAGATAGCTTACTCAATTCAATACAGTTACATATAATTATTGTGAACGAAAAAGTCCAAGAATATAAGATTTTGATTAAGTGGTAAAAACATCTAAGTGTAAAACATGGTTATTCTTCATTTGTAAAACAATAGTTGTATAAAATAAAAAATCATGTAAGACGCAAATGTTTCTTCTGACAAACAATATAACATCGTGTTGTCTTTTTCTTACGTCTGGTATGGCACATAAAACATTAGATGAAACACATACAAAATATTAGATGATACGCACATAAAACAATATAAAATAACATCTAAGTGTAAAACATGGTTATTCCTCATTTGTAAAACGATAGTTGTATAAAATAAAAAATCATGTAAGACGCAAATGTTTCATCTGACAAACAATATAACATCGTGTTGTCTTTTTCTTACGTCTGGTATGGCACATAAAACATTAGATGAAACACGCACAAAATATTAGATGATACGCACATAAACTATGCTAGCATCGTAATTTAATAAAATCTATGTGTTTATTCTATTTTATAGGGAGTGTTTGTCTGCTAAAAAGATTTGTTCAAGATACAATACAAACTAATATCAAGATCTCTTGAAACACTAGCTAAAGTTACTTTCTTCATCAACTTCTTGATACAACTATTTTCAAATTCTAGCTCAGTTATCTATCTTGTATGCTATAGAAGGATAATATCAAGGATGTTGGGTAAAGAATAAGAGCATTAAATGTAACAATCATGTTGAAACTTGTGAGATAAAGGTGTACATGCAAGAAAACTAAAGATGCTCACTGACTATAAACGGTCTCTCAATGGTTATCTTCTTCTAGTGTCTATCAAGAAGAATAAAACATGAACAAATATTATATTGTGTCAAAATGTTGTCCAAATGTTGAGCAATCTTCAAAGCTTCATCAAAGAGATCCTATAGCTGAGAGCACAGAAGTTACCATATCTATGAATCAGAAAAATGTTTTTAGAAGAACACCAAAAATGTTCATTCAGTCACCTAGGAGAGTAAACATTCATCTTGTATTCTTTAAAAGAAGTAACCTTTCCTAAAGTGCAAAAAGATCTAAACTAGGAGAGAAAACCTAAATCTTATACTCATCGTTAGATATAATCCTCCCTAATGGTCAGGCCCAATGATTTGTTGATCATTTAAACACCTAACCTTCACACCTTAGTCATTAGTAGTTGTTTTGAAAAAAATACTAAAGGGAGTAGTCAGGAGTGACTAACTGCCCAAAAAATACTTGATTAAGCCAAGAGTAGCTTGATAAAGAATAGAGTGACTTGGAGAAGAATGCTCATTAAGAACTGAAAGGTTTGGGAAAGAATACTCATTAAGTTGGGAGTGACTAGAGTTGAGAATACTCATAAAGCTAGGAGTGTTTGGAGTTAATAATACTCAAGGGGATAGCCTAGAGTGGCTACGAGCCCAAAAATTGTAATACCTAAGGACGATCCGCTCTGATACCATAATTGTAACACCCAGAAAATATACATTGTCTATCATAGTCAATCCAACAAAGGGGAACAAATTCCAAAATAAAGTCTACGATCTTTCACATTCTCCTACACTTGCATTCATATCTACTCGTGTACATAGTACAATCATCGCAGGTCATAACACAATAAGACAAGCAAGGGTAAGCTAGTGAAAATAAAATTTTATAATATACTTAATATATGCACAAAGAACAACCGTATTAGTCATTCATAATAATATTTTTTAAATTCTAACATATAAAGTTTTAATACCAAAAACATCATTCATACATACCACACATGGATCTATTTTCAATCACAGTTCATTTTAAGCAAACATAGTTCATTTTACTCATATTGACTTCATTGCAGTCATACCACATAAATTCATGTGCAATCCCAGTACCCTAATTTCTTTTCAATCCCTAGTACTCTGATTTCATTTCAATCATATGAATTTCAGTTGTACTCATCATTCACTCATATCACATATCATATCATCAATTCAATTGTTTTGAAGGATATAGATACATATATAACCATGATACCTTAATTTTCTTTCAATCCTCAGTACACTTGTTTCATTTCAACCAAAATGGTTACATATGAACATATAATCCAATCATCACATATATCAATTCAATACTGAAGCATATAGAGGTATATGTAATCATAGTATCTTGATTTCCTTTCAATCCCCAATACACTGGTTTCATTTCAACCAAAATGATTACATATTCAATGATGCACAACCATATATATATATATATATATAAGAATTCACAAATTACAATATTCAAAAACATTTCTTATCTATCAAGCTATATGTATATAATTAACCAATTTCATCAAAATTGAAACTCAAAACTAAGCCATTTCACAATCAGAACTCCTAACTTGAGTTACCATTGACAAACTTAAAACATATCTTATTTATCAAGCTATCAATTCCACAATTCACAATTCAACAATACTGATCTCAAATCTTTAAAACCTATCAAAATCTTATCATAAGTCATATTAAATTCATCACACAACAATCAAAAGTTCTTACATGCTGCTTTCTAACATCATTATTCAAATCAAGTCAATTAATCACACCAAATCAAGATAAACAATCAAACTCATTCAATGCTCAAGGACCTATCAGACCTGCAAAACAGACTTTTATCCTAAATTTGTATTTGAAAGTAACTGACTAATATAAAAACAAGTTACTAGCTTTCCTTGCCTGAAATGATGATCCCAAAACAATTCCTCCAAACTAGCTAGTGACACTAACCCAATCTCTAGGGATCCAGAACAAGTTATCCAAACAAAACCAGATTTCAGTATGATCTTAGTTAAATTGAGAGAAATATTTTATCAATTGTCCCTACTAAGATTGATGACAAAAACTTAAGAAAAAATAGAAAACAAAAGATATTTAGAGTAAATAAGAATTTACTTTGTTTGAAATTCTAATCAGGTAAAAATGATCCTAACTCCTAAACTACTGCAAGATATGGTCAGATTCTAAAATTGATAAAGTATGGAGAAGGTAAACCAAAAAGAAGGAAGAGCTTGGAAAAGGGAGAGAGAGAAAAGATGAGAAAAAAGTGATGAAGAAAGAGGGATGGGTGAAATGTATTTTATTTTTTAAGGGGTTACAAAAAGATCTGTATGTATATATTATATAAATTTGGAAAGAGAAAAAATAGATAAAGAGGTAAATAGATAAAAAGAAAATTAAATAAATATAAAAATTAAAATCCTATTTAACTTTTACTTTTAATGCTTAAAATAATTTTAGTCTCTTCGTGATAGTGAGACACGTTTAGTCATTCACCCATATAAATTTTTTCATAAACTTTGTGATTTTCTCGTCACAAAATTTGAGTATGTTTTTCATAATTTCTCATTAGAATGCTTTATCGTTAGTTTGTGCCTATAGAAAAACTAGTTCGTGTAACATATTCAATAATGAGTAAAATACTGCGATTTTACTATTCCTAAATTTCTTACAACTTATAATTTATAATCTAGTTCCTATTCTTAGTCTGATATAAGACATAAATATTTATAGTTGTTATTATTCTTGTTATATTAAATTGGATTGGATATATAATTTATAAAGAGTGGGAATTGATGTAAGTGTACGGGAAAAAGGGTTTGGCCAAAACATGATACAGTGACTTGAATGCTAGTTATATCGGTTGTCTTTCTCTAATGTATCGTTGCTATCATTTCGTTTTCTATTTCTGATTGTCGCTTTCACTTTTATTTTACACATTGTTCTAATTCATTTTAGTTATTCATAAAAAAAAAAAATCATTTTATTTGCACAATGAAGTTTACATTATCAGATTTTATCAAATTAAGTGTGGTTGGATTTGAATATTCGCAAGAAAAAATGCTATTAAAATGAAGACTTCCATAAAAAGATCATTAGTTAGATTTTTTTTAATGGAGAATCTTATTAATAAAATCAATTTTAGCAAGAGCATCAATGTATGTTTGTATAAGTGTGTTGTTTGTTTCTCCTAATTTTGTAGATCTCATTATTATGAAGATTTAAGCAATTTAAAGAAAAAATCACTTCAAAAGCTTAATTTAATTTTATAAATAATACCTTTATCTATACATAATTACTTCAAATATTTTTCTTTAATACCTTTTATAACAATTTTTTTTACACAAACAACAATATTTATAAGCAAGTCCATACCATATGCTTTAATGCTAAATTTTATTACTCAGCAATTTTTATTTTTTTTGTAAACAACCAATTGAAGATGGTCTAAAAAGGAAAAGAATCTATTTATTTTATGAATCGAATCCATATAATTCACTCACCAAAGTAACTTTAATATTAAATATTTATTTTGATTAATCTAAAAAACTAACTTTGGACTTAAAATGTGCATTACGCTGCTCTAAATAACAATGCTTTGGAATATTTGAAAAAAAAAAAAAACTATTTTTCAAACATCCTTTTATCATAAAGTTGTTGTAAGTTATAAACGAACTAAACGCCAGAGCGTAATAAGGTCTGACACTGAATAATTTCATATATTTGTACAATTAATCTGAACAAGTAAATAAAATGTACAGTAATTTAAAAAAGGCTTGTTTTATAGGACATGTTTGGGTTTAAGTTAGTTGCTACCACCAACATATTTGAGACTTGTTTTTATAAGATTGAAGATGAAGGCGTCTTTTTAAATTGTATGATTTAAAATTGTATAAAAAAATTAAGAACTAAAATTATGAATGGTTAAAAAATAATAAAAGATTAAAAAAAATAAAAATCTAAATTAAAAATTTTGTAAAAAATAAGGAACAAAACTACTAGTATGTGTTTCTTTCTTTGTTGACTGTGGATGATAAAGCATCTGTTGTAATAATCGATGTCAGATCAACAGACTTCTGTAATTCAATGAATTTGAGAGTGAATGTCACGTTTTTCACATTTACTATGTGTAATGTAATAATATTAATAATAATAATAATTTCTTTTATAAGACAAGATAGAATATTTTAAATTAGTATTTCTGAAAAATGTTTTTTCCATTTAAAATAAAATAAATACTTTGTGTATCATCACTGAGAATATACATAAACTAAAATTGGTTGGTATTTAAAATTTAAGAAAAAACGTGAGTTTTAGGAATCTGAAATATATAAATCAAAACTATATTATTATAATGAATGAAAACAATTAGTTAATAATTATATCACTTCTTAAAAAATATGTGCATTTATTTTTTAATTTTGGTTATTTAAAAAATCTCTAATAATTCATATTTTTAATTTTTATTTCCGACATAATCATGTATTCTTACTTGAGTAACTCCATATATGTCAGACAAAATCATCAAATGATGAGTAAACTGTTCGTAAAATGACACACCCAACACCTTGTTATCCAAATATTAGTATATTCATTAATTTTAAAGTTCTATAAATCAAGGAAGTTTACAAAATTAATATATTATTAACTTTCTAGCCGTTTAAATTAGTTGAAGCAATGAAATCATCATTAGCAAGTGATATAGTGGACCATGGCAGAAAAAGGTTTTAAGTTTACGAAACTAAGTTCGAATATACATTTTGATAAAAAAAATGTTACTGAAAAATTAATATTGTTTTAATTAATTTTAATCGTTACTTTTAATTATAAAGTTACAGTTAGGAATGCCAAAAAAAAAAATCACCTAAAAATATTTCTATTACAAGTTAAAAATTAATACCTTAATTGATAGCTGTTAGTATTATTTTTTTTTAACAGCAAAAAATAAATTAATATTAATAAGAACAATTAAGGGGTATTCAAATCTAAATACAAAATACAATATAGCTGTTAGTATTACCTACTGTATGTAACTTAAAATTACTTAAATATCTTTCTTTTAAACAAAATAAGTCATTAGTTTATGTTGAGTATCATAAACACATGTTTCAATATTTGTATTTAAACTATTTACTTATTCTTTGAAATTTTGTATTTTAACAAATATTCATCAATATTCTAAAATATTTACAAATATTTTATAAAACTTGTGGAAGGTAAACTCATTCATTTATATACGAGTAAGAAATTACCATGAGTGTCCTTTTTCTCTGTGTGATCCCTAATCATACTGATTTTCTTCACTAACTTTCTGAATACACAAGTACACGTACACCTGCCACTCATTGAATCACTAGTACAAATCGTGATCTTTTTTTATTTTTTTTCTTGTAACGAATTTTAAGTAGTTGTACACCTAGTATTTTGGTGGAGAAAATTTATGACTGAGAATCTCATCCAACGGCTACACCAATGCATGTAAGTTGAGGAAATAGGCAGAACATATAACGATGGTAGAGAATATGTGGTATCTTCTTTTTTCTTTCTCCATTTCCTATAATATATACACACACCCCTATATCATAAAAGAGACAAAATACCTTCTCTTTCTCATTTTGTCTTCTTCAAAAGCTTCCTTTCATTCAGTATCTCCATGATCTCCCACAAAATCGGCACAACAATCATTCAGTAAGATCAACTTAACAGTCAAAAAATAAGAGTTAAACCAGTGAAAGATTGTGCTTTTGCTTTTAGAAGATTATAACAGTAAACTTTGACACAACTGATTCATATTTCACATACCATGCATTGATGAATCAGGTTGTTTTGTGCCTCTTGAGAAGGGATATGTTCTGCTAATAAGATTTATATGTGAAGTTGTTTTGTAAGAGAACTTCTAACCAAGGATAATTATAAGTAAACTGCTCAACACTACAAACATTTTGTTAACACTTACTATCTCAAAATACTGTCCCACTTATCTCAAATAAAGATAAATTTAAAGAATCATATCACATCATATCAATTATTTGTCTTTTTTCCTTTTTCTTTGTGTCAAATAGGGTAGAATGGTCCATGCATCACTTTCCTAAAACCAAACATGACATGCTTCTTGCATGCTGAATTTTGTGTAGCATTTGCTTCTTTTATTTACTTTTTCTGCAGCTGAAATGACAGACTGTAAATTACAAGTCACACACACCCTTCATCACTTTTGATTAAATATGTAACTGATCGGTGATATTTTCACAGTTATATATGTTAATGTTTATAGCATGATATTTTCTTATCTCAAAACTGGGATTCCAAGCCACTCACTTCACATCCTCGGATACTAAGTACTTTGACATTGTACTAAGTTGAAATATTCTTAACAACTTACTGTTACACAAGACATTGAAGAATAAGAAAGATAGATGAGAATGAACAATAACTCACCTTCAAAGTGGTGGAGCCAGAATTAAAAGCCATTTTCAGCATTTCCAAATGCTACTCAAGGTGCTGCCGTCATGATGGGGAAGAGGGGCACATGAAGGACTAACTCACTACAACTAGAGGAATCTATCTGGTTGGTGAAAAGCAGAAAAAAGAAAGTGCTTCTCTGCGTTCATTCGTGCGTTCATGAGTTAGAATTGCACGTGCCCTGCTTCTCCATCTTGCTCAGCATGCACCTTTGGCACTAGCTAGTAGTACTAGTAGGTGGAAGGAGTTACTCTGAGGACTCATAACAAGAGCAAGAACAAGAAGTACTAGTGAGTGGAGAGGGAAGGGAAGTGAGAAGAAGTAAAGAAATGAGAAAGGGTTTGTAAGAAGTGTTGAATTTTGAGACACTGATCTTCATCTTATGATTCTTGTGTGCTTGTTGAAGCCTACTCTCCTATAATAAAAGAGGCAATTGAGGGTGCTTTTAAAGGTGGGTATGGGATGGGTTCAAGAAATGGGAGAGGCTCAGTTGGGTGTGGGACCTTTGTATTCTCAACCCAAACAGCTTGTCAAAAGTTACATATAAAATTGGACCACTTAATTCATCACACAACACATTCAAAATTACCCATGTACCCTATTAAGTACTTCACAATTAGGGAGTAATTAATAATCTAATTTTTATTACTATGCTAGGAGAAGTTATTTGGTAGTACAGAACTACCCTTTGTTTTATGGTCCCATAAATCATTATGTTATGCACATTTAATTTTTTAAATTTAAATATAATGATTAATAATATTAAGTTACATATTAAAAAAAGATTGATGGAGACCCTACCAGTGTATATTTCAGGATCACCTAATATTGGAGTGCACAAAAAGAAAATGAAAAAAAGGAAAATGGCACACACATATATATAAGTGTGATGTATAAAGATATACAAATAAATGGGACAATAATGAAGGAAAAAAAATAAGTTATGTTTATTCTATTTTGGGAGGATGAAATATAGAAAGAAAAAAAAAATAACAAATATATGTTTATATGATAAACAAGCAAACAAAGGTGATGATAAGATGAAAACAAAAACTAAATGCATATTAATAATTTCTGGTATATTTATCGTTTTCTCCCTCTATTTTATTGAAGGAATCTATGTAATTTATACTATTTTACACCTGAACTGAACAATATTTTTTATGATTAGAACCACTACGCATGCATGCTTTGGGTACAGAAGAAACCTATAAAACGAAAAACAATAAGGAATTGAACTGAAAATGATGATATTGATTAATCTGAAACAATATTAGTCCTTTTACATTCTTGTTACTGACATGTGTTTATACTTGTTAAAGGCCAAAGATTCCCTCATACGATAAAACTTTGCAACTTATATTTGAAATTTAAAGCACAAAGACAAACAATGTTTTTGCAAGGGCTTTTGTTATTTACTCCAGGATAAAAGGTTAATCTTATGGGAATATCTATTCAAAAGATTAATACATAAAAAATAAATAGAAATTATCATGGGAAAAAAAAAAAAGAATCTCAGTGGAACACGACTCAAGTGTTAGAAGTCATAAATACAAGCTTCTTAGTTGCAGTTATAACACTTGTCATTGGGTAAACAAAGAAAACAACTTAAGCTTGATAATGGAAATTTCCTCATATGATAAATTTATTGAAAAGAAAGCAGAAAGCAGAGAGCTTCTTCCCACATTAAGATTTCAAGATTACGACTAGTTTATAATCAATTAATTGCATATGTGGCCAAAATGGAAATCCTTGTCATTTTCAAATCTCACTATACACAACCAAGTGATTAGGTATATATTAAGATTAAAGCTAAAGCTTCTTTAACCATCATAAATGCGATATTCATTGGTCTAGGGCATTTAATTAGCACTGCCTGCACCATGACAGGCTTAGTAGGAGTGTAACTTTGGTGATAATTTCAAAAAAAATAAACAGAAAAAAATGCTCATAAAAAACAAAGTATTTTTTATAATTAAAATTAATTTTAATTTATGAATTATTTGTTTTCGTTTCTATGACAAAGACTCGTGACTAAACATAAATATCATATTGTGATCTTTTTAATTTTTAGGTATAGTCTGGATATGCTTCATGGTGCTGAAAAAATTTAGGACACTGACTGTGCATGCAAATGCTTTGATTTATTAAAAAGAACAACGTGGCTGTGATACTACTATCTGACAAGGTGTTCAACAAATAATCGTGTTTGAAATTGTTAGAAATTGAAAAATGGTCTGAGATTATCAAAATACAAACTTACATCCAACTTTTTTTTATGTGTTTTTGTATTTTTCTCCTAACTAGGTGAAACTTATTACGTTTAATTACGTTTTTTGTTCTTAAAATTTATAGCAATTCTGATTTTTGCTTCATAAATTTTAAAAAATATTTTAATCACAACAAATTAAAAGAAATATAATTTCAGTTCCTAAAAATTAATCTTTTAAATTTAATAGTTACATATCAAAATTGTATTTTATTAAATTTTGAAGATTTTTTTTTTCAATTTGAAGAAATGAAAATAACTTATTTGAAATTTGAAGTACTAAAAGCATAATTAAACCAATTAATTATATAAATTATCTAGACAAAAATTTTATTTTAATTACTGAGATTATAAAACATACAAAATTTATATTTTTTTCATGATTTTGGTGTTTTTCTCCAGTTAAGTGAAATTATGTTTAATTATATTTTTTTAGTCACGAAAATTAACAGTTATCCTCATTTGAATTTCTTAAAAAGAGTTTTTTTAATCTTTTAAAATGAAAAAAAAATCTTAGTCTTAAGAAATAAAACCAGTTTTCTTTTAAAAAAAACTACTTTTAAACTCTAAATTTAATATTTACTATTAAAATCATATTTTATTCAATTTGAAGGAGTGAAATAAATTTTTTAATTTTAAAAATTAACAAATATTTTAAAATTTAATAACTAAAAATATAATTAAACCAATTTATAACATATATTATTAAGATAAATTTAATTTTAATTATTCAACAACAACAAAAATTATTGTTTGTTAATTATTATTCCAGAAAAAGTGGTAGAAATATTGTACTCTTTACTCTAACCGTAAAATTTGTCCCCCACCTCTCGTTGATCCTTACCTCCTCGCACACTCCTCTTCTGTCACGCACAGCGTACTGTTCATCATCTTCTAAAAGGTTCAGTAGCCACAAATCAATGCCCTGTAGCTAAATTTTTGGCACATATTCAATGGTCCCAGATTCAACCTACAATATAATAATTATAATATAGTTATTGCAACCAAATCTCTAGGTTCGATTTCAAGTTCCTAGATAGAGCATTTAAAGTTACAGTTTTCTTTTTCTCTTTTAATTAGTTATCTATATCCAAATCTAGAATATGTTATATATATATATATATATATATATATATATATATATATATATATATATATTTATATATATATATATATATAATATTATATATATATATATATATATATATATATATATATATATATATATATATATATATATATATATATATATAAAGTAATAGATTATCAATTCATAAAACTTGGATTAGTATATTTGTTTTAAATTAAGAATATCCGTTATTTTTAGTAATTACATAGTCAGTTATTAGATAACACCATCATCACTCTATTGTATGGTAATTAAGTCATACTTCATTCAATTGGTAGAATGCTTTTAAGACAGGTTGAAAGTTTTCTAAGATTATACAATCTGTTAGCCTCTAGTAAATATATGATGAGGATTAAATATGATAAATTCAAATTCTCGAGTACATACAACCTTTCAAACTTATAAACTTATCTATTATAAGATGATGAAGCTTGAAATTCATATATCATGAATGACTAACCATGAAAATGTTGTAACACTTGTCCTGCTACAAAAAGAGGTTGTGAGAATCTTATTTATAATGGGTTAATTAAAGGACTTTTCTTTTAATACACATTTATTTTCAGACTTTCTTCACCCTTTCAAAAGACATAAAACAAAAGATATGAAACAAGAGAATGTTTAGTCAAGAAGTATAGTTAGTTAATCATTATATATTGGGTTTCTTAGCATATGAAAAAGGCAATTGTCATCACTTTTTTGTTTGTTTGTTGTAAATTGTTTGTTTCCAATTGAGACATATATGTATGTATTCAAATGTCATGTTGAGTGAACTACATAGGTGAGTAGAGTAAACCACTTATTGGTTTTTTGTAAATTGTTTGTTTCCAACTGAGACATGTATGTATATATTCAAATGTCGTACTGAGTGAACTACATAGGTGACTAGAGTAAACCACTTGTTGATTTTTTGTAAATTGTTTGTTTCCAAATAGAACACAAATGTAGAATGTGATGGCTTTGTATTCTTGCTGACATCACTGGCCACAACTGGATCAAACACACAAGACTCCAGCTATTCAACGTTCTTTGGGTATGTTACCAATATTAATCTTTCATTTGAGTTAAATGTTTAAAAAAATGGTACTTTGTAATGTAACTTTTGTAAACTATGACAGGCCATAGTGTGAAGACAAACATCCAATGCGAAAATGATATCTACTATGACCAACCAACCCAGGTGGTTCACTAAGTTCACTTATGTGATTACCTGTCCAGGAGTTTTGAATACCGCATAGAAATTTTTAACCCCATATTTAAGAGCAAATTCAGGACGTCAACTTCAGTCTCTTTGTTGGTGAATACAAGCAGTTGCAAGTTTATGTCAATCTTTTATTTCATTTCGTCGTCCAATGACATCATTATGGAGGTCCTTGTATTAAATGTATGACACCCACATTGAAGTGGTTGACCATGTGTTCATAAATGGTTCCTTGGGGCACAATTTTTCTGACAAATATTAAAAGTGAAAAGTGTATTTTCAATATTTTTTTTCTTTTACATGAATAGTTAGATCAATACAAACCTTGTTGCAGTTCTTTTATGACAACCACACAGAGGTGGTTGCATATATGTATTTAGGTAGTTCAATGAGTTCTAATTTTGAAGGTCGCAAATTAAATTTGCAAATTGACATCTTCGGTCTGATTGTGAATGCATACACTTGAATTAGTTTTGTTTTTTTATTTAATATTTTCATTCACTTTTGTCCTTCCAATAAACGTATGTTACACACACGGTTTTGGTTGACTATGGCTCTTTAAGTGGTTCGTTGAGTACAAGAACTGGATACCCTGACAAAATCTGCCATTTCAAATCTTCAAGTTCAGTCTTTTTGGGATTGAATTGATTTTGAAGGTGTTTCTTAAACATTTTCCAACGTGTTGTGGTCCAATTGGAAGAACATGGAAGTTGTTGAGGAAAGGTATGACACCTAGATGGTTTCGGTTGACTATGGCTTTGTAAGTGGTTTGTTGAGTATAACCTCACAAAAACTTGCATTTGAAATCTTCAAGTTCAGTGTGTTTGGGATTGATTTCAGTTTAAAGGTGTTTTTTCAACATTTTCCAACATCTTGTGGTCCAATTAGGAGAACATGGAAGTTCTTGAGGAGAGGTATGGCACCGAGATGATTTTAGTTGAATATGGCTTTCTTAGTGACAAGTTCAATACAAGAACTGAATACGCTCACAAAAATTCGCATTTAAAATCTTCAAGTCCAGTGTCTTTGGAACATTCACCCTCCTTTTGTGATGCAATTAAAGTGGTTGAAAGTGATTTTATTTGTCCATAAAAAAATTAAAGATACATTTTGTACGTTTGTCCAAACAATGAGGATATACAATTGTTTTGTAATTGTTTACAATGGCAAGCTTTCACTTAATCTTTAATTGTTTACAGTGTCAAGCTGCATCAATAATGTTGCGATGAATGTTGTCCTCGGGCATAACCCATTTTCTAACTAATTGTTCTCTAAAGAGTTGCATTTCTTGTTGAAAATAAAAGAACCCCATCAATTTATACCGTTCATAAATCAACCAACAACATCAATGTTAATAATAACACAGAATTACAAACCATGGAGTATTGCGGCATAGTTTTCCCATCAAACCTTGAAACACCACAATCATACATACATGCATGCCTCAATTAGAAACAAGCAATTTACAAAAAACCAACAAGTGGTTTACTCTGTTCACCTATGTGGTTCACTCAACACGACATTTAAATACATACATACATGTCTTAGTTGGAGAGAAGTAACATACAACAAACAAAAAAGTGTTTTACTTTGGTCACCTATGTGGTTCACTCAGCACAACATTTGAATACATACATACATGTCTCAGTTGGAAACAAGCAATTTACAAAAAGCCAATAAGTGGTTTACTCTGGTCACCTATGTGGTTCACTCAGCACGACATTTGAATACATATATACATGTCTCAGTTGGAAACAAGCAACCTACAACAAACAAAAAAGTGGTTTACTCTGGTAATCTATGTGGTTCACTCAGCACGACATTTGAATACATACATCCATGTCTCAGTTGGAAACAAGCAATTTACAAAAAACCAATAAGTGGTTTACTATGTGGTTCACTCAGCACGACATTTGAATACATACATACATACATGTCTCAGTTGGAAACAAGCATCTTACAACAAACAAAAAAGTGGTTTACTCTAGTCACCTATGTGGTTCATTCAGCACGACATTTGAATATATACATACATGCCTCAGTTGGAAACAGGTAATTTACAAAAAATCAACAAGTGGTTTACTCTGGTCACCTATGTGATTCACTCAGCACGACATTTGAATACATACAAACATGCCTTAGTTAGAAACAAACAATTTACAAAAAACCAATAAGTGGGGTACTCTGCTTATCTATGTGGTTCACTCAACATGATATTTGAATACATACATACATGTCTCAGTTAGAAACAAACAACTTACAACAAACAAAAAAGTGGTTTACTTTGGTCACCTATGTGGTTCACTCAGCATGACATTTGAATACATACATACATACACTCCTTAGTTGGAAACAAGCAATTTACAAAAAACCAACAAGTGGTTTACTCTGCTCGCCTATGTCGTTCACTCAGCACGACATTTGAATACATACATACATGTCTCAGTTGAAAACAAGCAATTTACAAAAAACCAATAAGTGGCTTACTCTGTTCACCTATGTAGTTCACTCAACATGACATTTGAATACATACTTACATGTCTCGGTTGGAAACAAGCAACTTACAACAAATAAAAAAGTGGTTTACTCTGTTCACTTATGTGGTTTACTCACGACATTTAAATACGTACATCCATGCTTCAGTTGGAAACAAGCAATTTACAAAAATCCAATAAGTGGTTTACTCTACTCACCTATGTCTTTCACCTAGCACGACATTTAAATACATAGATACATGTCTCAATTGGAAACAAGTAACTTACAACAAACAAAAAAGTGGTTTACTCTGGTCACCTATGTGGTTTACTCAGCGTGACATTTGAATACATACATACATGCTTCAATTGGAAACATGTAATTTACAAAAAACCAATAAGTGATTTACTTTGGTCACCTATGTGGTTCACTCAGCACGACATTTGAATATATACTTACATGCTTCAGTTGGAAACAAGCACTTTACAAAAAACAACAAGTGGTTTACTCACTCACCTATGTGGTTCACTCAGCAAGACATATGAATACATACATACATGTCTCAATTGGAAACAAGCAATTTACAAATCCCAACAACTGGTTTACTCTGCTCACCTATGTGGTTCACTCAACACGATATTTAAATACATACATACATGCCTCAATTAGAAACAAGCAATTTACAAAAAATCAACAAGTGGTTTACTCTGCTCACGTATGTGGTTCACTCAGCACGACATTTGAATACATACTTACATGCCTCGGTTGGAAACAAGTACTTTACAAAAAATAACAAGTGGTTTACTCTCGTCACCTAAGTGGTTAACTGATTGGGACTTTCGCATACATACATGTCTCAGAGATGAAAATAAACAATCTACAACAAACCAATAAGTGGTTCACTTTGTTTACATAAGTGGTTAACTCAGTTGGACTTTCGCATACATACATACCTCAAAGATCAAATAAAAGTAATCTACAACAAACCAATAAGTGGTTTACTCTGTTGACCTAAGGGGTTAACTGAGTAGGTGTTGACCTTTTTCGGCAAGTGTACCAAGTCAAAAGTAATATAGATTTTAAAGTACAAATGTCGATCCCACAAAGAACAATTTTTCTTAAAAATCTCAGTTGTCACTACTCACTATGCAAATAAAGTTTTAAGGATGATTTGATTCAAGAAACATGCAAACAATAAACTAACAAATAATAAGAGCGATTTAATATATTTGGGGAAAACTCTGGGATTGAACTTTATCTATCTCACTCATTTGTATTTTGGTAAATCATGCATATAACATTGATAACTATTCAAAATTGATGCACAAATAAATGTCAATCATGCTGATTCCTCAAGCATGAGATTCATAAAGAAATTTCCTAAATACAGATTCATCGGCTATTTAACAAATTACCCAACATTAAGAAAAGTTGTTATAACGCAATCAATACGTTAAAACCTATTCCTAATATTCCAATATATTGAGTATTTTCATCTAGGTCAGAAACTTAAAAATATTTTCCAGTTAAATTCAAGAATCAAAATCAAGACTCTATTGATCAGATAAAATCTAGCATTAAGCATAAAAGGAAAATACCAAATCTGAATAGAAATTGAATCTTATATGTCAAAATCCCAAATTACAAATGAGTTCGAAAAGATTACATTCAATCCCAAAGATGAAACAATTAGCTACCCATGGTAGCCATTATAACCCAAGGAAAGGAAGATTGCCAGAAAACAAGAAGAATTAGTGAATTACTTGCGTCCTTGACGGTTGCTCTCATTCCTTCTAGTTTCTTATACCCTCAGAAAACCTAAAATTGTCCTTTTAATCTCATTTTCGAGCCTAGGTTAAGTGACTTTTCGCTGGGCTAGTCAAATTTCGCCGAGGCGAACATGATCATATTCTGTCAAAAAGGTATTTCGCCCAGGCGAGACACACCTGGCCTAGGCGAAATTTCAAGATGCTCTCTGGACCATTATCGCCTAGGCGAGCCATTCTCGTTTGGACGAGTCTTCACTTTCAACTTTTTAGTTCTTTTCTTCATTAATCTTCCAATCTTTCATTTTCTTCATTCTTCTATACCTGAAATTTCACAATAATTGAGATCAAATGATTTCCTTTAACTCAATACTCAAAATCTAAAGTTAGATCCATAAACTCTCAAATTGGGGGTAATTACTATCTTAAAGAACACTTAAACCCACAAGTACTCAAGTTTTCTCATATATAAAATATACTCAAAATTGGCACTTATCAGTAGGACTTTGGCATGCATACATTCCTCAAAGATTAATACAAGCAATCATAAAAAGAAAAACCAAAACGTGGTTTCCTATGAATAGCTAAGTGGTTGACTCAGTAGGGCTTTTGTATACATACATGTAGCAGAAAGGGAAACCAGCAATTAATAACAGCAATCAAAACGTGGTTTCCTATGAATAGCTAAGTGGTTGACTCAATAGGACTTTCGCATACATACATGTAGCATAAGGAAAAAATGCAAACATAAAACCCTATAAGAAGTGATTTTTTTGTAAGGAAAGGGCAATGACATACATAAACGAAGCACAAATGGAAACCAACAATCCAAAACACACCAAGAAACATCAAATACAAAAAGTAGCAATGCAAAACACACCAAGAAACGATTTTTTCGAATACATGTATAAGATACAAAAACCAGCAAACCAAAAGATAGCAAAAAACGATTTTTAAACATATATATGTATCAGATAAAAAACCAACAACAAAAATACATCAAGAAACAATTTTTTCGCATACATGTATGAGATACAAAAACCAGCAAACCAAAAGACAGCAAGAAATGATTTTTAAACATATACATGTATCAGATACGAAAACCAGTAGCAAAAACACATCAAGAAACTATTTTTACGGTGACCCAAATGCTTCAGAGAGCAAAACACAAAGCATGTTTCATACCAACAATGATTTCAGTTGCAATCAAGAGTAAAAGACAGACTACTCCTTACCTTGGATGACAGAAGATGACTTTCGACAACAGCGAGAAACAACCTTTTCCTTCTCCGATTCACGGTGCAAGAAACAACCTCTTCCTCCTCCGATTCACGGCCAGAAACACCAAAAAGCTTCGACGAAGCAAGTGAGTGTGTGAAAACCCTAATGGCAACGCACACTAAACGTTCTCTTTTCTCTGTTCTTTCTTCTTCAATGAAGCCAGCAAATGAAAGCAAAAAAAATGTTCTCTCTCTTTTAGTTGATGTTTCACATATTGGTTTGCAAATGACGTATTCGCCCCTTGCAGTAATACAAACACAATCCACATCAGATAAAATGAATTTACGTTTCTCTTTTGTAGTCTATAAAGATAAGCAAAAGAGTATCAAATGGGAGTCATAAGAAACGAGTCTCAAAATATCATTTTTCTCTAAAATAATAATGTTAACGCACTTTTAAGAGTGCATATATTTTTTCATTTACGCTAAATTTTCTTGTCCACAATTATATGCTGAATGACGCACAGCATGCCTATCTCAATGTCTGTGTCTGAAGTTCGGTGTCACTTGGTTTCGTGAAAAACTATCTTAAGTGAGCAAATATTGAAGAACAAGAAAAAAAAATTAAGGAAAAATGATTATAGGAGTAGAGAGCAAGTTTCTCCATTGAAATATCCAGAAGTAGTAAGTTCAAAGCACGTTATATATTTATTTATTCTTTATCAGCAAAGCACTTTATATTATGCCTGAAAATTAAGAGTCGTCTTCTAAGCAAAATGTTCAATTAATTGTTTGCATTATTGTTGCACCAACCACGTTTGAAAGCGAAATAGCTATTGTACTAGGTACGATAGATTGCACTTTTGTATGGTATCTACACGGTGTCTAAAGAGAAATTTCTTTTTAATGATAACATTAAAAAAGATCACAGCACGAAGTTTAAAAGAAAAGATAAATTATGTGATAAAGAAAAATGACAAGAATAATATAAATAATTTTCCAGGGTATCTAAATTGCATATTAGAAATTTTGTTCGCAATAAATCACCTATTAGCAAATTGTTTTACCCATAAATTTTGTTTTCCATGCCATGAACCATTCATTAAATTCAAATATTTAAAAAAAATAATTTTCATGTAGTATTAACGCATCTTTTAGCGTCAAATAAGAGTGGTACTTGTAAAATCAAATTTTATTGAAATTGATTCTTCATGAATTTGGTACATCTAAATTTTTTCAATTTTTAATACCTAGTATTTAATAATTATATTAACTAGATTCTAGCAATGGTTATGTAACTTCTGGATTAATAGTGTTGATATACTAATTTTAACAATGTGTCATGCTAATGTATTTGTTGATATCTTATTTGATGGATGATATACCAACACGGTTAATTCAAAAAAACAATAAAAATGTTAGAACCAAACTAATATATTTATTAAATTATTAAATTTTAACATAAAGTTATTGAAACTTTTTTACAAATATTCATTTTGAAATGGACTAATTTTAAAGTTATTCAAATTTTATTTCACTTTTTTGGTAGGATTACTAACAATATACATATATATATATATATATATAAGAATAAAATTTATATTTAATTTATTTAAGTAAAATTATCTACACTTATATATTATAAATTAATCTTATTTTTATTTTTAATTAATATAAAATTTTCAATACTTTTTTTTTCCTGAACCAGTGCATATGTTAAGTTCTTAAAGCTTCATGATTTTTTTTCCAGGTCTCACTTTCTTCTTATTGAGTTATGACTTGTTTTTCATGTTCAAAGAAACGAACACTTTATATTATTATCATAGTTTATTATATTTTTTTTATAAGCAGGTTGATTACATGTTAATATGTCCCAATTTAAATAAAGATAAATGAGACAAAAAGAATTATTTCATTTATAAAAATACAAAAAAAAAACTGTTATCCAACTCTAACATCTTTTAGGTTGGCTTCTAATGGTCTGTTTGGTCGTCATACGTTTTAGATTAGGCTTAGAATCTGTTTGCTAGATGTTAAATTTAGTCTTACTTAACTCAACAAATTTGCTATGTTTACAAATGTTACAAATCTTTGTGAAATTATATATATATATATATATATATATATATATATATATATATATAAAATTCATTTACCTAAAATTATTAGATTTATCAACAACTACACTATCTTTCTAAAATTACTCTTAAAGTTATTGGAACTAACAATGTATTTTCAACTTAATTAATTTTAGCCTAATTAACTAATACAAGTAGGAGAGAGAGAGAGAGAAAAAAAACTCCATAACAATTATTAGTTATGGATTAAAGAATTCTAAATTAGTTCAGGCTAATTTTGTGGAAAAAAAAATACAAGGGATACTTAGAAAATAGTACTAAAAGGAGAAAATTTAAAAAAAAAAACTATTTAATTTCTTGAAAATATAAAAAATATTTAATCCTTGAGGTTCAACAGTTATTATAGAAAGAGTGGTTAAAAGTTATTCTAGAAAGACTTAAAAGTAGTGTTAATCAAAATGCTATGAACATCATTAAAATACATAAGGTTGGCATAATAATATTAACCATGGAGTTATAATATAATGTGATGGTCCAACCAAACATGAGGTACATTTTGGGTGATGGTGTTGTCATGTAGGAGCTTAATGATCCCATTGATCTGGCATTCCACTCCATGGGAACACTGACAGGGATGTGAGTAGAAGAAGACAATAGCAACTAAATAGATTATTATGAGATAAAATAATAGGAATGTGTGAAAAGAAAAGAGACAGTTTTGAAAAAACCCTTTCAATTTACAATTATATTATCCATCTCAGATATGTCAATTTTGTAATCTACACTTGACATCACATTCTGAAAGACAATTGTTAATTACCTCTGACAACCAAACTAGTGGCTTGTGAGGTGTTCACCAAGACAATAAGAGAAGTAGGTATTGTGCCATTGGACACTTCTTAATGGGCATGTCACTCATCACCATTCACCACCATATCTAAATCTAAATAGTGGAGCCAAATAATAATAATAATATCATATAATGCTGCATTCATTAATAAATAAAAATTAGTAATAAACTATATTTGCCATGTATCTCAGACAACCACATGCTGTGATATTTTTTTAATTGGTTTAACTATGTATGGATTTATTCCTTAAACTTCAGAACCAATCTAATTTTGTTCAGCAGATTTTCAAAGAAAAATAATTTTACTTTCTCATATTCCTTGGGATTAAAGAATAAAGTTTTTGTCTTTTAAAATTTAAGATAAATATAATTTTATTCTTGAAATAAAAATATTTTAGTTCTCAAGTTTGAAAGTTTACACTTTTAATCCTTCAAATTTATCCTTTAAACAACAAAATTAGTTTTCATTTTTTTTTTTAGTTTCTTGGGCATAGATTAAAATCGTATTTTTATTTTTTAATTTAAAAAACTTCTATAACTTTTTTGGATGCCAAAACTGAATTCATCCGAGACTAAAAATATTTTTTTTTTACAAAGCACACTTCTCTTTTATCAAAGATAATCTTGTTCAAGTATGGTAAGATCATGATCTTCAATAAAAGAAATTCTTGGAGTACTTAAACCAGTTGTATAAAATTTGAACTGAAACTATTAATTAAAATCAGAACAATCTCATAAATTGGTAGGATGATAATATTTTTATTTGAAAACAGGTGTATTTTATCAGAGAAAGTCTTGTTTCAAGAAGAGAATATCATCATAAACATTTCACTTTTTTCCTTCAAATACTGAACATGTTGGAAGTGACAGAACAGTGAGCATTCTCTACAGCTCACACATTACTCCTTTAATAATTTCTTTTAGGTCCATACATGCACCCTTTTATAAGATTTAAGAGCTAGGTTTTGATTGTTTTCTTTTTCTCTTTCATTACCACTGTCACACCTTAATTAAATCTATTACCTCTTCTGAATATAACTACAATTACCACCACATTGTGAACAGAATGGGCAAGATGGTGGCCTCCTTTTGTATTATTGCCAATTTTTGAATAAGAAACTGCCATGATAGTACTCTCAGTGTTGAGATGTTGGAGTAAGATATGTTTCCAGCACCAATATTCTTTTAGCACGCTCATACCACATGTGTCTAATACTTATTGGGTGATTAATAATTTTCCCATTTCATCACTTAAATCAATACTCATATAAATACACACTTTAAGAACATTAATATTGTAAAAGAATAAATTTTTTAAAAACAATTAACTGAGTATAGAGGGTAAAAATTAAAATTACAACTCTTTTTTTCAGTCAGTATCATAAAAAATTAAATATGTTTTTCTCGTTTATGAATTATAAAAAAAGATTATGTCTGTGATAATTCTTTTTTAGGTCTTTTGTTTCAAGTAATTTTTATATCTATATCTCTAGTTTTTTAGATAAAACTTAAATGGTAAAATAAAATAGACAGCGTTTTAGAATAAAAATTAAAAAAAAATGAATAATTGTCATTAAATAAAAAATATAAAATCAAATTGATACTTCAAAATTGTTTCGTCCTTTTTTTTCCCTAAAAGATAAAATGTTTACATTGTATAACCACGTCTATTAAAATTGTTTATAAAATTCACTACTATGAAGTGTCAATCATGCAATCTTGATTATACGTATAAATTATTTTACCATGTGTTTGTATAAATCTATACACTGAAAAAAAAACCCGAATGAATTAATGATTAAATTTAAAGATAAATTTGTTTTTTCCTCGCTATTCTAAGGTTACAAAAAATTTATTGATGTTTGTTTTTAAATTATATATATATTATTTCTTCACTGTTTGATTTTTGCTTATATTTTTACATTTTAAACATCGTGTCCAAAATATACGTGTCTGTGGGATGCCAGTGTAGACCCTGTCTATATTTCACAAGGCTTAGGTGGAAGCTACGTGGAGATTTGATTGAGGTCGAAATTTTCATAACTTGTGAAATATGTACAAAACTTTTTTATTTATATATTGTTTTAATAAATTCAATATTTTCCGATAGATTAAAATGTAACACATTCCCAAAGAATAAGGTCATTTACAGTTATACTTCTATTATTTTTGTAAATGGTTGAGATGAAGTCAGCTGATGTGATATGTAGGTCGACATCTATCCATCAAGGTGTTTAATCGAAGACATATCCATCAAAGTGTTTAATAGAATATATAGGTTAAGTATTTGAAATGATAATTTAGATTTAAACATCATTAGCATTAATCAGATACTATAAATCAATTTGAACAGATAGAATTAATTTTGTACAGTTAGAATCGAAAGTTATAACAAATATAAAAAATGTTCTTAATCTCTTCTATAAATAGCAATAAATAGAAAGGTATACTTAATGAAAATATGCTTTTTAAATTAACACTTAAATATTGTATACTGTCTTAAGTATCAGATAATTTCTTATTAATATTTCTTTGTCTCAACAAAAAACTGAACACTCAAAGATCTGCACATCAAATATTTTAAAATTCAACAATACCAAAAAGCTTTTTCATCAATACAAGAACAATTATTATTATTTTTTTCAATCAATAATTGGTATAACACCATTTTCTTCTGTGCTTTGGCAAAGCACTGGACACGGTCATAACGTCATGAGTCCTATCAATTATCTTTCTTTCAAATTGCCCAACTTATTGACTAAAGCCTAAGATTAAGGAAAACTAGTCCTATAATAGCAGGTTTTGTCAAAGGAAAAAAAAAAAAGCAAGAAAAAGATTATTAGTTAAAGATGACATTAGTCTTATATCTAATGTCTCTAATGGGATGAGGACATAGCAAAAGTCAGTTATGGAGACTCAGAGAAATTGAGTATGAACCAGGTAACCATGAAGCATTCATTTAGCTACATATGTTGGAGATAAACTTGCTTAAGTAGTTATCATAGGTACACGTATCTGCATGGCATAGGCAACTCCTCTCTCTGATTTAGCTTCACAATATTTCAATCATTTCTATCAATTTTTTGTTCCTATGCAAGGTTGCTTCTTCCACAGATGCACCTTTCTCAGTCATTTTGTTTCCCTCAGTAAAACCAAATTAGGTTTGCGTGAAGAACTATGTACTACATTCTTCTAGTTCACACGTTACATTCTAAATATATATTTAAAGATCTCAAATTATACTGTATAACTTTTACCAAATTTTAGTTATTTAATTATCTATAAATTTGTTTTCTAAAACTAACAGTTGATTAAAACATTATGTAAATTATATATATATATATATATATATATATATATATATATGTTTTACAATATATTAAAATATAAACTGTTTCATTAATTTTTGTTATTATCAAATTTAATAAGATTTGGCATAAATAATTATGATATAAGATAAAATTATATAAGCAAGTTTTGTGTAAATAAAATTAATTTTTAATAGAACTGTGTTATTTTCTTAGAAAAATTCAAACCAGTCTCATGAAGTCATGTTTTGTGGGAATACTGTAACTTTAGCTTACATTCTTTTTAATCATAAGCCAAAATAGTTGTTTAAATGGCTAAGTGATAGTACAAGAAAAGAGAGTTACTATTGACGAATCAAAACCAGACTAAATAAAACCCTTTCAGAAAAAGCCAAAAAGTGAAACCGCAACAAGACATAAATTTCCAAACATGCTTTTACTAATAATTCACAACACTGTCGGTCCACCCATTTTGATATGGAATAAAACACTTGGATTAAATGATTGTCATTTTCCCTTAAAATAATATTGTCATTTTCTAAAAAAATTATTAAGATTTTCATGGTTAATCTAACTTTTATCTAACAAGACATAAACTGTTGGTATATATTAATATTGATTCCTCGGAAAAAAAAAACTAATTTTTAATTACACCATCAATTAATTTAAAATCATCATTAATATGACTTTTAAGAATTTTTTTTGAATAATTAATAAACTTCATATAGGTAAAACTTGTAATAGATGACAACATAATTGTTTTACTAACAAGTGCATAAATTTTTTTACTCAAAAGTACTGATGCATAGTAATGGAAGAGGGCTAGTAACACATTATAATATTGTTTAACATTTAGGGTTAAATATAACACCAGTAGAAAAAAGACATTTAATTCCGGTTATATAAGGCTTACAAGCACGGTTCCGGAATCGCGATAGATTCAACTACGATAAAAAGTACTGAAGATACAATCGTGGTTATACAACCGCGATAAAAAGTATAACATACCACTGCGGTTCTCTAACAACCGCGTTAAGAAATGCTCATATTGCACATACGAGCGCGGTTATAAAGAAAACCGCGCTCGTATAGCACATACAAGGGCGTATGTGCAATTTTTTTTAAAAATGGCAGCAGCTATTCGCTGCTGTCCACCAAAATCCAACAGTTACAGAAATCCAACGAAGCTTCTTGTTGTGACAAATTTAAATAGGCGTTATTATCAAATTTAAATCTCCAATCTCTCGAACAATACGGAAGGAGAAGCAAATGTTCGAAAAATATAGAGCGTACACATACACCAACGAACCAATCGGACGAAAACGAAAAAAATGTCGGTAGAAAACATAGAGTGGGTACAGATCAGTAAATCGGTGAAGCAATAGAGAAGAAATGCAAATAATAGACACAAACGACAAAAACGTGGTTGAGATGTAGAGGAAAAGCAAAGAGCGAAAACAGATCACGATTGAGCGAGCGAGTGTAAAAAAAATAGAGAGATTAGGGTTTAGAAATGAGACCTGAATGTCGTGTTCGATGCACTCTCTCATTGTGGCGAATGAAGAAGGAAGATCGAAAAGGACGAAGAGAGGGAAAGGGTTTCAAAGATGAGTGTTTATTAAGAAGTTTTTCTCGTTCTTTGATTTGTGTTGTAATGAGAGAAGTGGTGTGGCATGGTGCGGCGCTTGGTTTCGATGTATTTATGGAAGTGTAGGGTAAGCAAAACCCTAAAAAAGAGGATACAAAGGCGGTTGTTTAAACAACCGCCTTTATATCTCCCTGCAAAAATAATTTTTAAATTATTTTGCAGATACCAACGCGGTTGTCTAAACAACCGCGTTGGTATCTCCCTGCAGGTGCCTTACCATTGCGGTTATCGCTCCAACCGTGGTGATATAATTACACTTAATTTCAAAAATGTCACCGCGTTATTTTTAATTGCGGTTCCTTTCTAACCGCGATGATATCCTACCGTGGAATGTGTTTTTTCTACTAGTGTAAATTTGGATTTTTTATCTTTTTAATCCATACATTTTGTATTTTTTTATTTTAAAATATAGATATTTGTTTCCGTGTTCAATCCTCAATCTTTTCTTCATTTATTTCTTTTATTTTTATATTTACATTAATTAAATATTATTTATCCATCTTAAAGAAATATGTTAGGTTTATTCAACCAAAATAAAAAAATGAAACAAATACAAAATTAAAAATATTAAAGTTATGTGTTCCTAAATTAAAATAACCAATCTTATTAGAAGAAACCAAAATTACAAATTGATGAAAATAATTGTTTAACCTAAAACTTTATTAAATATTATGAGTGGAGATTATTCCATACAAGCAGAATCCACAGCACTTTTCTATATCTTTTTAGTAAATATAAGAAATCGCTTATCTAATAATTATTGTTCCTACTTTATCTTTATTTATTACAATTATATTGAGTGCTGTAAAATAATAAAAGTTACTTTACGACTGAGAAAGTGACAGTGCCATTATAATAAGCCATTATAATAAGGACGGTTTACTATCATGTTTGATCATGATGTATTCTTTTAAATTGCAAAATTCAAAATACAAAATATTTTGTTTAAAAGTAGATAAAATTAAAATTAATAAAAATGTCAAATCTTAACTAATTAAAATAAAACAAGGTGGTACAAAATATAGATATAAAGATCCGTCTCACCCGTGTTTTTTAAACAGTCAAAACAGTTTATCTATTGTAGTTTATTTGCTGGATCAACCGAACTTAACTCGTTTATCAGTGAAGTTCAAAGAAATAAATCTGATCCAACCACCTTGATAGAATTGAAGAAAACCAACTAACTTAGTTTAGTAAAAAAAAATACAGCTTTTTAGTTTTGTTTTTCTTTTTTCCAATCTATTATTTTAGTATGAAAATTGAAATTAAATTTCAAATTACTAAAATAACCATGACAAAAAGAATCATATTAATATATTATGTTAATAATAATAATAATAATAATAATAATAAATACTTATAAATATGCACACCGATAATTCTAAATAATATTTAAATAAAATCTAAAATCCTAAAACAGAAAAGTAAAGAAAAAGTAAATCCACAGTTTTGATTTTAAAAAGAAAAGAAGTGAAAGAGAATCAGAGTTGGATAGTAGAATGAACCTACTATATTTTCTTCATTTTTAAATTATTAGTGAGTCAGGTTTGATTTTAACCTGTACCAAAATTTGCAAATTTTTTTTCTTAATCCAATTTGAACAAGTGATGAACTCTTTTCACTAACATACTTTGGCCTACACTAACCACTCTAGTATTTTCACTAGCTTAAAAGATTGTTGATGTTAACCACTTGTATATTGCAATGTACGATTCAGGCCAACCTAGTTAACAGGCCCAAAACTTCTTAGGCCTTGCACCTTGATCCAGTTAAGGTTCATCACTGAGGTGACCCACGATCACATCACTGTAACTTACCTAGACCTTCATCTTATAAATAAAACACACACACTTCTATTATTTATTACTATTATTATCTCTTAATACTGAGCAGCACCTGCCTTAAGCGTTCTAATATAACCTTCAATGATTATCTTTTTTCCTTTTACTTTTCTTTCACCAATTATTATAAAAAATTGAAAAATTCATATAAATTTGGATTAAATAAAAAAATAAAACTTTTGAACGTATCATATTTAATTGTGTCCTTTCTTTATTTGTCAGTCACCTGATGCGTGTACTATAGTTAACTATTCCTTTATTTTCAGATAAAGCTCTATTATACTAATGATTACATTATGTTATTTATTTCTTTTTAAAATATTACATTCTAGCATTACATATCATCTATGTATGATATATTTGAGGATTTTTTTTAATGTTATTGATGTTACTATTCAATACAAAATAATAATATATGATTCCAAAATTAATTTGATAATTCAAAATTTAAATTTTGGTTTTATTTTAACATTTTTTTAGTTGAACTGTGAGATAAGTGTCGATATTTTTTATGTTATTTTATATCTTACTTTTCTTTTACATTTTTTTTTCGTAATTCCTATGAACTAAAGTCATTGAAACATCAAAAAGGTGCCACGTGATAAAAAGGGTCCCCTCTAGTGTTTGAAAGTGTTTGAACCACATTCCCGCTTATGCAACTGCAAGTGCCAATAAAGTCAAAATCTTTATCATGTTCATCATATTCCTCACTGTGTTTTGCTTCCTTTCTGAATGGGATTGGTAACATTTCCACACCATTGTTGCCTCTAGCACTTGAATTGGACCTATAGGTAATCCCTTCACCTACCTCACATTTAACATGCCCACTCTAAAATGCATTCTTTTTCTCATTTTTTCACTTTAGTTTCCGTCTTTTTTACAATGAATCATGAATGACAAGATTCTTAGTCTTACATTCATAGTGCCCAGTTACTTTTATGCAAGTGTCAAAAATTTTACATTCAAATTTGTTGCTAATTCTAACTTGGAGAATATTTAGAACCTTAAAAATATCCACATAAGTAGGATCCTTCAAACTTTTCATGATTTTAATTCATGTCATGATTTGAAGAAAACCTTTTGTTTTGTAAGTTGGCTTACCTGAACATTCCCAAGTTGCAACAGTGAAAAATGGATGCTTTTTAACAAATTTATAGTTAGGTTGTGAGGTGAATAACCCAACTTCTCAATGTTAAAATTTTCATTTCCAATGATCAACGTTAAAAGAGCCCGTCGACGAAGGAGGCAGTTAGAGCAGAAAACAGTTTCTTCTTGGACAAGTGACTCTTTCATAGAGATTCAATATTGACAAAAAAAAAATAAAAATAAAACTAGTGAATACAAATCTTATTTTATAAGTTAGTTTTATAAGATTGAATTACTTTTTAAATATTCTTCATTCTTGAATAAAGATTGTGTTCCACTTGTGTACCTGATTGCATATTTTATGTTGTATGGTTGGCTGGGTTTTAGAACTCAGTGCTTTTTGACATTTACAACATGTTAAGGGTCTTCAATGTGAAAGTTTCTTGCTTGATGCCTGTTAAACGCGACAATGAAACTAGCAATAAAGATTTTAGAAAATGAGCTTTTCGAAAAGGCATTTTATAAAGAACTAGACTATAATTGAATGAAAAAAGTAGGAGTAACTAGTTAGCCCCTATTTGAATAAATTGGTTCTGTCCTTGAATGATAAATAGTTGTCTAATGTCTTATTGCTTTACTAGAATAGTTCTAGGAAGGAAATATGCAACTTGATATGGTCAACAATTATGGTCTATTTGTTGATACCTTGCAGTATTTTTATTAGCTAATAACATGCAAATTCTATTAATTTCCTAAAACCATACTCATTTTAATTTGTTATTTACTACGCTTTTGTCTATGGTATAAATTCTCTGGAGATTCATCCCTATTATTCTTATTCATTGTTTAAATAGAGGGCAAAAATGTTTTTGTTTCTTCAGCTTTTGTGTTATACTCTTGTATTTGTACGACATTTAAGTAATATCATCGTTGGCTGATTTAAAAAATCTGTTTCCTTTTGGTTAAGAAACGGTTTAGGTTCTTGACTTAGTAAAAGATACTGAACCCCAGTTTAGCAAAAACTAAAATTGAATGTTCAGGACACCAGATTATCATTGAAACCTGTCATGGTACTTCTTTGTTTAAAACTTGGACAGTGTAAGAATCTGAACAGTTTAACATGTTAATTTTCTATTATTTGTCCAGATTTAAGATTCCATTCTCAAGAATCATTTGAATCAGCTCTGAAACTTTTCTTCCTTAGTAATTAGAAAACAGTATTCATCACTGTTCAGCTGCATGGACTTCTTCTGTGCAGATAATCAAATCGTAGTTGGACCTTCAAATAAAAATATTTCATAATCTTATTGGCTTGAATGACTCAAGCTACTGTTCGAGGAAGCTTGCAAGAGGGTCTGCAAGATGTAGCATCACTTGGAAATACAAATGATTTCATGGTAAATGTAAACAGTGCTCTTCAAATTTCATCATCCCAAAGGGGACTTCTGAAGGATGAAAACCATCATATAAGGAAACACAGAATGTTGAAGTCTATTACCAATATCTTTAAACTGCAGAGACTCACACCCCGCGCTAGATTGGCTTCTCCATCTATGCAGAAGACTGAGGGAAGATATGAATTCTCACATTTTGTGCCTTCATCCATCAGGGAAAAAATGAGAAAAGCTTTCAATTGTGACCTTCAATCTCTCGGGAGAAGCTGCAAAAAATGGATTAAGAATCCTTTGAACATGGCCCTTCTTTTATGGACAGTTTGTGTTGCTGTTTCAGGAGCAATTCTTTTTCTCGTCATGACAGGAATGCTGAACAAAATCCTTACTAAGCAGTCACAAAGGAACTCATGGTTTGAGGTCAACAATCAATTTCTCAATGCACTATTTACTCTCATGTGTCTATACCAACATCCAAAGCGGTTCCACCATCTTGTACTTCTTTGTAGGTGGAAGCCAAATGACATCATAATCCTCAGAAAAACATACTGTAAGAATGGCACTTGCAAGCCTCATGAATGGATACATATGATGGTGATAGTTGTGTTACTCCATGTTAATTGCTTTGCTCAATATGCCCTTTCTGGCCTTAACTGGGGTTTCAATAGATCCCAAAGGCCTATTGTTGGGGTTGGTATATGCATCTCCATTGCAATTGCTGCTCCAGCACTTGCAGGAGTTTACTGTATTGCCAGCCCTCTAGGAAAGGAGTGTAAAACTGATGAAGAAGCACAGAACCATATTCCCATTAGTAATACATTTGCATCAAGAAATGAGCATAGTCTTACTGAGTACACACCTCAATGGAGAGGGGGACTATTTGATCTTTGGGACAATCCTTTTGTGGCATATTTCACTCTCTTTTGTAGTTTTTGTGCCTTTGGAAAGAATATGGAGAGACTTCATTTTGGTAACATGTATGTCCACGTTGCAACTTTCCTCCTCCTCTGTGTAGCTCCCTTTTGGATATTCAACATGGCTACCATAAATATTGATGACGAGCCTGTGAGAATAGTTCTGCGGCTGATAGGTATATTTCTTTGTGTGTTTGGTTTACTCTATGGAGGCTATTGGAGGATTCAAATGAGGGAAAGGTTTAACTTGCCACCAAATAAAATCTGTTGTGGGAATCCAGCAGTGACAGATTGCATACAGTGGCTATTGTGTTGCTGGTGTTCCCTTGCACAGGAAGTAAGAACTGCAGAGTTCTATGACATAGTTGATGACAACTTTTTCTGCCAAAAAAAGACTGAAAATTGTGGTCAGCCTGCACTGCATTCATTGCCTCCTGAAGATAAAGCTCCTCAAGTTACATCAATTTCCACTTCATTTTGGAGCAGTCATGATTTGTCCAAGATCTGGTCTGAAGAGTCAAATGATTATTTAAGTTTCTCAGAAATTGAGTTTTCAAGAGAAAGAAAGCAAAATGCTATGGAAGCGCCTATTCCCCTAACAATTCAAGTTGATGATAATGACATCAAAAGAACATAAAGAAGAAAGACCTCAATTATGTAAAAGGCTTTTAGCAGTCATGTATGCATTTCGAAATAGACTTGTACTTTTGCAATATTTGAGCATTATTTTTCGAATCAATTGGTATGATGTTTACCTTGTGATTGATAATTTTCAAACAAAATTGTTAAAAGGTTGTGCAAATGAATATGATATCACATGTACATGAATGCAAATTACTTGAACAGCAATAACTGATAACTTTTAAGTGTGGGGTGAACACTGATGCGACTTGATAGGGATGGTCCTTGTAAGGCAACTTGTTGAATGAATCAAATAGTTCCACTTTCAATGTCAAGAATGGCCTTTTTTGTCAAAAGCTCTGCTTTCTTGATAACATTTCCTAAACTAACTGCGAAGTCCAAACTGGTAGATTATTACAGCTCGGTTAGCAAATGAATCAATCATTATCCAAAACAAGAATGTTGAAGCATACCGCGTATTACGATAAGAAGAACATGCAACTTGGAGTATACAAGTGGTTTAGGTACAAAAGTATTTAGCACTATTTTCAGTTCTAAATACTTCCTAGAACTACCATTTTCATGATCATAGTATAACCAAATTCATCATAAAATGATCTCCCACTCTGAACTTTGACCCCCCAAAAAGCCTTTCCAATCTCAGTATGCAAACTGCATTAACAATTAAAACTGCTGTTTTACCTTTTGTTCATTTCCATTTTTAGTTCGTTTTCCAATTTTCAAAGCAATTCTACTTGAAGTAAGATATCTACATCCATGTATTGCTTATCTTATTATATATTTCTAATATAGGGGTCTTTCAAGCTCCAAAGTAGTTCCACTAATAGGAAGCTATCTACATATGCGTGTGTCTAGCTCATACACTTACAGTTTTAACTTCACTGTCATTTTATTGAACAATTAATCAGTACAAATATGTACGAAAACTCAATGTGGTCCACAACTTCACAACCCTACAAAGATTATACCCCAAGCTATCTCACAACTTCAGATTCTTGAACTTCAACCAAGACCTAGACCTATACCAGCAACATACTCTTTTCAACACTCTTTCTGTTATTGATCAAATTCATGAAGGTTTCACTCAACTAATTAAAGAAAACTAACAAACCTCACATAAATTTCACCTTATGGAAAATTTTCCTTGCTAAATGAGTACGTTGCTAGCATTTCTTTCTCTTGTAGTAGCTAAATGGCCAAGACAAGTCCCGGCAAGGATCGGCGATAGAGATCACGGGGCTGGCTTTGCCACAATGTCATGTTTTGAAGCCTATTTTCCCATGTTTGTGACCTCAAGTCTCTGACCACAAGCCATGTGTTGAAGTACTCCCGGAACTGTGTGATGGTGCCATTCTTGACGGTCCAAACGTGCACCCAGTAGGCCTTTCCTTCCCACCCTTCGGCGATCACGCAGTCGCCGATGGCGGTGAGGCTCCTCGGTTCGAACCGGAAGCCATTGTTGAGGGCTGTTTCCCCCGTGAGCACCCTCATCATGTGCTGGCACTGTGGGGGGCCATGGAACCACCACTCAAGGTCACTTGCTAGCATGTTTGCCACTGTGTCCATTTGGCCTTGACCCAACAGGGCCTTGTACAGTGTTTCCACTGTTGCCTTGTTCTGCATTTCCTCCTTCTGGTTCCTCTCAGCTTCCATCTCTGAAATTTCAATGGAGCTTGATATTTGCTTCATGTTTATGTTTTGGTTAATTGGAGAATGGCTTCCTCTGATTTGTGCATGGGAATGTGCCTCATGGATTGTCACATATTTATAGGCCTACATAGGGATATAAATGTCTAATTATTACCAGTTAATTATGGTTCTAGGGAACAATATTGCTTTTTGGCTTAAGTTTTATCTACTCTATTTTTAATTTTCCAAATATTATTTTTATCTTTATATTTAAATATTATTATTTGATTCTAAATAAGGGTTATTTTTGTTTTTGTTTTTGTACAATTTGTCTGTTAAGTTGTTTTTTTTTTTTTTTTTTTTTTTATTTTTTTT
>Ga0209700_101791_pt1 | contig 44647 bp, 31 predicted proteins | sample SiratroredBW_FD_187528 | JGI IMG/M metagenome (GOLD analysis project Ga0209700, IMG submission 187528) | Root nodule microbial communities of legume samples collected from California, USA - Siratro red BW (SPAdes) (version 2) | ecosystem: Host-associated > Plants > Roots > Nodule | place: USA... | reverse complement strand
TAATAATAATAATATTATTATTATTATTATTATTATTATTATTATTATTATTATGTTGATTATTATAACAATAATTATAATAATTACAACAATAATAATATTAATAATAAAAAAATAAAAATAAAAATAATAATAATAGTGATAACAATAATAATAATAATAATTATTATTATTATTATTATAATATCAATAATAATTATTATTATTATAACAGTAATAATAAAATAAATAATAATAAAAAAGTAAAAATAATAATAAAAAAGAAAAAAAATAAGAATAATAATAATGACAATAATAATAATCATAATAATAATGAGAATAATAATAATATTTATAATTATAGTATTAATAAGATTTGTAATTGTAATTGTAATAATAAGTATGATAATAATTGTAACATGACAAAAAAAATGCTTTAGTTTGATGGTTATACATTTTGAAACTCTCTAGCTTAAAGATTGTATGACTCCTTAGCGAAACGATAAAGAAGTTTTATTTTATTTTATGATTATATGAAAATATTTTTATTAAATTTTTTTTCTGAAGAAGTATATTTTGAAATACTATAATCGTGATATGTGTAAATATTTATATATAAATCTATTATAAATTTTTTGTGTAATATAGTTCTTATGATATTAAAATTATGAGTTTACATTTACCATCTATTATGTAAAGTATACTTTTTCAATGCCAATAGATGAATGTAAAATAGATGAATGTAAAATTATGAGTTTACATTTACCATCTATCGTTACTTGAATGTTTAAGAGTGAAGACTTGCCAATTTTAGAATACACACCCTGGTCAATCTTTTAGTGTAGAAAAACATGTTATATATAATACTTCTGCAATGCCAATAGAGAAATATTATTTTCTGAAATATTTTCAACGAAGAATTGACCATTTTCAAAATACACATCCTTATCAATAAAATTATAAATATGAATGAGAAACATATAAAACTATTAAGAAAAAAAAAATACTAACTATTTACCACTGGCTAGCAAAATAATTATGTTATCTCTTTTAAGTAGAGTTACTACCTCAAATCATTGTCAGTGTCAAAATAAATTATATGGGATTAAGTATCATTGAATTCATTTTAAAACATTTTAATATCTTAAAAAAAATTATATCTATACAAAGTTTTAATATTTTACAGAACAAATAGTTTTGTATTCTAAAAATACCTATTATGTAGAATACCCTTGTAAAAAATATTTTGCAAGTTTGGATATACTGTTATTGCAAAGTAGTATATCATTATTCATCATCAATAATATATCATCAATAATATGTTTGGTGGTATTCAAAACTACAAATGTATTTTTATATACAATACCAACAAAATTAACATGTTTAGGATTACCTCACCAGTTAAAGTTTAAATAATAAAATAATACTATATATGTCTTTACAATCTTTTAGTCTTTATATTGTATTTTTTGCATGTGAGTTGAAGGAACTCATTTTCAATTATTTCTTTAGAACATCTAGACATATTTGACTTAATCCTTATTATAGTGAGAATAATTTCACACATCTTATACAATATTAACATCAAACATAAGTTATTATCCTAAATATGAATTATAAAGTTTTTTTCTTTTTAACTTGTGTTGCTTTTCCACAATTATCTTATAAAGTTTTTTTTACAATCAATACAGTCTAGAACATACACTTCATCTAAATATAAAAAAAATGTTACTAAAAATAATGAAATTTTATCAAAAAAAAAAAATGTAACTATTAATAAAAAAATATAGCTTAAAAGTTTTGACCTTGCCAAATGCATACCTATAACTGCATTCTGAAGTTCTCTGTATGCAAGGAATATATTCAGTTCATCAAGATAATTCCCACAAACAGAGTGAATTCAATTTAAAAACTGTTTTGGAAAAGTAATATTGGTTAAACAATTTGAAAAGCACAATATTATTTTTAAATCTTTAAATAGAACAAATATATTACCCATGAACCTATATGGAAATCACATTCCACTTTAACTTTTTCTTTTCATTTTTTCTAACACCTTTCATTTCAAACGCATGTCTCGTGATATTGATAAAAACACAACTCACTAAAAAAAACTTATTTTGTTGACAAAAAAAAGATTTGCAAATAAAGCTCCAAATCCATCTCAAACTACATATTACCGACTAATTACATAAAAATAAATTCGCATATAAGTGAGATATAAATGAGACGTAAGCATATTTATGTAGGAACATTTTTTCGATAAGATTATTTACGAAATAATCCATAAATAATGACTAAAAATATTACTCACAACCAAATGTCATATATAATATTATGAATGTGTTATCTACGGAAATATCATTAATATATAGAAAATTTATAAATTATGAGATAATCTGTATGTAGGTCACTTCGTAAAAAAAAATATTCATTAGTAAATCCGTATAAAAATTGATTTTTAATTAAAAAAATTATAAATCTCTGTACAAATAAGCCATATATAAATTTGTATCTAACCTGGAGTAAAAATATAAATCTTTCAAAAATTTATTTTTTAATAAAAATATATTTTTTTTGTATCTTGATTTTTTTATTAATATAAGTCATAATTGAAATAAATTTCAAAATCAAATTTTATTAAGGCATTTCCAGCTGTGCCAAATAAATTTCGTGTATATCACACAGTCCAATTAAATCCGAATAATATTTAATTTCACTTAAATTCTACCAATATAATTCAAAATAAAGGTACAACAATATATAATTCGAATCTAATTTTAACTAACACGTAAACAAATACTCTATATCAAGTGTTAACATATCTTAAAATTTTAAAATTAATATGCCTAATACTTCCTCTACATCCAATATTGTTGAGGCAATATCAAAGCTCACCCCTACCCATTATAGACTTTATAGTTGATGGGTCTGAATCTTCAATTCAAAAATGTGGTTCCAACTGTATGTGCACATAAGATTATTTTCAAAAATCACAATATTACATGAAAAAGAACATTAACCATCAATAACCAAGCCACGTTTTACTTCGATTACTTATTATGTTGGCATATACTTGTCACTCTCTTGACAGTCTCCTAGCTAATTCATCATAAATTCAGTACTAATATAAAAAAATATGTAAGAGAAAGAGACCAACAATTAAATCAATTTGTTAGATTACATATTTTGATAACTCTAAATGTAAATGTAATCTTCCACACTTTATAAATTATATCTATTTAACACTAGTTTTATTTAATAAAATATTATATATAATAATAAAATAGTAATTTATTTTAATATTAAATGATTGTATTTTATTTTATACAATATCAAAGTATCAACATCTAATAATAAAATATTTGAGGACAAAATCAACTGTCATACTTTAATAAAATCTTTCATTTGACCTATCCAAAAGCTGAAATGGATAAGTTCACTTTTGCTCATGCGTAAGACAAATTCATTTAACCTTTTTTATCTTATTTTTCAACAAGTGTTTATCAGTAAAATTACTTTCAACTGGTGAAGAAAACCCAAAGACTTCTAGGCCATCAAGGCTATACCAGGGGCTGTAAAGGAGGAAGGCCCTTTCTTCCTAGCTTATGTTGCTTTGAAATTTCTTCATACACTTTCTCTCTGACGACCTCCCAGAATCTTGCAGCTGACATGGATGAAGACCTCACTTGGACAACTTTCCAAGTAAACCTGAGTATCCAAAGAAAATTTTAACCAAATCCATCAAACACCTAAGAAGGTTTTAAGATATCAATTTTCATCTAACTTGATAAGGAAATAAGTTGCTTATTAGGTTAAACACACATGATTGCTCCCACTAAAGATTACATCATAGTACCAAACTGACAACACTGAATAGTCCGTAATCAAATTACTGAGACAAAGGGGCAATCATTTCACAACATTACACGTTAAAAGGAGCAACTTTTGAAAAAACAAACATAAGTGGCTCTAAACCTACAACATGTCATGCAAAGTAGACTATGCGGGAATCTTCCATCAAACTTTTGGCAACCTGTTCTGTTTGGGATACTATACAGGTTCAATTAATGAATCAGTTGCATTAACATTATCTAGTCCTATCCACATTCATTTTTTTTTGTAAGAACGTCCAATATACTTCTAAACGGCAGCAACTACAATAACAATATGTAGAAATGATTAGTCGTGTTCTCAATTACTACCAGTTAGTTGAGAAGACTTTAAAAATAAGAGAGGGAAGAGAAAAAAAATCATATTTTCAGAGGATTATTGTGAGCCGTGAGGAGGGTGTAGAGTTCCCTTTGAACATTGACAATCTTCTCTCTCAAACCTGTGATCTCTCTGACTAAGATCTACAGAACAAAATTCAATGAATTCTTTATTATTTTTCTATATTCCTTCATCTATTTCTGTTCCTGTTCTATAAAAATAATTGCATAATATGACTTTCACTATGCATCACATGAGGATAACAAGTGCAGTACAAACAGAATATCGACAACATTGGTCCATTCATTTAATGTTGCAAAAGTTCCAGCTTTTCTTTGGCAATCTCATCCACAGAATTGTAATCATAACCAACTTTTAAACAGTTCCAGTACATGAAAATTTTGAAATTGAAAAGCATTAAACACAAAGTTTCCAAAGATGAAAAGCATAGAAAAGAACCTGGGATGTTTTCAAGAAGTCAATGAATACAAAATGAGCAAAACTTTTTGTACAAGCTACAATAACTTGAAGTATTAAATAGATATATAAACAGAAAAAAAATGCAGTGTAAGCATTGATGAAGATAGATAAATCATGAATGATTATTATACAAAGCATTCGTAACGGTGAGGGGGGTGGGTGCGTTAAGATATTAAATGACACCCCTATGGTCATACCTTGTTAAATAGAGAGTGAAATACAAACTATTGTGCATCAAAAATAGAAAGTTGTTTTAGTTTATCATATCTGCAATAGAGCAATGTTATGATCTTCTTGGTTTAAATTTACAATTTAAAAACCAAATTACAGAAAAACTATATTAACACTAGAAGCTTATTTGTATCTAAGTGATTATATAGCAAGAATTAAGGGCCATAAGGTAACAAGGATATACCTGAGAAAGGAACCCATCTGTGACACATGCTTGAGCAAAGACTAACTTGACATCACGGTACAACAGAGAATAAGATATGCATGAGTTCATAACTTGTGGTTCTTAAAATAGCAGATTTAAAAGGGAAGGAGAAACGTGTTCACTGTTACTAAATATATAGTCCAAACACCATGAATATGGAAGACGTGATCTTACAATGTTGTCTGAGCAAACAACAACAAGTCCATAGTTCCCATCCTATGAGCTGCTCTTTACCCAATTGACACAATTGAACAAAGCAGCAATTCCTCCATAGCATGCATTTCTTGAGTCAACACCATCGATGTTGGTATTTCCATATTCCTATGTATTCAGACAAGTAAATAAATACTGTACTCAAGAGCTACAGAAATAGATAATTTGACCAATAAAGTCATTAATAGAACCACACAGTTCTAATTATTAGCAATACTTATTATATTCGAGACAAAAATGAAAAAGATTTCCCAGGCAAGGACTAAACCTCGAGGGTGATGAAAGAGACTTCTCAAGCACAGGATTATTACCTAAGGAGTCGTGGGCAATCTTCTGTTGTAAAAGAAGGCTGAAAAATTAATAAAATTCCGGAAACGTGATAAAATATTACTCTTCTTAAGAATTTATCCACGATAAATGCGTAAGTTCCCAAAAATACAACAGGAACTTCTCGATTTTGAGGGAACTAACAAGAAATCTCTTTAGAGCAAAAATACTCAAGATATTTAAAGAAGAGATAGAGAAAAAGAAGAGAGAATGTGTAAAGAAGAGAAGAAGAGAATATGAGAAGCTCTGCTTTTGTGTTTTTCGAAGTGGGGGATCCTCTATTTATAGAGGATGGGTGTGGAGTGAAACGGAGTGGGAGAAAACGGCTTTGCATCACCCGTGCATGATTTGCGGAAGACATCCCCCTCAATGTTCGAAAATCAACACTTGGATCGGAAGAGGAATTACTTCAACGCTCCAACTTCAAAGCTTCTAGAGGTGGTTACCAGCAATTCCGCAGATCTGAGTGTGAATGGGTGGTTAGGATTTGAAATTTCATTTTCCCCTTTTGAATGTTTTGCAATACTCTGTTTTTACAACAATACCTGACATATTGCAAAATATTTTAAAGAATAAGAAGAAAATAAATAAATATTGGGTCTCATAAGATGCAATGCATCAGAGCTGGTATAGCAAGCTATATGAACCAGTCCTAGATCGATGAACTTAACACACAGTGTAGTTGGTATAGCAAGCTATATGAACCAAGACACTTAGTATGTGTTAGAGGTTTGTCAATCACAATACACCCCCACAATGCTTGTTGTTATCGCTGTGTTGCGCTTAATAGGCTATGCGCGTGCCCGATATTCATGTGTGCTCTAGATATCTTGCCAAGATCTCATGCAAGCGACCCCACTTGACACTCATATAGGTAATTTCATCAAGTATATGCTGCAAATCATACATCACCCGTAAGGTATATGAAAATCATTAAAAACTTTGTTATAAGCTAAAATTCGTACTCCACATGAATTTAATGACAAAGTTTACCTTTTCAATAATGCAATATCTAGCACCTTCATATACCATAGGAATAGACAAATTGATTTTAATCAATTTTGTGCTAGCAGAACTAACAGGTGACTTGTTTTTACCCATATGAACCTTATTCATGGGATCTCCAATCACAAAGGTTGGGTTTCCATCACTTGTTTGTTTGCAAGTGGCTTGAGTCCCATTCCCCTCGATGTTTCTAAAATTATGTTCCTCCCTAGAGGTTTTGTTAGAGGATCGACCAAATTTTGATCTGGCTTAACATAATCAATGGAAATTGTTTCCCTCTTTAGGAGCTGCTTTACCAAATTATGTCTCAACTTAATATGTCTATTCTTTCCATTGTAAGTTTTGTTTTTAGCTATAGCTATTGCCGATTGGCAATTACAATGTATTGATACAGATGGGGTTGGTTTCATTTCTAACGGAATGTTTGCTAGGAAGTTTTTCAACCACTCAGCTTCACTTTCAGGAAATTTTTACCAAGATGACACTATTTGCACAATTATTTACCCATATGACATCGTTGCCATTTTATTTCCTAGTATAACACGTTTTACTATGTATGGTGGGAATTCGACTTATGGGGTACCAAATTCCCAATTGAAAGTTAATGAATGGTTTTTCAAAATGACATTCAGAATTCGTCTGTCAGTGAATCGAATTTTGAATGCTTTTTTTAAGTTTTATAATCTTTTTTTAAAATAAAATAAAATAAAAAATTATAATTTTTATATAATTTTTTTACTGAAAAGAAATAAAAATATTATAAATGATTTATTGTAGATTATGAGAATTTAATTTTCTAAAAATAAATTTTAACTATATAAATGATGTTTTAAATAATTTAGTTAAAACTAGTGAGAATAAATTTAAATTTTTTTGTGAGAGAAAAAAAAAATTAAACTATCCAAGGTTAAATATAATTTGATTTAAAGATAATAAAAAATATTAAAATTTTGTTAAAGTTTATTGTTATTGATAAATTAAAAATTTGAAATAAAATTGAAAAATGAAGTTAGCAAAAATTTAGAGAGTGTAATTTATAAATTTAAAAATAGGTAAAAGTTTTTTTTTAAGTAAAAACTTGATTAAAAATTGGAAGGGTTTATTATTTATTTTTAACATATATGAGAGAAGGAGATAAATAAAAAAGTATGTAAGAGAATATTATTCTCATTAAATTTATATAAAAAAACTATTTATAGATGTTTTGAAAAATTTAATTATATGTAATTTGTGAGAGGAAAAAAAAATCAAACTATCCAAGCTAATTGTATTTTTATTTAAAGATAAAAGAAAATATTACAATATTGTGGATGTTTATTAATAATGGTTAATTAAAAATTTGAAATGAAAAATTGGAAAATCAAATTGGAAATGTTAAATAAAAATTTAGATAGCCTAATTTATAGATTTAAAAATAGATAAAAGTAGAAGAATATAAAATACAGTTATAAAATTATTGTCATTTATTATCTTTATTTATTATCAAAATACAAAAATAAAATATTTATTATTTATTTTCTTATTATTATTAATTACTTAAAATATTTATAAGTTTTTTTTGTATAAATTTAATGAAAATAAATGTTTTTTCTCTTACATACTTTTTTTATTTACCTTCCTCTCTGGTATAAATTAAAAATAAACTCTCTCAAATTTTAATTATAATTTTAATAAAATTTTTACTCAAAAAAAAAATTCTTCTACTTTTATCTATTTTTAAATCTATAAATTATGCTATCTAAATTTTTATTTAACATTTCCAATTTCATTTTCCAATTTTTAATTTCAAAATTTTAGTTTACCATTAATAATAAACATCCATAATATTTTAATATTGTCTTTTATCTTTAAATAAAATTACAATTAGTTAAGATAGTTTGATTTTTTTTTTCTCTAACAAATTACATTTAATTAAACTTTTTAAAACATCTATAAATAATATTTTTTATATAAATTTAATGAGAATAAATGATTTTTCTCTTACATGCTTTTTTATTTATCTCCTTCTCTTATATAAGTTAAAAATAAATAATAAACCCTTCCAATTTTTAATCAAGTTTTTACTAAAAAAAAAAAAAAAAAACTTTTACCTATTTTTAAATTTATAAATTACACTATCCAAATTTTTGTTAACTTCATTTTCCAATTTTATTTCAAATTTTTAATTTATCAATAACAATAAACTTTAACAAAATTTTAATATTTTTTATTATCTTTAAATCAAATTATATTTAACCTTGGATAGTTTAATTTTTTTTTTCTCTCACAAAAAATTTTAAAGTTATTCTCACTATTCTTAATTAAATTTTTTAAAACATCATTTATATAGTTAAAATTTATTTTTAGAAAATTAAATTCTCATAATCTACAATAAATCATTTATAATATTTTTATTTGCTTTTATTTCTTTTCAGTAAAAAAATCATATAAAAATTATAAAGTTTTATTTTATTTTATTTTTAAAAAAAGATTATAAAACTTAAAAAAAATTCAAAATTCGATTCACTGGCACACGAATTCTGAATGTCATTTTGAAGTACCATTCATTAACTTTCAATTGGAAATTTGGTACCCCAGAAGCCGAATTCCCACCATACACAGTAAACTGCGTTATATTAGGAAATAAAATGGCAACGGTGTCATATGAGTAAATAATTTTGCAAATAATGTCATCTTGGTAAAAATTTCTCACTTTCAGCCATTTTAAGAGCAACAAACTCTGATTCCATTGTTGATCTAGCAACAATGGTTTGTCTGGCTGATCTCCATGTAACTGCACCACCACCAAGTGTAAATACATAACCACTAGTGGATTTTGTCTCATCTAAATAAATAAGAGATCTAGTTATCATCATTGTACCCTTCTAGCACAGTAGGAAACCCACTATATTTAATGGCATAATCCATTATACCTCTTAAATATCTCATAAGTCTTGCAAGTGCATCCCAATGATCCTGACTGGGACATTAAGTATACCTGCTCAGTCTACTTACTGCATAAGCAATGTCTGGTCTAGAAAAGCTCATTAAATGCAATAAGCTCCCAATTATCTGGGCATACTGAGATTGAGAAATAGATTCTTCTCTGTTTTTCATTAACTTGGAGTTAGCATCATAAGGGGTGCTTACTGATTTAAAATCATAATAGCCAAACTTCCTAAGAAGTTTCTCAGTACATTGCTCTTGAGATAGTAATATACTATCTCTCTTCCTTATAGCTTTAACTCCTACAATCACACTTGCTTCACCCATATCTTTCATTTCAAACTTAGATTCAAGAAACAATTTTGTTTTAGAAACTATATCAATGCATGTACCAAAAATAAGCATGTCATCCACATATAAACATATAATGACATATTCACCATTTTCAGATTTAGTATAAACACATTTATCAACATCATTAGTAGAAAAACCATCACATAGTAAAACATTATCAAGTTTTTCATGCCATTGTTTTGGTGCCTGTTTAAGCCCATACAAAGATTTTAAAAATTTGCATACCTTTTCTTCTTGGCCAGGAGCTACACATCCTTCAGGTTAAGTCATATAAATTTCTTCCTCTAGTTCACCATTCAAAAAGGCTGTCTTAACATCCATTTGATGAATAACTAACTTGTGAATAGATGCTAGAGCTAGCAACACTCGAATAGAAGAAATCTTGGTAACGGGAGCAAAAGTATCAAAATAATATATGTTGGGTTTTTGAGAAAACCCTTTTGCTACTAATCTTGCCTTATATTTTTCTATCGATCCATCAGGATGATACTTTTTCTTGAAGATCCACTTACAACCAATAGGTTTTGCTTCTTTAGGCAAATCTACTAAAGTCCAAGTGTTATTTTTATTAATGGAATCAATTTCAGTCCTAATGGCCCTATCCCAATGCTTAGCGTCAAGAGCACTAATAGCTTCTGAAAAACTTAATGGTTCATTTCCAACAAGATAAGTATAAAAATCATCTCCATAGGAAGTTTCCTTTCTCTGTCTTTTACTTCTTCTCAAATCCTCACACATTGCATCACTTGCAATGTCTAAAGGTTGTTCAGATGTACTAGTGACCTTTAGGGTTTAGACCTTTAGTGTCTGTAGGAATAGCTGGCTCCAGAAGGGGGGTTGAATGGAGCCTGAACTCAATTCGCTATAAATAGAAACCACCAACCAAGGCAAAAATATATAAACACAGATAAAGCAGTTTTATACTGGTTCACCCTAATATCTTGGGCTACGTCTAGTTCTTCCATGAACAAATCGTTCAAGAGGTTCCACTATTCAGCAAATAGTTACAACGAGTACACAAACCTCTCCAGGTTACAACGAGTACACAAACCTCTCCAGGTTATCATGAGTACACAAACCTCTCCAGGTTATACCAGTCTCAATCTCCCCCTGAGATCAAGACCACTCAAGATTTAAAGAAACACTCTCAAAGGAGAGAACAATGAAAGCTCACAAGGGTTTACTTCACAATGGTGAGGAATTACACAATGGTTTCACACAACCCAAAACTCTATATGCTCTCTATAGCAGATTGACAATAAACACTCAGTATATTTTCTTCAATGTATTATATGATGTATTTCTCTTCTTGCTTCTTGTTGTATCTTCTTCAACTTGAACTTGCTCCTCTATATGTAGCTTTCTAAAAACTAGCCGTTGGGATGCTTGAACAGAGCAATCTTGAATTTCTGATGTATGGAGCTTAAACTGGAAATATTTCTCTAATATTTTAAACTGCATTAAACTTGATTAATTCTGTATCAGAAATAATTAATTTAAAATAACATAGAGAAATTATATCTAAGATACTCATCAATAATTTGAATAATTTCTATTATGAACAGATTTGAACGTTAATACACATTATGATATAAAATCAATTAATCACATCTAAATAGTCCATAATAATTTGAATAATTTTCATTATGAACAAATTTGAACGTTAGAGCACAATATGATATAAAATCAATTTAAATCAAATTAATAACACATAAAAGTAAATAGTATGAAAACTTATCTCTTTATAGACCATGTGTCTCCTGCTTTAATAATAAAAATAATAAAAATAATAATAATAATGTTAACTGCGCAATGTATATAAGTCATCAAATATAAATGTATACTTCAGTTTTGTTATCATCAAAACTTTATCAAATGATTTGATCCTCTAAAGGGACTTTGGACCGTCTAATGTTCAACCGTGTCTAAAGGTTGTTCATTTCACCACCCCTCTTGAGCTTAGTCAAAACTATTTTCACATGGTGTCAATATAATTTTTAGATCTTGTTTATAATTTTTATTATGTTATTAATTAAGTAGTTGAATGATCACATGGAAAGATAAAAAAATATGTGAATCATTCATGTTCTCATGGTGGAAAATAATGATTTATAGAGTGGAAAATAAAGACAACACCAGTGGAGGTTAGTTACTAGTTGGTATTAAAGGTTACATGGTAAGGATTAATGTGAAATTTATACGATCTTACATAATTTGGTCTATGAAAGGATGTACTTAGAAATGTAAGGAGGACATATATGAATTTTGAAAGAAAATTGAGTTTTCTCTTTAAAAGAACTTTATGGAGTTCTGAGTTGCAAGAACCCAATTCTGATCTTATCAAGGTAACATGTGATCCCATGACTTATCACTCACATTGTCATCTTTCTTGAGTGTGACGTCAATATCCTTTTCCAAACTAAATATCAAAATGGTCCCCCTATTTTCTCATCAACTATGTAACCTCTCCTTGAACAATGCTAAAATCAAGCTAGTCCCTTTTCCTAAGACAACTTTCTTTTTCTTCTTCTCTACTTTCAAGTTCTCCTTTACTTTTAGATTCTGACCATTTTTCTTAGCACCTTTTATCACCTCATTCAACTTAATAGCCTCTAGCATTGTAACTACCTCACAACATCCCATTCCACAACTTTCCACAAAAGCCTTAATACCCTTGAAGACCTCGCACGATAATACAATTGCCACATTAGTGAACACAAATAATATTGAGACTCGTCTATATAATTTGCATAGACAGTCAACTAAGTTTCTAGACGATATATTTCTACATTAGATGGTCTATGATCCATTAGACAGATTGATGAACAAGAAATCATATGTAGAGTTTATATTTTTATGTTTTGATGATAACAAAAAATAACTCAATGGGTTATATATATCTTGATTATTCTAAAACTATTTTTACGTGTACCATCTTCACAATACCTTCTAAATGATAAAGCTTGCAACACAAAAATTCACTACTATTAGAACAATATAGAAGCACCTTGAACACAACTAATCAATCAAATAAAGCCAATATGTAGTCAAAAATAGAATAATAAATGAACACCAATAATTAACATAGGAAAAATCTCTCAATACGAATCAAAAAAATCCACATGACAATAAATACTACATTAATACTAAATTGAAGGTACAATTAGTCTTACAAATAATAATCATAGAGCATATCAATAAAATTCTTCCTAATCCACAAATGGTTACCAACAATGGTCTAAAATATCAACAAGTTGAAATTTAACAAGAAAGAGTTCAAGAACTTTGTCACTAGAAAATTACTTCTATTCATGAATTTTCTGGGAATTACTGAAAGCTCTAACTTCAAATCCAACCATCCAGAATGAAGAGTTGTAAGTGAGGAAGCTCCAGTAAACATTCCAGTGCAATTGGAGAAGATTTCACCATTGGATCTTCGAAAGAACTAACCCTAACAGGGACATAAATTTGATACGGATAACAACACTTCACGAAATTTCTAGTGCTTGTACAGACCTCCAGTTGACAATCCTACCATTAAGATAAAAGGTAAGAGTGAGGAATCTTTTGTAAAAAGTGTAGCTGACCGGACAAGGTTTCACCATCAGATCTTCAAAACAGTCAAGGTTGGTTGTTGTAGAAAGGGACTACGAATTTTAGCCTCTCTCTCTTTTCTTCAAAGTAACTGCACACTAACTTCTCCACACACAGCTTCACATACTTAGGCCATTATATATTTTCTTTTTTCTTTTTATTGTAATTAGAATGTGGATGCATTATATTGAGTTTGTCATGTGTCATGGACACACAAAAAACAATGAGTTTGGGCCTTACAAAACCAACCCAACAAATCTTCCCTTATCAACTAAGGTGAGGATCTCACCATTCTGATGCTAGAGCAACATGTTTCATACTTTTTACTCAATGTCTTTGTCATCATATCAATACCATTATCATCATTTTTTCTAATTCTGTCAACTTGGAATTCGACACAACTCGTATCCAAGGATACCTAACATCAATGTTCTTAGAGTGTGCATGAAAAGTATAATTCTTACCAAAATGAATGACACACTAGTTATCACAAAACAACACAGCGGTCTTGCTTGAAACCAAGCTTCAGGAGAAAATTTTTCATCCACACTTCAGTTGCAGCAATAAACTCAGCCTCTATAGTAGAAAGTGCAGCACACTTCTATAGTCTTGATTTTCATGCTACAACTCTCCTGCAAACTTGACCATATAACCTGAAGTAGACTTTTAAGAATCAACATATTCTACCATGTCTGCATCAATAAAGCCAACTATAACAAGTTTCTCACCACCAAACGTAAGACTCAAATTGGTTGTACCTTTAAGATATCTATAATCCATTTTACAACATTCCAATGTTGTAGACTAGGATTTGAGGGAAACCTACTTACCGTACCAACTGTATGAGCAATGTCTACTCTAGTACATACAATAGCATACATCAAGCTTACAACACCCAAGGCATAATGGACTTTCTTCATTTCTTGTTTCCCTTCATTTGAAGTGGGATATTGCCCAATATTTAATTTGAAATGAAGAGCAATACTTAATTTGAAATGAGGAGCAAGAGACCTGTGATCATAACTTTTTTCCTGCTCCAATGCCCTGCAATAATTTGTTAATCAATCTATTTCCAACTGAGATGTAAAGCAAAATAAGTTGTAGGAGTATGTTGCACAATTAAGTAGACAAAAAAATATTAATATAAGCTAGAAATATAAAATGTACTCTTATGTATATATGTAATCATGAATGAATTGGAATAGATGTAAAACTATAAAGCAATTGAAGCATAGTTTGTACAGTTGTTATTAAATTAGTAGATGAATCACTTATATGATTTCTTATAATATGACAAACAAATGCTTAATCTTATATTTGATTACTTATGAAACTCAAATTTCATTGAGGAACATTTTTGTTCATCAAAAAAAATTAAATATCCGATTTCCAAGACACTTTCTATAATAGAAATCCACTTTACTCCTTATCATCTACTAATGTGAATGTTGTGTTTATTCTTATTTAACTACTAAATTTGTTCTAGTTTACTTCTTAAAACATTAAATTGGAAGTGTTTGTTCATTTTCAAATCATTAAATGAAAGAATTTCTTTTAAGAATGAATTATATATTAGACGAAATATACATAACATCTAGACTCAAGAAACATACGTCTACCATAGTATATTACTTATATCTAAAGTTTGTTATTAAATCACTATCTAATCTTTGTTTTACCACTTTATCATATGTACATAGAGAAAATTTAATTCCAACTAAAACTGAAAGGACCTATTAGGCAATGGAATGGAAGCATTAGATGCATCTTTGAATTTTTGTTCTACTCTAATTATAACATATATCATCTAATGAACCAATACTTTTTTTTCCTGAAAATTCCACATTATTTAGGAGAATAAAATAAAGTGATATTAAATATATATTGGAAAGTAATGCCATATTGAGGTGGTATCAAAGCAGCATTTCATGATACGCCTATAAGAAATTTTATTTTAAGTTCGATTTGGAAATTTAGATGGCAAATCACAAGAGGAATGAGGAATTATCAAAAGCAGTTCAAGCTATTAGAGATATGACTATTGCTCTCTTAAGGAATCAAGGACCTGAGGAAACCAATGAGTCTCATGGTGTAGTAGAATTTAGGAGAAACAAGCCTTTCCAATTTTTTGGGGGATGTACAATCATGAGAAAAAAGAATTATGGATCCATGAGATATAAAAAATATTAGAGTAATGAACTTCTTAGATAAAGAAAAGTAAGTTATGTTGTATTTATGTTAATAAGAGAAGCAAAGTATTAGTGGGATATTACCAAGAGGTTATTGGAGGGAGGAGAGATAGCCATTATTTAGCACAAAAATTCTTGAGAAATACTTCCCCAATCATGTAAGAAGAACAAAAGAAATAGAATTTATGAAGTTAAAACAAGGAAGCATGTTAGTAAGGGAATATGCTTATAAATTTGAAGAATTAAGAAAACATTCTACTTTCTTTTACCACCTAGATGAAAGGATGAAATGTATAAAATTTTAATCTAGGCTTAGACCTAAATTAAGAAAAGTAGTAGGGGTGTTAGAAATTCCTGATTTTCCCACACTTATCTACGAGAGTAGATTCCTAAAGGATTTTGAAAATAGCCAAAATGTTAGGTTAAGAAATTTCGATCCTCAAATAGATAAAAAGATATATATATATATATATTAAGAAAAAACCATATAACCATCCCTAATGGAAATCGTCACCTAATTAATTTCCTTTGGGAAGATCTAGTAGACCTATAAATAACCAAAATATGTGTATGAAGTGTGGACAAGACCATGATATAAAAGATTGTCATATTAAAGGGCCTATTTTTTTAATTATGGAAAACCTGGTCATGTATATTTTAGGTGTCAACAGTAGAAGTTATACTCTAATTCTCCTGCGTCAAGGCAAGACTAACGATATTTGGAAGAGTTTACACCATGACTAGAACCGAGACTACTCAAAATCATGAATTAGTTCAAGGTATGTGTTTCATTAAACGATGTATTATATGATTCTAGCATAAGTTTGATGATGACAATAATAATTCATTTCAACCTATAGTTATTAGGATAAGTTAATCCGAGAATAAGAACAAACATGAAACTTGAGAAGAACTATTCAAACAATGTTAGGAGAAACTAGTCAAATGCATTGGATTGATGTGATTTGAATCACATTAACTTTTAAGGAAACACATAGGAATAGAAGAAAAAATGACAAACATGTAAAAGCTACATAATTATTGTCTACATATTAAAAATATGACTTGGAAGACAATATCATAGTCCTATAATATTTAGGGTTTAAAATTTTTAGTTAGTAACAAGATAGAAGGAAATATTAGGGAAAGTTATCCCCATTTTAAGTAGTAAATTTTGAGAATGAAACTTTTATAAGTATGGAAGAATTGTAATGTCCCAAAATTTGTAGTATTTTAGACACAATAATACTAAAATATAAATATATATATATATATATATATATATATATATATATATATATGTATGTATGTATGTATGTAATATAATATTTTTCCAGATACAAACTGTATTGTCTGATAGGTAGTTGTACAATTTATTTTTCAAAATATAAACTCCTATATAGGAACTATATGATTAAAGGTTGTCAGAATGTCGCATATTAATCTATTTATACGTCTACTCATAACAATCAAAAGAGAATCAAACGATTCAATTGGACAAACCACTAGTCGAACCAAACATCTAATAGCCATTTTCCTCACACTAGACGATATACAATTAGAACCAACATGAATAGACGATGCTAAGATTAGGTGTTGGGATACAAAGACTTAATTAATTTTGAAAGTCATATTAGACTAATATCATATTACAAAACAGATTAGACATGATATTATCAATGAACTAACGAAAAAACATTGGCTACTCTACTCACAAGAGCATTATACGATTCAAGCTAGAAAGGACATAACACAATCCAGATGTCTAATGATTACTATCTTCATACTAGACTATCCAAACTTTGCACAATACAAACAGGTTCTACACTGTTCTACAAAATTTAGAACTTTTTAGGTAGTTGATAGTTGTATTTACAATGCTTTGTCAATAAAAAAATGTAATTAGAAACATTTTATCCCATTAACCAAATTGATGCAATCTCTTCTTTCTATGAAAACACGGGTTATTATAATTAGATACATATATGATGATAAGAACCATCTAGTTGGAAAATAGAAAAGCGTAAACAAATATCTCCTAACATTTAATGTTATAAATAAGAACTAAAGTGGGTCTCATTCCTCATCATTTATTATTGCCACATTAGATTTTATTACACTACTTGTCTCTTCATAAGTATGCAAAAATTCTTAGAATTTAATGTTATTTTGGAAATTATGAAGCACACTTGAAACTCATTTATGATGCTTTAATGATTTGGGTTAAGAATGAAGGATTTTATTTGAAAAATGACTCTATGGAACAAGGAACTTATCAGGAACTTATCTCTTAAAAGAATAAGTTTCATAAGATAAATATCTATGAAGCATTTAATGTTGTAGATAAGATAAACCTCATTTTCAATCATTTCACCATGCCACGTTAGATTATTACTATGACACTTATAACTGAATAGAACAAAACTAAGTGTTAGCATTCAACTAAATCATCAGAAAAAAAAAACAATGTAGAATGATTACCACATACTCTATAAACAGAAGACATGGGTAATACTTCCTGCTCAAGAAAAACTATGAGAGAAACATAAGAAAATGATGGGAGAACATGAAAGGAAGAGAGAAGAAAAAGAAATTTATTTCAAAGGTAAAGGAAAGGAGATATATGTATATATATTGTATCTATTTTTATTTTAAGTGAGGTACTTCTAAGCCTCACAACTCTTTAAGTATTTCATAAATTGTTAATTTCATGGTGAGATTATTATTGATTTTCATACTAAATTTTAGTTGATGTTTCTGATTTTTACTGCACTTTCATGTGTTAATTCTTATTATTCCACTTTGTGGAAGGTTTTATGATCGTGTTGTACCTAATTGAGATGCTAAAACAGTGGAGGATTGAATCCTTGATAAAAGTGTTGTATTTTATGTTGGAGGATGATGTTATGATTACTCATTTATCTTGACTATTCACTATACTTGTTATTCCTGTTGTTGTTATATTACCAAAAAAATATTGTTTTCAAATGTTTGGAAAATACAATTTTCCAGTTATTATTCCTTAAGTTATTTCGGATGATATTGAAAATGGTTATTCCACTATAAGAAAAAGTTAAATTACCGAGGGAATTTTATCGATGGATATCATCTATCGCTAAATTTATCGACGAATTTACTGACAGATTTACCCTAAATCCGTCGGTAATTACTGATGGACTCAGAAATCTGTCATTAAATTTATCTACAATCAATTTACTGATAAATTTTGATGTTTCCGATGAATTTGTCTCGTTGGTAATTTTTTTTTTTTGTAGTGTTCCAAATATTTTGAAAAAGTCTACTTCCAAATGTTTTACCGTTCCTATTCCTATTGTTATTCTTAATGTTATTTTATATATCAATTTCTAACATCATGGTATTCTTGATTTTCTAAAATCAGTTTATATGATTATTTAACATCGTCTGATGAGATTATTAATTTGACTGCTTGATACAACATTACCTTAACGTAAATATATCTCACTTTCCTGCTACTTTCTTTTATCTATGAATTACTATTAAATAACTAGGTGGAGGCTCCCAATTTCCATAATCCATTTATGACTCATATTTTCATTTATTTCTTTGGGAACGAGTGGAATATCAATGTAGAGAACAATTCAATGGAGTCTAAAGAAATAACTCAATCTATTCTTATCGTCACATAGAATCTAGAACACTCATTTGATGTTGAATGGAATCCTAGTGGTCACTTTTTTCCTACCATCAAGCTTACAACAATCCTTTTATAAACATTTTTCCACTTACAATCCAATGTACATAATATCATTTCGCTTCACTCTAAGTCAAAAATTTAAAGTACTCATCGTCTAGTTCTAACTTTAGATAATTGTAATATTTCATTTATTTAAGAAAATGAAATTATAATCATATATTTTGAAAGAGACATCACAATCAACAATATGTTTGATGATACTGAAAATTACAAAAATATTTTTTTCTATAACAATACAATAAAATTGACATGTCGAGGACTAAATCATTAGTTAAAGTTAAAATAATAGGACAATGTTATAATATATCTTGAAAAATCTTAAACCCTAAACCTTGTCCAATTATATACTTATAACCATATTTTGAACTTTCTCTAGATGCAGTGCATTTAGTTTGTCAATATAGTTCTCTAATAGGGTGCAGTCATATTGGAGGAATGATTTTGTTTATAGAGTGTGGATTTACTTTTGTATTTATAATATAGACATATTGTAGTAACCGTAGTAGTTATTTAGTCAAATTTGAAACAAAATAACAAATGAGTTAAGACATCAATAAAGACGCATAAATACTGAAACATTACACAATGAAATAAACTTTTAAAACCCTAATTGTTAAAAAAAAAAAAAAAAAAACTTTAACACATTCAAAAGATATTTTATACTAATATATTTAAAGTTCAATATTATGCCCAAAATAGATTAACTTAAAGTCGTAAAAAGAAAATCATAAAGAATACAAGTTAAAGATTTGTTTTATACCTAAAAAAGACACAATTTAAGTCATATAAATTAATATTATAAACCATTACACTACATGTGTTTTGAAAGTTAAAATTTGGATTTTGACACTAAAATAGATATCAGGTTTAGTTTTTATCGATTCTCTTCCCAAAAGTCTTGCTATTTTTTGTGAATGGTGGAGTTAAACAACAATCTCAATATTAAATGCAATGCATCAGTTTGAGAAGATGTGACAATATGTCGTGCAAAAGAGTTTAGAAAGTAGGGTTTAAAAGAATGAAAAGTAGTGCACGTTTTTTGAGAGAGGAAATAACTTTATAATTCATTGTAACGCCAAATAAATCATGAAACAAAAGATGATGCATTGTAAGATTTCTAAGTGATATAGAGGCATGGAGTGTTTGGTAAGAGAGACATCATGGTTTGGGTATGAAAGAAGGAATAGGAAGCATATGGGTTTGTCTCGTGTGAGACACACGTGTATGGGAATTGAGAGAGGCGGAGGGTTTGGAAAGTGAGAAACGCAATGTGCATGACAAACGAGAGACAGGAAATTGAAGCTGGTAGTTTGGGTAGTGAAGAGGCGCATGAGAGAGACGTGTGTGTAAGAAATAGAAACATGAATTTATGCAGGACAAACGTAGTTGCTGAGTGACTCATGCGACGTTCATAGGGAGAGCTACGCGGTGTCTATATAACAAGTCACATATTTTGTTTCTTTTTTTTTTCCTTTTCTGACAAACTTTGTTTTTAATGTTTTGTCAAAATTTTTTACACCGACACGTATCAAATAATTTCATTTGTTGCTGTCAATTATATATAATTTTTTTTTTGCAAATAGACTTGGTCAAAATATATGTGACTCTGGGTTCACGTGAGAAGACTGCGCTTCCGTGAGATGCTTCTCCGTTGCAATATAGAAAACATTGAATTTTACATTTAAAGAGCTGCATCACAAGGGGCACTACCACTACATGCAAGCCAATTCCAAATACCAATCCTCTCTTTAGAGTGTAAAAATGTTTCCGAAATTGATATTTCAAAATGAATTTTGAAGATATAAAAATTATTTTCAAAATTAATATTTTGAAATGAATTTTGGGAGGGTAAAAATCAATTTAATAATAATATTTTCATAAGTTCAATTTAAATTCTAAAATCTTTTTTTCTAGAAATATATTTCGAAAACTTCGCAGAAACATGTTCCATAATTTCTTTTATGTAACTTAAATATTTTTGCCTACCAAATGCTTATTTAAAAATGAAATTTTGTAGGATTTCCAAAATATCCTTTTTGAAAACGAAAAAAGAAAAGCTCCGCACCTGCACCTTACATACAACGACACTGTTGAAAACCTATACCACTCCAGATCAACCGTTCAACAATAAAATCCAACTTAAATCAATTATAAATCAAATCCAAATCAAATTTTACAACTTCAACTTCTACTAATAGGAAAACAAATAGGACGAGAAATCATTGCCAAACGAAACTGCGCGCTACGAGTTACCAGACCACCCACGACTATAATTAAAAGAGCTTTATTATAAAACCCACAACATTTTTTGCTAGAGTCATATTAGTGTCATCAGACACTACACCATTTTACATAATTAGTAACATTTATCATTTATCAGTTACGTTTATTAAAAGTGTTACATAAGATCAATTCCTATACTTATAGTATCATTTTTTAAAATAAATGTCACCAAGATGATATATTGGTAATAAAGTAACAATTTTAGTAAACGTTACTATGAGAAAATGTAAATAATCGTCCAATATAATTTCTTAAAAATGTTACTAAAAAGTAATTATTTTATAAAAACAATAATATTTTGTATTAAATTATAATTTAAGATTTTTCTAAATATTTTTAACAATTTTTACTTAATAAAGTCAAAATAAAATAAATATATTACTTAATAAGTATTAGTTTTCTGCTTTTCTTTTACCATAATTTAAAAAAAAAAACCATTTTATATGAATAAAAAATATATGAAACTTTCATTTATCTTCTTTTTTGTTTTTTCATTTCCTTCTAACACAGAATGTGCTCGAAGGACGGGAGACATTGCTTTAGGGTGTTCACTACCGTTTGTCGGAAAGCCTCGCAGGTGTTGGAAGTGCTTACAAGGGAGCGTTCTATAGAGATTTTTTTAAGTTTGACAGCATTTAGAGTTTCGATTCATTTCTTCATTTCAATTTTTTCATTCAATCTATCCTATATTTCTTGTTCCTCCACTCCAAAATCATTAACATTCTCAATTTCTCCCATCGAGATCTTCATTCCCCTCTTTTAGGGATTTTTTTTTTTTTTGCTTTTAATACTAAAACTATTTTTTAGCTTTTCCTATTTCGTAGTTGTAATTGGGAGATTTTGAGTTTGCGACGAAGATGACTTGGAGTGAAGCAAAACACTTTGGTACTTCCTTGTTATGTTGCTGGTTACTGGGTTGGTTTCATAGTTTATATTTTGATTTCCCTCATTTTAATATGATTTTTACCCTGTGTTTGTATTAATAATTTGCATTAGTTTACTGTGATTTGTCATCCTTCTAATATGATATATGGCATTGTGGTCAATATTAAATTGGTTTCCTTCATAGAATCAAGATTCCAGAACAAATTTTCACTATAAGGGATGAAATCATTGTGGACTTGCAATTAATTTTCTAAATTGACCGCACCAATATTCAAAACGTAATACTGGAATCATGAGCAACGGTTTGAGGTTCTAGATGTAAGATTTAAACAGAAAACTGAAAACAACATTGGAAAGAAAAGGTTGATAAAAGTACTCCAAAATGAATACATGTACAGAACTAGGGAAAGGAGTGTAATGGATGATGCAAGCCTTGACGAGGAAGGATGGGGATGCTGAAAATTTAAGGTTTTTAATACGTTTGTTAGAATAGTTAAATGTATAGGGTTTAATTTACATTCAAATTGACATAATAATTAATAAATTAACTAATCTTGTTGCTAATTAATCTTGCTTTTAGTTCCACATAGTTGCTCTGCTTACTAATTAAGTATTCAAATCTTATTTCTCCTTGCTATGGTTTCTTTTATTTTTATTTTTTATATTTTAAATGACAGCTATTTTATTTCAGTTTTTACATGTTTGGTTGTTTTGTTTTTTGAATTGGCTAGAGATTTGTTTGATGTACATGAAGATTTAGAAAATGATGATATGGAAAACTACTTGGAAGATAAATTAAAAAGTTCATTTTTTCACCAATCTATGATTGATAAAGATAAGGATGAGGATGTTAGTTGGTTCAGGGATGATGTATCTGGAACAACAATTGATCCTAAGCTAAAGGAAATAAAGACTGTGGAGAAAAAGTCTAGAAGCTTAGCACTCAAGACAAAGGCTGCAGATGTTGAATCCAGTGATGAAAGCTCTGATGAGTGCAGTGATACAGAGAATCTCAATCTGTGGACAAGGAGATTCCAGAAGTTTATCAAGATGAAAGGCAAAATGAAGAACCAACAAAGCAAGAGGTATAACAAGAAATCTGATAATGGTTCTACTAAATTTACCTGTTTTGGTTGTGGTAAATAGGGACACATTAAAGTGGATTGTCCAAGCCTAGTGAACAGAGAAAAGACACATGAGAGGAAGAGCAGCAAATCTAGAAAAAGCAGAGAAACGTATATATCCTGGAAAGACAATGCTACTTCTTCCAGCAGCTCTTCACATGAGGATGTTGAAGCAAATTTGTGTCTTATGGCTGGAGAGAATTTGAGGTATGAATTCCAGCACCTCTTTCAAAAGTGAAAATTACAGTTCACTTCTTCAGGCTTTCTTAGAAACCCATGAAGAAGCAAACAGATTGACTTTATCCAACAATCGATTGAAAGGGTTAAACAATTGGTTGAAAGGTAGAGTCAAAGCGCTGGAAGACAAGCTTTTAAAATTGAAAACTGATTTTGAGCATCTTGAAATAATTTACAAAGCTTCCAGTGACTTTGATTCTAGCAAACTAATTAATTGTGAACTATGATGTTCTTCAAAAGAAAGTTAACTATATGATTACTACTGCATCTAAACTTTATATGGGAACCGCAAACCTCAATGCAATTTTAGTTCTCAAAATTTTGTTTTTGAAAAGGCTGGCATTGGGTATCAATGTGGTTTTCAAGGAAAGCAAAAGAAATTCAGCAGTTTTGTTAAAGCTAAACAGTAGCAGTTTTCATCTTTCATGACTTGGTTTTATTGTTTGAGAAAAGGTCATTCTGTTAGGAATTGTAAAGTTAGAAAATTTGATGTACCTAAGGGACTAGTTAGGTGGGTACCTAAAAGCATCACTAACACTTGTGGACCCAAGTTTAAAAGGGTACCAATTCCTCAAACTTAATCTGTTTTGCAGGTCTGTTTGGCATCCAAGAAGCAACTATGCTATTGTGACAGTGAATGCTCTAAACACATGACTAGAGACGCATCAAAATTGATTAATCTGAAGTGGAAACCAGAGGGCTTTGTCGCCTATGGAGACAACAACTGGGGGAGAATACTTGGTGTTGGTGACATTGAAGGAGATGATGATGTGATTATTAAAGATGTGCTTCTAGAGGATGGTTTAAAGCACAACCTACTCAGTATAAGCCAACTGTGTGACAAATGCAACAAGATCACATTTTAGCCAGACCTTTGCTTAATAGCAAATTCAAAAACCAGTGAGACAGTGCTTGTAGGTAAACGGGTAAACAATGTATACATGCTCAATGTCTCTTACATTAAATCCAGTATGAATTGCTTGCTATCAGGGAATGATGATACTTGGTTGTGACATAGGCGCTTAGCTCATATTCATATGCATCATCTCAATAGGCTTTCATCAAAAGAGCTAGTAATTAGCTTGCCTAAACTCAAGTTTGAAAGAGATAGATTGTGTAAAGCATGTCAAAAGGAAAAACAAACAAAAGTTCTTTTAAATAATTAATTGTGGTTTCTACATTAAGACCTCTTGAGTTACTTCATATAGATTTGTTTAGTCCCTTAAGAACTATGAGCCTAGGAGGTAATTACTATGGTGTTGTAGTAGTAGATGATTATTCAAATTTTACTTTAACTCTATTCATTGCCACCAAGGATGAAGCCTATCATGCTTTTAAGAGACTTGCCAAAGTTATCCAGAATGAGAAGAATTGTGGTATTTCTGCCATTAAGTCAGTTCATGGGGGAGAGTTCCAGAATGAGAGATTTGACAAATTTTGTAGTAAATTTGGAATCAAGCACAACTTTTCAGCACCAAGGACTCCAAAACAGAATGGAGTAGTAAAGAGGAAGAACAAGTCTTTGGAGGAACTAGCAAGGACTTTCTTGAATGAAATTGATTTGCCAAAATACATTTCACCGGATGCAGTGAGTACAACTTGTTATGTTCTCAATAGGGTGCTCATAACACCAATCTTAAAGAAGACTCCCTATGATTTGTTTAAAGGTAGAAAGCCCAATATCTCTCATTTAAAGGTTTTGGATGTAAATGTTTTATTTTGAACAATGGAAAGGATAACTTGGGCAAATTTGACTCAAAAGCTTATGAGGATATTTTCCTTGGCTATTCACTGCATGGTCATGCATATAGAGCATATAATAAGATAACCATGCTAGTAGAGGAATCCATGTGTATTGAATTTGATGATGAGGTGCAAATGATGAGGTTCCTACTGGACAACAAGTTGATATTGGACTGCAGAATAAACTAGAGAAAGTTAGTCAACTGCTAGAAACCAGGAACTCAATCGATTGAATCTGGAGCTGGAGTAGAGATAATCAATTTTGAACTGCCTGGAGAGTGGAGAGTACCTAGGAATCTTTCATTGGACAATATCATTGGTCAAGTTCAGAAAGGGGTATCAACTAGAAGATCTTTGAATCATTTTTGTGAGCACATGACTTTTGTATCACAAGTGGAACCCAAAATTGTACTTGATGCACTAAAGGACAGTAATTGGATAAATGCAATGCATGAAAAGCTAAATCAATTCGCAAGGAATGAAGTTTGGACACTTGTTCCCAGATCGATTTAGGTGAATGTAATTGGAACCAAATGGGTATTCAAGAACAAATTGGATGAACAATGAGTTATTGTGAGGAACAAAGCTCGACTAGTTACAAAGGGGTACAACCAATAAGAGGGAATAGACTTTGGAGAAACTTATACACCCGTTGCTAGATTGGAGGCTGTGAGACTACTATTGGCATATGCTTGCATGAATGGATTCAAACTACACCAAATGGATGTCAAAAGTGCTTTTCTAAATGGATACATTGATGAAAAAGTTAATGTGAGTCAACCTCCTGGATTTGAAGACCACAAGTATCCAGATCATGTCTTCAAACTCAAGAAAGCTTTATATGGTTTGAAGCAAGCACCTCGGCATGGTATGAGAGGTTGAGTAATTTCTTACTTTCTCAAGGCTATGAGAGAGGGGAAACAGATAAGACTTTATTCATTAAGAAAGCATGCAATGATATTATTCTTCTGCGAGTTTATGTTAATGACATTATATTTGGTTCAACTAATGACAGTTTGTGTGAACAGTTTGTTAATGCTATGCAGAGAGAATTTGAAATGTCCATGATGGAAAAGCTTAATTATTTCCTACGATTGCAAATTAAGCAATTCCAGCATGGGACTTTTCTTAGTCAATCCAAGTATTGCAGAGAATTATTGAAGAAATTTGATATGAAAAACTGCAAGGAGGTTGTTACACCTATTGCTACTGGATGTTATTTGGACACTGATGAGAAAGGATCTAATGTTGATCAAACTAAATACAGAGGACTCATAGGATTACTTTTCTGTCCTACTGCAAGTAGACCGGATATCATGTTCAGCGTGTGTCTCTGGGCAAGATATCAAGCAATTCCTAAGGAGTCACACTACATGACAGCTAAGAGAATATTGAAGTATCTCAAAGGGATTATAGATGTTGGTCTATGGTATCCTAGTAAAGTATCCTTGAACTTAATTGGTTACTCTAACTCAGATTTTGTTGGATGTAAAATTGATAGAAAGAGTACAAGTGGAACATGCCACCTTCTTGGATCTAGTTTGATATCATGATATAGTAAAAAGCAAGCGTGTGTAGCTTTATCAACAGTTGAAGCAAAATAAATAGCAGCTAGAAGTTGTTGTGCACAAAGCCTCTGAATCAAGCAATAGCTAAGTGACTTTGGTCGAATTGTTTTTCAAATTCCCTTACTTTGGGACAATACCAGTGCAATAAATTTAACAAAGAACCCAGTGCAACATTCCAAAACAAAACACATTGAAATACGCCACCACTTCATAAGAGATCATGTGAATACTGGTGACTGCATAATTCAATTTGTTAATTTTGAGAATCAATTGGTTGATTTATTTACTAAGCTCCTTAATAAAGAAATGTTTAATTTTATCATAAATGAGTTGGGCATCATCGATTTTAAAAATGTTAATTAAATCAGCCTATGCATTTGTTGGTCCTTAGTTTAGTTTATGTAAAATTGGTATGATTAATAGAGTCAACAGATTCAATTAACTGAACTTTGACTGCTTTATAATGTAACTGATTGAGAATCTGGTTCTGATTAATTTCTGATCAATTTATTGTGCAAGGCTAAACAATGGCTTTGAATCAATTCTGTCAAATTAATTGATCTATGGAAAACTGAATTATTAGGAAGACAATACCTCTGCAGCAGATTCCTTGGTCAAACAAGAAGACCTGAATAAGCTTGGATGTTTAACGCATGAAGAGTGCATGTGTAGAGTGACAACGCACACAGTGTCACTTGTCATCAAGCTATTAGCAGTCAAAAACTGCAAGGATTTCTGAAGCTAAGTCACATCTGATCCAGTTTATTGCTTACAGAATCCTAACAAATTGAAAAGTTATTTTCTAAGTTGTCAATCAATGTTTAGCATGCACTTGATGTCTTTTGTTGTTACTTATCTTTATATATTGCATCTACCATGCATTCAAACACACACCAATACACCTCATTTGCATTATTAGTGTTATGTGCTTCATAGAACAGTGCCCTCTCTACGTATTCACTTTAGAGAAACACTCTCATTCATGGCCTTTTCATCCAATCCAAGAATGCGAACTAAGAGAGCTTGTGTGAAGATGGCTGAACCTAGTGACAACAGTGAGGCTAGTAATCTAGAAAAGTGGTTCGTTGGAAACCAAGAAAGCATGGAGGAGTTCCATCGTGAATATAGTAGGAAGGCTATAATCACTCCAAAGTTTATAAGGATGTTATGACTACAGGAAGAGAAATTAGATGAGGTAAGGGAGGTGTTGAAGTTTCAGAGACTTGAAAAGATTCGTATTAACATGTGACAGTTGCAACTTTTTTTAGTTGCACATCTTCATTATCCTTGTAGTTTACCTTGAGAGAGTCTCATACCTCCTTTGTAGTTTTCAACCTACAAACACTTTAGTACTCATTTTTAGGTAAGGCACAAATAAGGGTGTACCTTGCTTTGTTGTTTAATTGCTTGGAATTAAACTCTTCTTCTTCTCATTCCTCTTCTAAGGATTATTTTGGTGATGATCTATCGCAATTGATGGTACATGGACTTAACATACATCTCCATACGATGTTTCTAATAAAAAAAGATCTTCTTTCGAAGAGGTTGGAGGCCTCAAAAGGGATGTTCCTTGTTAGAGAAAAAATACAACATCTTGAATGTTTTGATTGTGCGCTTAAACACAACAAGTCAAGAGCTCGAAAAACAAAAAGTAGTTGAATCTGACGCTGATCAGATCATGAGTGGATTGTTTTTTTCAGACGATAGAGCATTATGCTAAGTTTCAGTTTGTCTGATAAGTTAATTGAAGATTAATCAGACGATAAGTACAAACCAAGAATTCCAACTGACACACATGAAAAATATTTCAAAACTTGAGTTTGAATATACAGAGGATGTCTTCTACGTCTATCCAAGAAGGTTCATGCCAAACAACAACATTCAAATATTTTTTGAGATGTGAGCTAAATTTGCAATGACCACCAATTCTCCTTACATAACTTTTTTTTAACTCTGACTTAGTTATCTATCCTATACAGTGTGTATTTTTAACAATTGTTTGGTGTAAAAAGCTCTACTACAGAGGAAGATAAGTATTACTAGTTGTCGGATAGTTTGCATGAAGAAGAGAATAGAAATTAATGTTGCATGCCATGTATTTAATGCTTATCAACAAAAGAGTTCATCGGACAATAACAAAAGAAGAAGTACACAATTAAGAGAGTTCAAAGTTATTCAACAACCACAAAAGGAAATGCAGCTACTACTTTTTGCAATAAGACATGTTTCAAAGAGAATAATAGAGAAGTGAGTCATAATTTGCAAGAGTTGAAACTATGCTAAAATATTTTTTGCCCTAAAGATGTGTAAAGAAATATTGTTTGTGTTCATTTCAATGAATTAGTGAGAGAGCCTAACTTTATACATGTCGAAAGACATTATCCTCTCTAGTGAGCTAAGCACGCGATTTGTTGATCATCCAAACTTTACATTGTAAAAGTCAGGAGTGGCTTGTTAAAAGAATACTTAGTTGAGCTAGAAGTGGCTTGGGAAAGAATACTTATTTGAGTCAGAAGTGGCTTGGAAAAGAATACTTGAATGGGGTAAGCCAGGAGTGATTAGCAGTTGAAACAATACTCGAGTTAAGACAAAAGTGCCTTGTTGAAAGAATACTTGTTTGAGACATAAGTGGATTGGGAAAGAATACTTGTGTGTACTTTGTTGCATCAGTCTACCTAGTGAAACTTGACTGGTTGGTCAAGAATTGGATGTAATTTGTGTGATCAAACGAACTAGTATAAAAGTACTGAGCATCTTTTATTTCCTTTGACCTTTTACATTGCATGTTATATATTTATTGACTTAACTAGAAAAGGAAGGAAAAGTTATTACTATCCTTACAAAGATTTGTTTTTATTATTATTGGTGTAATCACTTTTGTATTTTTTTTATAATACTTATGAAGATAACATCAGAGAAAAAATTGCAATCTTTTAAAAACACAATTCAACCTTCCTTTTTGTGTTATTTCCTATTTTTCACATTCCTTCTATTATAACCTATTGTTTCATGCCTGTCATTACCTATATCTTTCCTCTAGACGTTGTGAGGCATTCAACCCTTTAAAGTTTGAGCTTTAGTACCACCTATGAAAACCATGTCAAAACATAAGAAGAGAGGTTGAATTGTGTTTAAATCATTTCCAGTTTTTGCAAAGTATAGTCTAATAGTAAATAATAGGACTATATTTTTAGGTTGGCAGATGATACACCACAAATAGTTTATAAAGATTCGTTTACAAATCTCTCCTTCTGTTAATTGAGTAAATAATATGCAATGAAGAAGGATAAAGAAAAGAAGAAATTACTCCCTGATTTTTATATTGGTTTATCTTATAGTGCAGACTACATCCAATTCTAATCAACTAATTATCTTACTCTACATACTACTATTATAATTTACAAACTGAGTATTATTTGAAACATCCGAGATGGAGGTTAAGAGGTTGGAAGGATCTTGATCAACTCAAGAGGTGATGGAGAAGAGAAAATTCATGGAAGAGTATTGGAGGTTGGCATAATGATCAAAGCCATGGAGAAACCCATTTAAGTTGTATCGTTTTTCAAGTAAAAATAAGAACAAGTAAATAAATGAAAACAAAATTGGATTAAGGTAATGAAATGGAAAAGAAAATGCTAACTTCAATCCAAGAATAAAAGGATAGGTATAAGAGTATTCACCACTTGAGAAAACTTCACAAGATAAGTACCAAAACAAAAGAAGTCAAAACTCAAACTCTCACAAACTCACAAAAGGAGACTTTTCATTCAACCCAAGATGTCTTGTCTTCACAAATGAAGGAGACACTTATATATATAAAAGGATTTCCTCCTACGAGTGGAAGAAACAATAAAAATGAGTTACTTTGCAAATCAAGAGTTTAATCCACTTGACTAAGCTTAGCACGTGCTAATTCTTTAAAATTTGGAAGTGTACATAGGTAGCTCTTTGAATGTAATAATTACATGTAAAAAGCAGCTATGACTTTTGGAGAAGTCACATGTGAGGCACCTAATTACTCTCCAATGGTCACAAAAAGACTTTTAAAAGATTAAAGCATCAAGTGGAAGAGTCAAACTACCCCTATGTGCACTTTGAAAGTGACATGCAGTAGTTAGACTCCAAAAGACACTTTTAACTTCAAGAATTAGTGGATTTGTCCCATGCCTCTCACGTTCAACATATAAAGTTCCTACTTCTCTCAAGTTCATCCGTAGACTAAGAAACTACTCAAGTACAATCTCTTTAAACTCCTCTTCCAAAGCTAGGAGTCATCCATTTATCAAACTTCATAGAATCTCCTTTATTTCTTTTTGTCTTGCTTCTTTTATTTATTCTCCGTGTATTCTCTTTTATTTCTTCAACAAGCTTTTCTTCATCCTTATTTACATTACAAGCACTCCTGGTTAAAAAAAGTCTAAAGTATTGTTTAAACACTCAACCACTCCTGGCTGAAAACCAAGTATTGTGTGGAACACAACCACTTCAAGCTAAAAACGAGTATTATTTGGACCTCAGCCACTCCTATCTAACCCACTGAGTATTATTTGGATCTTAGTAACTCCTAGCTAACACACTAAGTATTGTTTGGATATTAGTCACTTATAGCCAATACATTGAGTAAGTGTGAGTATTGTAGAAAACATATAGTTAAACTAGAGTTGACGTAGGCTTGTGTCAGAATGGTTGTTGAAACAAAACAACTTTAACTCGTAACCCAATAAATTTTGATGTAGACTTATGTTTTGTGTAGATTGTTTGGGTAGACAGAAGATGAAGACATTCCCTACAAAACATTAGTAAGCTTAAATAATGTTTTCATTAAATACACTTTAAACTTAAGGTCTATGTACATTTATCTTCTATGAAAATTGCATTATCCAATGAAGTGGAAAACTGCAAGGTGTTTTATCGTCTGTTAAACGAAACACTTTATATTGCATGATATGTTCTTTTTCAAACTACAACATCTTTCAAATGAGGCTTTTCATATTTCTTACTTTGTTGTGACAATCGCTTGATCAAAACTGTGGGGTTGTTGGACTTTTTCTCTAACAAATAGAAAATAGGTTTCAACCAATGTAAACACGAGAAAAAGAAATTTTAAGGGTGAATACAAAAGTAATGATCATACCTAGTGTTAACACAAGCCTAATTAAGCTAATGATTACATGTATATCTCATTAATCTTGTGATTAACACAAGGTTAATTCTTTAATCTTGCTTAGCACATGGATGACCCTTAAAATGTGGAGTGACACTTGAATAAGCACACTGGACATTTTTTAATCCAAGGAAACGATATGTGAAATGGTTACAATCTTCACATATATTTGAAAGTGACATGTGTAAGTAGTCACATGAGCGAATGACCTTGAAAGTGACATGTTGAAGGTAGAAACTCTTCATATGTCTTTTCCTCTCCTTTTAAATGTCTAATATAAGCTTTTTAGGGTTTACAAAATATTCTTTAATTCCCTTAGAATATTACGTAATCCCTAAAAAAAACTTATGTTTTGTTTTGCCTCTTTATTTCTTCCCACGTCTCTTTAATTCTCCCTTTAGTGAATCATCCTTGGAATTTCTTCTTGATTTCTTCTTTTTTATCTTTTCATGTCATGCTTCTTGTATTTATTCTAGTGTCTCTGTGAAGTTTCCTTTTTTACATCTTCAATAGATTCTTCGTCAACCTTAATCAAATCAAAAAGACAAGGAGAATGAGTGGTCACTTAGAAAAATTCAACTAAGCAAGTAATATTCTCACATAGGAACATACAAAAGGTTATTCAAACTCTCAAAAAGTATATTCAACTCAAAGGTGATTTACAGTGCTAATATGAGGTTTTCTTTTATAAAGTATCTTAATCTCATTAATAAATGTGTGGCTTGAATTCATACCTAACATAGCACACTTCCTTATTCCTATTCTAACTTTAAATAAGTTATTATATGAATTATTAACTTGTGCCTTTTTTTTTTCAAGTTGTTTTCTTAATATGGGAGGCATTCTTCTATATTTTTTTATATACTTATATTATTTGACTTTTTTTTCTTAAGAAATATACTCGTAACTTTTTATTTGAAAAGCTCATTTTCCAAATAACATCACTTTGTGTACTCATGTAAGTTAGAAGTGAAAGTGAAGAATATTGACAAAATTTATTTGTTTAATGAAACATTTACCACTTGCATTAGAAAATTAAATGTAACTTAAGTTAATGATGAACTAGTGTAAAAATTAAAATATTCATTATTTCTCTTTATTATTATTATTTGTGCATTACTTCTCTTCTCTTGGTCATCATAAAAATATTTCACAAAACCTTTTTTTTCTTTAACCTTTTAGAAAATTATTAGATGACGCTATAGACATCTAATAGAACAAAATGTGAAAATATTCAATACAACATTTTTTTTCCGTTATTCAAACTTTTTTCCCTTTCTAAAGCAAACCTTTTTCAACACTAGTCTTTCTGATCCACGTGTCACCCAATAACCAATTATGTGATGACATTATGTATAGCATGAGTAACTCTAACCATATGGTCACAAATGGATAAAGAATTTCACTCTTGTCTTTAATAGCTTCATGATGATTTTCTCTTTTGTTATCCACATTTTCTCCTTTTTATCATGGTAATTAAGGTTTTATTTGAAGTAAAGATGACAAATAATATGTCTCGTGGGTATTGTCCAAATATGTCTTAATTTTGACAAATAATTCATACATTAACCAGATATGAGTATGGATATAGGTAATACCCAGTGTTTTAAACTAGATATAGGGACACAAATGGATATGTTCATACTCACCTTATCCCTGTTCTTATACATGTACCCATTTTAATTTATTAAAATATTCTTAATTTATTGGATAATCTAAAAAACTTATTTTCTTTGATCCTTTGTTTCAATTCATTTGAAAAACATTTCTTTTGCTTTACAATATTTTTCATCTCTCTCAATAATTGTTTGACTCATTCGATATCCATCAAATTCTCTAAATCTCCAAAGTATTTTCTCTCTCATTTGATATCCATCAAATTCTCTCAAATCTCTAGAGTATTTTCTCTCTCATTATAACTCAATGACATTTTTTTTCTTTGTGTGATTTTTTTGAAACAAAGTATTGTATTTTAGGAAATGTAAACCTCAATTTTATTGGATTAAATTGTATAAACTCATAGTTTATTAGATAACCTGAAAAACTTATATTTTTCTTCTCTCTTGTTTTAATTTCATTTCATTTAAAAAACTTATCTTTTATTTCATAAATTTTCATCCTCTCTTTCAATAGTTCAATTTGTTTAATATCTACTAAGTTTGCTCAAAATCCCCAAGGTACTTTCTTTCTCAACATATAAAAACAATACATGTATTTCTAATAAAATTTTTCAATTATGTCTAATTATTATTTAATAATATATTTTCTTGTGATTTTTTCTTTTCTGTAAAAAAATATTTAATTAATATTTAACAAGTACAAGAACGGACATGGATGTGAGTACAAGTACTCCCACCATTCATGAAGATGAACATAAAATACAAATTTTATATCCAATAGAAATATCGATAAAAATAAATAAAAACTTTTACTTCAAAAATAAAAATAAGTTAAACTCACAACCATCTCATTTCTTCCCTAATTTGCATCCCTCATTTAGATAAGTGGACTATCCGAGTTATTAATTCCCAAGTAACCACTGTAATCAATTATTTTTGCAAAATGGTCCAATCAGAAAAGGCGTCTATATAATTAAGATGTTCTATTAACTTTAGGTTCCTTGTTACAAGTGTTTGAAAAACTCAGGTTTCATTACAATTTCTAAATATTTTCATATTTTTTTTATTTTTGTTTATTGATCTGATCCTTTGTCAATGTTCTCGAAAACAGTACTCATAGTGGAAGATGATTTTTTTTTTTTCAACTACGATCAGATGAAGGATGAACTTTGTCAACAGTACAATGCTCATTGATGGTTATCCAGATAAGCCTCCAAACCAATCCTATTCCATCTAATATATCCTCATACTAGAGAGAATTGTGGAAATTATGTGAAGATAAATTTGCTAGAAAGATTTTATTGGACTGGTAATCTACCATATCTGCCCTTCCCACTTGATGTTCTCAAAATCATGTTGAGATCATGGCTTATTCATGGTTGGCCATTCGAATCAAAAGTTTCCATGGAACTTAAATTTGTATTAAATGCAAGTGAACCTGTATTGATTATCAGTTACCGTTTAAATGGGTTTTGACCAAAATTAATTTAACTTTTTATTTTTAACTATTTTCTGCATTATTCTTTAAAGGGCAGTAAATGGAACAACAGAGCTGAGATAATTGGTAAGATAAATGGTAGAGTCGCTTACTTTCAACCAAATTTAGTTGACTTAAAAAAACACAGATTTGAAAGTAATTTTATCTTTCAATTATAGAAAATTGACAGATTAGATAATTTTTATTTGATGATTTATAGAGGATAATTTTTTAATAATGCCTCTTATTTAGATCTATTATTATGCTGTCTTTTACTTGATATTATAATTTATGCTACTACGATTATAAGTTTGTTCGGTTATATTAAGTCAACTAAATTATATAAAACTTCTCTTTCTTTCCTCGAAAAAAATAAATAATTTTTACGATTAAATTATTCAAAAAAATTAGAAAGAGGTGTAAAGAAACCAAATGAAATTAATTGCTAAAAGAAATTAAAATAAAAATTATTATTAACGGAATTTTAGAAGAGTAATCAAATAATCACCAGAAAAAGTCAAACATATCACAAATAACGCCAAAAATAACCAATTCAATATTTTTTTTTTTTGTAGTGACACGTAATCTATTACCATGTTCGAAGGTTAAACGTGATTGCCTGTCTCTAAGAAATTTAATTTTGTTAATCAAGGAAGCATATTGATGAACACTAGAAAAGACATTAATTTATTCATCAATGATGTCGTTCATCTACAAGGAACTTCATTCAGTTTTTTCTGCAACTTAAACCCATTACCACCACAAGTTCACAAAGCTGCATTGCTTCATAGTTGCCTTCCAGAAATAACATTTAGCCTTGTAGTGCCTTCAAGCATAATTTCATCAATGTCATGGAAAGCACAACCACGAATAAGCCCAGATGAAATATTGAAACTAAACCACAGCTACCTGACAAAAGAAACCTACTGATCGGGATTGAAAATAGCTGACATTGATTTGAAATTAAAAAAACGGTAATTTTTTTACCAGTTATAATATCACTAAAAAAGAGTTTGCTTCAGATAAAGTCCAACGCTGCTCTCTTACCAAGGTTCGACTATTTAAGGAAAGAATCACATACAGTAAATAGTTCCAATGCTCCAGTACCTTGAACTGCTTCACCACTGCTTATGGGTGTGGGGCTCTCCAGAACCATAGCCGCAATATGAACAAACAAATACAAATCTGCCAGTTATTACAGCCATTGAAAATTAAATATATGAAGAACTTCAGATTTTATCAAGGAGAAGAAATGGAAATTAACTAAACGAGTAACGAGGCATACAACTGCAAGAAAACCATTACCACCAAAATGTCAGGAACTGAAGTCTCGTGCCATCAGGCCAAATCAAACATATCGTCGATATAAAGGCGTATCTAGATCAAAGTACGCACACGTTTCAGCAGCACAAAATATCAGACATTTGATAACAGTAGCTGCAGAAACAAATACCTGCTCCAGATGCTCCAGAAGATTCAAGCGATATACAACTCAATTATGGTCACAATAATCCTTTTAACAGTATCACAACAGCTGAGCTTCCCCGGTAGCCAACTGCTCATCAGAATCAAGAGAGTATTCCGCCATGCATGATGGTAGAAACAAATTAAAAAAAATTAGCACTCATATAAGCAACAAATAGATGGCTATCAATTGCAACGCCTAGAAAGTGAGCCACGGCTCACATGGCTCCTCTCTTGGAAAACAATCATATGCTATAAAATTGAGACATGTACAGATCTTGATCTTCCAAAAGTATCAGCAGTTCACAGTAAAGATTTAAATAATCAATATTCACACTACACAGAATTATATATAGATTCATAGTCTGAGTAAATAAATAGATTGCAATAACAAAAAATACAGTGAAATAAGTATAATACTAGGAAATTTCAATTAGTTTAATACTGTTCACATTAAATTATATGAACATGTGTAAAAAGAATTAAAAAAATTTAGAAGTAACTCAGACTACAGCAGCAACGAACACCTTTTTCCACTAGATGGACAGGCTACAGAGAAAATGAAGCATTGTGCTCTGTCAAGAATCCAGCTGGAAGTAACTGAGTATAAAATTAAATACAATTAACATATAAAAGAAATAAAATAAATATAAAAGTGATTATAAAAATTCAAAGAGTTATATGCAGCTGCCAGAGTTACCACCATTTTCCATCTTAAGTCAAAGTCAAATTCAGACATCCAAGAGGCCAGAAGTAGCTTTAAGTCAAGATGAAAAAAAAAAAAAAAAAAAAAAAAAAAAAAAAAAAGCGGTCTAAATACAAGGCTGCACAGCTAGAAATGTCCAGTTCCCGCTATCAAATCAAAGTTGCACATTGGCCAAAATACCATCAATAAACTAAAACCTAACCTGCACACAACGCCCTCAAATAGTAATTACTGTTCAAATCTCTACAATCTTTTTATCAGAAGACTCATCCCAATGAACAAACTCTAAAGTTGCTTATAAGCATTTTGATACAGTTGATATACAGTGCACAGGTATTGTATCATATGATAAGTGATGGCGTCCATAAAGAAAGGTTTAGCATACATCAATGCTGAATGGCTTTGTTCAGCGAACTTGTCAGATATCATTCCAGATTCCAAAGTGGCAGATCTAAGACAGAAACTTTGATGCAAAAAGTCAAAAGTCAGCTGAAATCTCAACTTCTCAGCTCATGAAACTGTTCTCCCATAGCATATTGATGCAATATAGAGATTTTTTGACCACTTTTCCTGCATAAACAATATGTCAAATGTAAGAATTTCAGACCAGAAATGAATCCAATCCAGCAAACTCAGGAGCAGCAGTATTTACCTTGACATGACTACTAGGAAAGGCAGATGTGCGGAGTGTCTCTTGAGTTTCATCAGCCGGTTTTCTTCTTGGGACACTAAGAACAAAAGCAGCTTGGTCCCATGTAGCAGCAGTTGAAGTGATGCGGTAGCCATTGTCCCACCTACGATGAATGCCTTCACTAGGATACAGGAAATCAAGCTCCACAACCTGAAATTAAATTTAGGAAAAGAAAATTCCATATCACATACTATTTAATACAACTTAATAGAAAAGTGCTTAAAAAATAATTGTAAAACCTGATCTGAATATCCAGCACCACGGGACATCACAATTGCCCATCTACTCCCAGCAGTGGCCATAGCAGTGACAGAAAATCCTTCTCTCCATTTTTTATTGATCCACTTAAATGGAAATGACTCACTGACTTTATAGGATTGTTGCAAGTATTGGGTCCCTGAAAACAGCAAACCAGCCACAGATATTAGACAACAATCTTAATTTATGCAAACAGATCCTCAAAAGAATCAAGTCAACTATTACCACTACAATACTCCATGCCTGAAGAACAGAGCTAAAATGTCTTACCTTTAGACATTACAACCAATGAGCTCCCATTATTAGATCCTGCTATTGCACTAATGTAATAACTATTTTCCCACTGTTCCATAATCCATTCCTACACAAAAAAAAAAAATCTATTAATTCACCAACACAACATTACTAACAAATACAACGTCACCCATTCTCAACAGTCTTAAAATAAATCATGTCTCAACCTTATGAAGAAAGTGGGGTGAGAGTTCATGAACTTGAGCTGTGAAACCAGTGCCAGCATCCATAATAAGTGCCCACAGGTTAGAACAACAAGCTACACTGCTGATAAATAACCCATCCTCATACCCCTTTTCAATGTGTTGGGACAGCCGGACATCAGCAACATTGTAATGGTACCTACATCAAAAAATAAAGGCTATAAAATCAGACCACTTTTACATTGCTGCAATGACTGATTTATTTATATTCAGGAGAAAACCTTTGCTTCATAGGTCGGCGGGCATTGTACACACTAATCCATTGCATTGCAGGCATTCCCATTCTGACTCTCTTCTTTGGTTGTTCATCATCATCTTCTTCCACAGTTAATCGTCCTCTCTTATGCCCAACCAGATATATAAGCTTCAAAGAACAAATCAAATAAATATCCACAAGCGTCAGCCCTTATCTACATAGTAAACTGTATACATTAAAGCAATAGAGTATTTAATACCTTTTGCGCACCGTCAGTATTTATGGGTCTGAAGTCTGGATTTGGTCCAACAATTCCATCAAAAAGTGATATATACTTTGCATAATTTGGTTCTTCGTCAAATTTCAAATTCACTACGTACTCCACAAACTGCCGGAAGGGTGGAGGACAGACACAACACAAAGCTTCTGGTGAAGTTGCCATCTTTTTCTTGCAGACAAGAAATCCTTTATTTTCTCCCTGAAATTAACAATTTTATTAAAATGGCAAATTTTTAATTATTATTAACACCAAAATGACTACATTTGAAGCATATGGAACCTGGTATCCTTGCCAAGGTAGCCGGCCACGAAGAAGGAAAATTAATGTGTAAGCAAGAGATTCCAAATCATCTCTCCTGCTTCCTGTTCTACCAAGATGAGCATGCACACTGGCATAACGAACTGTTCCCCTGTGGCAACAATATCCTATACTACATCAAACAGAGTCTGGATATTGCTAAGAAAGTATTAGCACAATAAACATGCAAATATTTTACCTAAATACGTCAGGACGTTGATCATACTCAACATGAAGGCCAGTTGAACTATCCCGCCAGCGGGTTGCTGCACGATAAAAGAGGGCAGAGTGCATGGAAATTATGCAAATGTTCAATGAGTGATAGCATCACAACTTCAATAATAAAGTGGAATATTTACCTAATCCAAGATCAACCAGGAAAAGCTTTTTCTCGTCAGCAGTTCCCGGGGTGCCAAGCAAAAAATTCTCAGGTTTTACATCACCATGCACATATCTGAAAAATGACAGCAACACAACATTATTAACAGCAATGAGACATATTGATAGAAATTTGGTAAGGGCTGGAAGCATTACTAATCTAAAGCAGTATTTGACCTAATTATGAATTAATTATGTGTTAGAGGTTTGTATCTAACACAAATCCATTACATCCCATGTCATACAAATCTTCTAAAATTTGTACTAACACGCCACTTTTCACATTTCACTCATCCCAAAATTGTATTACTAATGTACTAGTGCAGGAAGGCTCCTCACTTCACAAAGGTATAGAGGAGAATCATTGTTCCCCATGAATATGGCAACCATACCTGGCTCAGTCTCTTCCACCAAAATCCTATATTTTCAAAAATATAATACTACCCCTTTGTGCAGTAGAAGTTGTTCAAAAATTATCTATATCGATGATAGAATTTCATTTAAGGTTAGAGGAAACATTAAATCTTTATCTAGGTACATTGTAACAAAAAACAATGAAAACAAACAAAAACAAAACCCAAATCTGATTTGTTCAGCTCAATGAAAGAAAGTTCAGATATATATCATTAGCAGAATGAAAGAGAGAGAGAGAGAGAAAGAGAATGACCCTTTAGAATGAATCTTCTCTAATATGGAGATGGCCTCAATTGCTATACATGCCACCATTTCCGCAGACATTCTAAAGCCACAAAAGAGAAAACGGAGTTATCTACTCAATATTCACCATAAGATTAACAAATTCACCACAATATTAACAAAATAACACATTCCCTTTCATGACATTCCAGTCTCAGAAAGACTTACGTGTTTGAGTTGTTATTCCAGACATCCCACAGACTAGGGCCAAGCATATCCATGACCTGTAATGTAACACAATGCAACATCAAGTTCCCCAGGCATTCAGTGAGAAACACACAATGGACAAACTTCCGTCCCCTCTTATGAAAGAATTTACTTTAGCACACATACCATAACATAGTAATCACCTTGCCGTCCCTTGTAATGAACACGTGGAACACCATGACTACCACCCAATGCACTATAAAGAAAAATAAACAAAAACAAAGTGAATTTCAATTACAATGCATGGACCATTTGAAGTAGGGTTTTAGAAAATGGTAGCAGCGATTTCAGCCAGTGTCAAAGATTTCCGGCAAAATTTGAAGTTACAGTGTCACTGTATTCTTGATATTGTGAGAGGTTACAAACAAATGCAGCTGATATGGCAATGATTACAGTTGCAGAAACCGCCGAAAACCTTTACGCAAGCACATTGCAGCAAAACTCGCCAATCAAACCATTTACCAAGGCCTTGGCTTTTGGGCGGATGTGACCGGTTTTGGACGTGACCCCAGAAGCCACATTATCCGCAATTACCCAAGTATAAAGGATGGCGACAAAATCACAACAGTAGACTAAAAGATTGATCGAAACGTTTGAATAAGAAAATGTAACTCACTTGTAAACTTGCCACTCATATGGAGGTCCATAATTGCACCCCTTACTGCTTCTATGTTCAAACTTCAAAGCTACCTGCAATTATTCCACAAACCACATTGTAAATCACAAATAAGCCCAAATAATCTAAGTCAAACACGGTCTTACTACCACTAATCTGCACGTACCTCTAACGCTCCGGCACCAGCCGCAACTCGCCGACCTACGTAAACTTGTCCAAACCCTCCCTTCCCAAGTTTTCTATCTAATTTGTACACCGGAGAACCACCTACCTGTACCTGTTGCAAATTTAAAATAAATAAATAAATAACAAAATTCCATTTCCAACATGTAATAACAAAAAAAAAACGAAAAATAAAATAAAACCATACCCTCTCGGGAATGGGAGCAGTGCTTCCTTCGTCTTCGGCGGGCGCAGCCTTGTCAGCGCTCCGGCCACCGCCGCTGTCGAACTCGTCATCCATCACTTTCTCTTTATCTTCTGCCGAAACCCTAAGCAGAGGCGCGTGTTGTTGTTGCTGTTGCTGCTGCTCCTTCTCTTCTAATTCACGGTTACCGATTCTACAACGTGCGAGCGTGTTGCGATTGCCCCTCCCGGTGTTGACGGTGGCTCTCCTTGTTCTTCTCTGACGGGTTTTTGTGTTCGGGTTTGGGTTTGGGTTTGGGTTCGGGTTTGGGTTTGGGTTTGGGTCATGGAACGTTGCCCGGTTTCTTCTGCTTCGGAGTTCAGGCATGGTGAGGGGGATTGTGTTTTTGTGCACTTTGTAAGGCCATAAAGAGGGAGAGCGCCGTCGCTGTGGGAAAAGTCATGAAGGTTCTAGAATCGTTGCCGGGAACACACGATCTGTTGGGCAGAAGGTGTAAAGGAGCACCAAGGAGGATTGAGGAAGGAAGAAATGAAACGACAAAGGATATAGATCGAGGCATCATCCACCAAGGAAAAAAAAAAAAAGAAAAATATTCCATGAAATTTTGAAAAAAAAAAAAATATTTTTATAAATCTTAAAGCTATTTTATTTTGTTGAACGGCTTCCAAGTGTGGGTCTGGTAGCATGTAATAAAAGGGTTTTAACAAAAACAGCGTAATAGAGTATAAATTTTATTATGTTATATACAAGACTTGTAATGCGTTTGCCTGCAGATTATGTTACGTGTTGTATGAGTAATTTGCTGTCACTAATAAATCAAATAGAAAAAACAATGATAAACAAATTTCATTTGAAGTATAGCATTTATTTAAAAATAATCAACTATAGACTATTCATTAATTAAAGATAATTTTGTGTGAATAGAGTATAAAATACAATTATCCTCGTAATATATTCTCACCACACAACCTATATAAAACACAAATATTCTGACACTAACAAGTAGTAGTTGTTCTAAAACAGCTATAATTTGATATATATATATATATATATATATATATATATATATATATATATATATATATATATATATGATTTCATGAAAAGGTTTTGCACGAGGCATTGATCCCTTGTCGGTCGCTTCTGTTGAATCCTTTCCCATTGTGTAAAACCTAAAAATTCCTATCATTAAATTTCCGCTCTATTTCAAAATGTACATGCACATGTCATTCTTTTGCATATTGTTAGAAATAATTAATATTTGATGAAAAAGAGTACTTTTTTTCAAACAAATATTGAAGATCACTTTTATCTCGACTTTTCATTTCAATTTGTCTATAGTGAGATCAAATATAGTATGAAAATATGGGGGATCTCTCCAATTATGTATATCAATCTCACCAGTCATATATAACTACTCCTAACAGTCATGCATACTTTTACGGCTTACCGGTACTTCTTCGGCCTCTTGCCTACTCTTTTCCCAGCCTAACCATAACCAGTATGCATAACAGTAGGAACAACCATACATAAAAGGAAAGAACTGAAATTCATAAAGAGAAAGAACCTTAAAGCGGAATACTTCAGACATGTTTCTGATACACAGGATCCTCATAAGAGGCAAGTGTAGAGCATACTTCATATCTACGTTGCCATACCAGTTCATCGTACGTGGCGTTGGCTGAGGGCGTTACGCTATCTCAGATTATTTCCGATATACCCGAAAGTACAGTGGATCCCTGAGGTTATAGCGAGACGTAAAGCTTAATATACCCATGTGACGAGGGTACAAGCCGTAGCCCAAATTTCCAGCCTATATACGATTACTACTTGGAATGTCTCTTCCAGTCAGTCCCGGAACCTTATGCCTACATCATGAGAGCTTTGGAGAGAAAGATAAGAGAAGAGAGTTTAGAGATTCATAGTTTACAAGCAAAGTCTGATCTTATTTCGTTCTTCTTTATAAAAAGGAGGTTTGTTGGTCTGCATGAACCTTCTTAGGCTTGGATAAGTTGCATATGATAAAGCCTGGCTATGGGTATACAGATGTTTATCAGGATGCTTGAAGTATGGTATGTGAATAGTAAAAAGAGAGACGAACTTCTTTCCTGTTTCTTCATCTTTCTTCCAAACATGAAGTCTCTCTGCTTCTTTGTGAGCTTGTTCTTTCCACCATGAAACGGGAGCAAACCATGACAAAAACTTACATATCAGGGTGTTCTGGGTACGACCCTCTAAATATCTAATCAACTTAATGGTAGGGAAGATGATAGGGTATTTATACAAGGTAGTAACACACCATAAGTACCACATATCAGACTCAGTAAAAACTTTATCTAATAGGATGGGAAAAATATTTAAGTAAGGTGCAAAAGGATTAAACCAGGTAGGTTTAGGTTTGATTTGGTGGTCTTGTATGGTTGTGGCCAGGTAATGAAACATAT
>Ga0209700_101790_pt1 | contig 44661 bp, 11 predicted proteins | sample SiratroredBW_FD_187528 | JGI IMG/M metagenome (GOLD analysis project Ga0209700, IMG submission 187528) | Root nodule microbial communities of legume samples collected from California, USA - Siratro red BW (SPAdes) (version 2) | ecosystem: Host-associated > Plants > Roots > Nodule | place: USA... | reverse complement strand
ACCCTTTTCTTTGGTTGTATTGTGTTTGATTTTTCTATCTGTGATGATCGTGTCTTGACACGGGAGCAGATAGTGCTGCAGATGGATCTTTGGGAGATCATCTAGGTTGAAGGATGCTGTTAGGAATAGTGCATTATTTTGAAAAAAAAACTTATATATGATATTGTAAATATATTTTAAAATTTCAGTTTAGCTTTATTATGTAATTTTGATATATGTTAACTATAGAATACTGTGAGATACACATGATGATAATACTTTAGTTGTCATAGTAGAAGCTTTAATTTTGTGGGGTGGTACATCTTTTAAGTGCTGTTTTTTCTGAAAACAAAAAGTATACTTTTTATTTCAATAAATATTTATAAAGTTTTTATTTTACCCCTTTCATTTTTATCCAATAATGTGAATCAAATAATTAAAAATTAGATGAAGGTTAAATATATAAATAGTTACAAAAAGAGTATATATAATTTTGTTTTAAATTTTAAAAAATAACAGTTAAAAATAAAAAAAGAAAATCAATGAGTTCTTTTCTATATCAATAGAGGTGAAAGCAGATATGTAATGAAAGAGTTTAATTAATCACTTAAATAAATCCTAATATCTTGAAAAGATAGTTTTTTTATAAACTTGTGATATCGCTATCCTTATAATTAATGTCAAATACATTTTTATGATAGATAAGTAATCGTCTCAAATTTTCTACAATAATAACTATTAGTTTCTTTGGACTAAAAAAGGAACATAATAAAATTAATAAAATTTTTTAAATTAATTTAGTCGCATTTCGTGACACTATTTTTGAAAACATCCTCATATTTAAATTTTTGTATATTTTAAAAAATATGATTAAAATTAGTTCCACGAAATAAAAAAAAAAATAGATGACCTTAATTTGACCCAAGAATTAAGATACATTTCTCCAAATAATAGTAGAATGTATAGTGAAGGAAAATGTAAGATTGAGTCTCTTAGGCGATAAGATATAGACACAGGATAGTGGCAGTGGATACTCTTGAAAACATCAATGGCCCAAATGGTTTAATCAAGTGGCCCACCTTCCCTGTGATTGCGCGACACGTGTCCTTCTTAAGATAATCAATGCCATTTAAATAACCCGCCACTGGTTCCACCCATTACCAAACTAAAACCCACGTGCTTGCTGGCTCCACCTGTTACATCCAAATCAATTCATACTTCAATTATAAGGAGTTTGTGATTCAGTCTTAAAATGGTCTTTGAAATTTAAAATGATTACATAAAATTTATAATTTTTTACGGAAAATGCTCTTTTAAATATCTTTACGTATACCAATTTTAACTTTAAGAAAACTATTTATTTAAATTATTTCCATCTCTTAATTTTTTTTTTCTAGAAGTACAAAATTGAGTCTCTTGGGAGTTAAGTGACTGCGATTGAACTTAGATGTAATTGGGTGTTTCTATTTTTATTTGTCCGACAAACATTCTTTGTTTTGTCTCGTAGCACTTCATCACACGACACGCTTTAACCAACCAGCCCACCATCATTGATTTCCTTCAATTTAGTAATCTTTGATTCATAGTTTATTACAAAAATCCATGTTTTAAAATTGTAAATGCAATCAAGCACATTTATTTGTAATATCTTTGTTCTCTTACTCGTGGCTTAATTATACATGTGCATGTGGCCTTTGATTTCTTATTCCCTGTACTAATACTAATAATATTGATAATTAATCTTGTGACAGGCACCACCACTAAATTATTATTGTGTGATTAAGAGTTAGCATTTCATTCATGCGTGAAATATATTATTCCACCTACTTCTTATGACTTTCTTTGATGGGTCGTCTCAAAATACAAAACTAGGAAATAACTTGCAAAAATGATGAAAATACCATGTGCAAACTGGTATCTTCAATTAATTTATCCAACAATCCATATAACTTACCTGCACCGAGGAGATTTTGGAAAGAAAAAGGACAATCTATTTTATCTGAAATTGTTAGAGTAAAATATAATTAATATTATATATAATAATTTCTGTATATTATAAATATTTAGTATTATGTTATATTATATAGTTTCAACTTTTTTAAATATAAATTATATATCTTGATTCAACAAATTATTTTACTTTATCTTTATATAATATCATAATTTATTACAGTAAGATTTGTTGGTTTTATCGTATTATTTATTATTGGGAGATCATTGTTAAATTTTCTTTTAATATTTAGTTATACACAAAATTTTTATACCTCAATTTGAGGATGTCGAAGATTTCATTAAATAAGTAGAGATAATTCTCACGTGATACCCACTTTTTAAAAGGATTTATCTTCAATTTTTTTACTCGTTGTAATAATCACCTTATTGAAATTAAAATATTGAAGTAATTGACTTGAAATTTACATTATTGAAGCTGTGTGAGACACTTGTTATTCTTTGCTCACAAGTGTCGGCTGGTGTGAGTCCATTGTACATGAATTCGTGTCAAGACATTCAGATATGACACTTTCCACTACTCATTTTAAAAATTCAATTGTTTTTACACTACTTTAAGACTGATATCTGAACATACTATGTTCCTAGGGTTTTTATGTTTGATTTCTAAGTTCAGAACATATACGATATTAATGAAGTTTTTGTTGACTAAAAATTCTGCCTTAATAATGCTTGAGCTAGACTTGTTGAATATGATAAAGATAAAGATTTTGTACTCAAATTTATATAACCCTTGTATTTCTAATGCTGGAGACAAAGACTAGAGCATGAAGTAGACCTTGTAAAACCAAAATTCAGCATAATACCAAATGCAAATTGTTTTGTTGTAAAGAACAAAAGAAATTGCAGCGAGCAAACATACAATGGTTGAATGAAGAAGATGGATAGGGCAAAGACATGAGAGGAACACGTGCATGCAACATACAGATATACCCAACTTACAACATGTAATCACATGACATAGGTCCATAGAACAGCACCACTACTACACTCATTCTTTGCCTTGTGTCCCACAAGAAGCCATGTGTTGCCAACTGTTTTTAACCTTCCTAAGAATCTTAGGCCCCACTCTTAGCTCACTTCCCTTTCCCCTAATGTCAATCACTTAAGAGAAACATGACCGTAGTGTACTTCCCTTCTTTTTTGCCAACTTTGTGTTTGTATTGGTGGCCAGGTTTGCTACTTAAATTATTATAGCACAGCATCATGCACATCTACGTTCCTTTTACAGCCAAAACACAAAGCACTTTCAATGGCCTAAAACCCTCCACGTGCCACCCACCCACCTTCACCTTAGGGGTTAAGCATCTTCCCATTCCCCTTTTATAATACTTGTATGAAGAGAACCAAAATTGAACTGCTTACTATAGTCTACATAAGTTTTATGTGGCTTCATTTTCCTCCACTACTACCACACACCACTTCAAGTAATTTTTTTCTGGTCTTCTTCCTATAATTATTGATCCTTTACAGATAGATAAGATCATAAATAGGTGTTAGATATAGACAGATTAGAGAAAGACATGCTCACTTCTTCTCAACTTCCTAGGCCTTTCCTTCTATCAAACCACTCTCACTCACCAGTTTCCTTAGACCTTCACAAGGGTTTGGCTATAAGCAGCAATCTCATTCCCTTGTTATCCTTCAGATTCATTTCTCTTCTCACATCTCGATCAAAAGGATAAATTTGCCAAATATCCACCTTTCTGATCTAATTGCATACAACAAAAGAACTACTTTTTTTTTTCTGTTTTCTGGTTAGTAGTGCTTTCAGGGGGTGACTTTAAGATATGGGCTTGAGTTCTAAGCAGGTTTCTAATAGAGGGCTTGACTGGGACCAGACTTTGTTGCAGGCTCAAAACTTGGAGCTCCCAAAGCCTACTCATATGAGGAAACAACAGCAACAAACTCAGCCATCAGAGCCTTTGAAGTGTCCAAGATGTGACTCCGTTAACACCAAATTCTGTTACTACAACAACTACAACAAGTCTCAACCTCGCCATTTCTGCAGAGCTTGCAAGAGGCACTGGACTAAAGGTGGAACTCTGCGCAACGTTCCTGTTGGTGGTGGTAGAAAGAATAAGCGAGTCAAGAAATCAACCACAGCTGCAACCACCACCTCAAATGGCAACATGGATGCTGAGTTGAGAACCCACGTCACAATTCCTCCTCTTGCAGCTGATGATCACAAGACCACAACTTCCTCTCTCTACCGATCCTTGTGCTTGCCACAACAGAATCTGACGAGTACCAAAGTTTCAGAAGGCAAAGACTTTGCTATTGGCAATGGAATCTTTCTGAGTTCAACTGTGCCTTTACCTCAAAACCAAAGCCTTCTCTTCCCTTTCACAACCTCAAACTCTTTCGACACAAACACATGTGCAGTATCCAACTCTTTGCAATCTTCCAGAGTGTATAACTACGGTGAAGAGTTTAAAATACTGGAGGAGCCAACCGTCAACAGTACAATTCCCAGCACTAGTGGTGGCACCAGGACACAGCCATGGGAGATAGCAGCAACAAGTTCTGGTTTGGAAATGTCAAACTATTGGAGTTGGGAGGACCTAGATTCGTTGGTCTCAACTGATCCAAATAATCCTTGGGATGATTCTGATATCAAACCCTGATAAGAGCAAGTATAAAGAGAAACAGTAACCATGTTCATAGATTAGTTATTTGTGGTGTTTGTGTTTCATACGTAATAGAAAGTGTTCTTGTTTTCAGATGGATCATAATATCCACTTGTCTTTCTGCACTTATAAGTCTTATAAGGAGAAGTATTTGGAGCTGTCTTATTTTAGTTTCAGCTTCAGATTCAAGCAAGAGGGTCCAATTAACTGTAACCCAATGAGTTTGCCTGTTCATCTCTCTATCATTTCCTGTAATAAAATTTACACTAATGTATGCAAGTAGCTTAACATTATTCACAAGTATAGAGAATTTTGTTTGTTTTGTATTTTGTTAATGGTTTCTGAGTACTTTGTAATGGGGAGGACTATGGATATGGGGTCTGCTCCAGCACACTGAACTGACAGAATGTGATGGAAGATTCTTGTGGATATGTAAATGTGCATGTGTTGGAATGATATAAGATGGATTTGATAGGCCAAGATTCATCAGCACCACTCGTTGAGAATCATTCTTTGCTTCTGGGCCATAAGGAATTCTGGTTGCAGAGTTGTTTATTGATATTGTGATATTCTGTTACTGTTATATACCTCAAGGATGTTTATCTGTGGGCTTATACTTCACATGCTCTTCTCATATTTGTTCCTGTTTAATAGAACAGTGTATGGCATCTTGGCCCACTCTATTTTCGAGGTTTGTTTTTGCTTGTCGTTTCTTCTATCATTGTATTGCCACGGATCAATAGTAGAACCCTTTAAGATATGAATTTTTGCAGATAGAAGATATCCTTCTGGTTTTTGAAATGTAATTATCATATTCAGATCCAACGTGAAGAATAATATTCTCCTAAGGGTTTAAAGTTAACAACCTGCTACTGCCTGCACATAAATGTATTTTTCTTATGAAACCTGATCTATAGTATAGTGTACATGGTCAAACGGCCACTCCATCTCTTACAAGAGGTATTATGTGATTTTCTATTTCTTTACCTTTTTGTTGGTAAATTATGGGGACTAAAATGTTATGCACAAAGTAATTATATGTAGTGCAGTGTCAATGTGTAAATCAGTATTAGAAAATGATTACAAATATTAGATTTTGAATATTAAATGATTTCTGGCTTTGATATGATGAGCATGTTTTAATTGGGAATAACAGTCGAGAATATTGAACCTGTGATTTTAGGCAATTGCTTCCTCAACCCCCCAATTTCTTGCACCCCATCAGTCATATAATATACCACAATTGCCCTGCTCAGAAATGAAAAAGATGAAATTATTGCAGTTGCATTTTCCGGTGATGACGTCGGTGGTAGAAAAGAAGGTTGTCTGACAGCATTTTTAAATAAGTGTCTTTATGTTTGGGTGCTTTAATGGCTGCTGTAAGGGCGCAGAGAAATTGCTGAAATAGGTTGAAAGAGATTTTGTTATGAAAAACAAAATCCGTAGGAGGCTACTGGGTGAGAAATCATCTTACGGAAAACCATTTCTACAGGGGTGTGGGGTGGGAAAAATGCTTACGAAAAAGTATTTCCATAATAGGGATGGACGTGGGAAAGTGACTTACGGAGAAGGTTTTCCATAAGAGAGGGTTTCAATAATACAAAAATCCTCTTACGAAAAATATTTTTCATAATACAAAACCCTGTTACGGAAAATATTTTTCATAATACAAAAACCTTACCGAAAACGTTTTTCATAATACAAAATTCTCTTACGTAAAACATTTTCCACAATACAAAAACTTCTTACAGAAAACATTTTCTATAATACAAAAACTGCTAAAGGAAAATATTTTTCATAATACAAAATCCTCTTACAGAAAATATTTTTCATAAGAGATTTCACACCCTCACAACCCAATGTCTTCCGGAAAATGTTTTCTAGAATATCCTAATCTCTTTTGTCTTCATTAAAAAGGTTATAAATGTCCATTCACATATTCTGATCATGCAGGAAGTAAATGTGGGGTGCAGGAAAGAATTGCCGTGATTTTATTTTATTACCTTTTAAATTTTTTCTTGGGAATTGAAGGTTTTATGATTAAGCTAGGGAAGATTTTTTATGTACTCATTCTAGTACACATAGTGTAGTTTATGCATACATATTGTTGATTGGGCTTTATACTCATTCAGCTCAACGGCAATTCCTTTTCGCACTTTATGATTTTTTGCACTTTATGATTTTTTCCTATTGGGCTTGACACTCATTCAGCCATCGTCAACTCGATTTTGCACCTTTATGATTTTTTTCCTATACATATATGAAGTATTGAAAATATTCATATTTTACATTTTTAGATGGTGTATAGAAATATGTTTTAGAATATATAATCTGAAATGTATTTTCAAATTTAAAAATATATTTTAAATTGTGTGATCTGAAAATATATTTTAAATTATATAATTCATATTATATTTTTGAATTTTAAATTACATAATTTGAAAATATATTCTAAATTATGTAATCTAAAATATATTTTCAGATTACATAATAAAAAATGTATTTCTAAATTATATAATTTAAAATACATTTCTAAATAAATGTATTTCTTAAAGCAGCACTTGTGTAGTGAGCTTATCTGAAGTTTTAGACAAGTATTTGCCTATTTGGTCTTTGCTCACCACAACATAATAGGGTTATGTTTGCGCACATTTGTGATGGAATGTGGACCAATCAGTCCATTGTGGTATATTTCCAAATGCAGGGGTAATATTTATTAATTCTGAATGGGTAGATTGTTGGACAAGAGAATTTCATCAAATAGCTATAGCCCATAAATTTTGGCATTCTCAATTGGTTTTTTCTTAATCTATTCAACCTCCACTAACCCAAGGACTGAATGTATAATTTAGTCTGTGAAGTATAGTGAATGTGATTGAATCATCCTTGAATACTTCCTTTGCAAATTTTAACTACCAAACACTGAACCTGCTGTAAGGATCTCATTCTTTGATGTTTCAGAATGAAGGCCTTCTAAATTATTATACTACAGTTATAGTTCTGCCTTGGCCTTGAAACACAAGTAAAACTACATGTTTTCTTCGCATTTTTTACTCGTTTCCATGTCATACAAAAGTTACCGACAATTTTTTTTCTTTACGCACGTACATGAATTTGTTTGGAATATTGTAATGTATTATAGTCAAGAATGTATTTGCCACAATTTATGTCGACCGACCACATAGCCAGACTGTGTACATTCAATGGAACAAATACATATGCGTGCTTGATTGTCTCCTACCCTGCTTCATTTTGCTAAGAAAAATCCAATATCATAATAAACAAAGCAACTAGCAGACGAAGAATTTAAAAGTGAAATACTAAAACTTCTTATTATTCATATTAGAAATTACGGAAGTAATGTTCAACATTGAAGCATGAATATGTACAGAATAATGGAACCAAACAAGAAAACTAGATATCCCAAAAGGGCTAAAAGCGAGATGAATTCAATCCCAAGTAGCCCAGTTAGCTTCACTTCCAACATGCGGCATCATTTGGATCTTTGATTGAGAGTCAACGTTGAAGTTGGCCCCACACATAACCCCCTCGCTATCAATTCTTGGCATTGCTTTCATCTTCCTCGTTGGATGTTCAAAGTTCATCAGACCATGCTCACTATGAAACATACACCCTGTAATTCCAACACCAGTTATGCGTTAAATTCTAGACACAACTCAAACCCCCCTTTGAAATGCAGGAACTCTTTCTATTAGTCCCATTTAATTTTACCATCATCTTATAATTGTATTTCACAAAAAAATAATGGTGGTTTAGAATCAATGTTGCTGACATTAAGCCTTCATTAATTATAATTTTCAAAATGCTAAATCACAAAACCTGATTTTGCAAAGGTAAAGAGAAATCACATTTACATACCAGTTGGAAATGGTGCAAATGATTTAGCACAGCTTGCTTTTATAAGGTCCAGATTTTCAGAAATTACTACAGAACCATCAGCCGCAACACCCCAGTAGAGTCCAATCTGACCGTTGGAACCCTGATCAAACACATACAACATTTGTTATACATTGTTGTCAAATCACACATTCCTTTTCTACTCCCAACATAAATGTTCTACTATGAAGAGATCAAGGAAAGAGACTTACAGATGCAACAAAAACTGTTCCATGCTTGTTGTCATAAATCACAAATCCAAAACTGCCTTCAAGTTCTATAAGGACTTGATCAGCAGGATATGGACCCCTGTCACGAAGTGTCCTATATGCTTCAATCACAAACATGGCCTCATCTGTTCCCTTTGATAGCCCATACTGCTTGTTCAGCTTACTAAGGTTGTGCAAGCCACCCAGAAAAACACAGTATATGTCATCCAAACCACAAAACAACCTGTCACAATTTTCTTCTGTTTAGCAACACAGTTCAGAAATCCTTAAACTCATCTCTCAAATAGATTCATTAACAACATCTGCTACGAAATTTGAAAGATCATAACAATAACTTCAATGTCATTCATATCTCAAAGACAATTTAAACTAATCATACCTCTGATGAGTGGAGGGGTTCTTTGAAGGGGAACAGGCTAATAAAGCATCATTCCCAAAGCACATGGAGAAAGCATCTGAGGAATTGCAGGACATAAAATCCTTCAGGATTTCATTGCTTAGCTTAGCCTTAGCGGTTGAATTCCAAGAAGCTGGACTGTTCAGCTCCTTGGGTGCATTAACCAAATTCTCCTTGAAAATTCCCAACATCTTCACCTCTGTCTATGAATTAACTTCCAATGAGCACTCTTGTTTCCTTTTTGTCCAGAAAATGTGCACAATCTCACCAAAATCAGTATGATATTTAAACTGCAAAATGAGCATGAAAAAGGTATAAACTTTTGAACAATAATAAATAGTAATGATTGGAACAAAAGTATATAAGATCTGAAAAGTGGGCAGGTGTCATACCAAAAATAGGAATGAAAACAGCTGGAAATGAAAAATGAGATTGAGTGATAGGCTTTGAAAACGGAGAGTAATGGTGATATGAAGAATAAGTCATTCATGTTTAATATATATAGATGCAATAGGAAGAGAGAAAGCGTGTATCAACGTGGTAATTCTATCCTAACAAATAAGGTAGATAAAGATGATAGAGTAAGACAAATCTAGTTTATGAAAAAAATTAATGCAGCAATATATATTAAGCCACTCTTACTGAAAATTAAAAGCGGTTTATAATGGAATTAAATGACTTAATGACTTATAAAAGTATAGTATTAAAAAGGAGAGAAGAATGGGACGTGGCATAGATGTGTTGGAAGGGTTGACGAGAGACACGGTTGTTGGAATACGAGGAGCGAATCATTAAAAGTAGTGAAATCTTATCCACATTTCATAGTATAACATGACAATGATCTGACTCAGCTATTTCACATGCCCTTCTGCCACCAATCAAATCTTCAGCATCTCAATGTCCATAATATATTATTTTACTTTTATCTTTCAAATATAAACGTATCTTTAACTGATACTCCTGTGATGTGACTACTCATCTAGCATTATTCTTTCGGGAGCTTGATTTTTTATTTATAAACTATAACTTTTTATTTATTTATTAATTTTTCTTTGATTTTTTTATTCTTAATTTATTTTTATTTATTTTAATCTTATAAAAACATTAATTATTATATTACTTTTAACACTTCTTATATTATATTTTACTTTTTATATAATTTAAATTAAAATTAATATTATAAATTAAAATAAATAATATTTCATGATATGTAAAAATTATATATTGAAAGGCATGCGAACAAATTATAAGGGTAATAATAGGAGTTTGAATTAACAATTTAATATATTTTAATATTCATTACGAGCCTCCAAAGTATTGGAGGATGTACCCCTCGCTATTTCCTAACTGCACCTCTACGAGGCTAGGTCCAGGCCTGGTATGCATAGCCCACAGAAAACCTACTCATTTAGTATAACCAATTAAAGAGACATTTTATGCACTCAAATTAATCAGAAAACTACTAATATTTATTTCACGGATTTAGTCAACAATTTTACCAACTAATTTTTTAAATAAATTTATTTTTAATTTAGAATGTTTTAAATAAGGTGATTTATCTCCGATGTTCAAATATAAATCTAAGTCTCATATTAAGTAAAAATAAAAAAGTTTAATAATATATAATAAAAAAAATTTATAAACTTAATGTCTTACGATTTTGAATTAAAAATGATGTCATTTACTTATATAAATCTGACTGACTCAAGATAATGTCATTTATTTATATAAATCTGACTGGATCAGACGAAATAGTACAAAAGAGAAGACAGTATAACTGAGTGACAAAAGTTTCTAAATATATAAATGGCGTATATCAATATAATGGAAAAACTACTACTTAAAAGGAAGAGATGCTTTAGAAAGGCCCAAACTTATATAAAAGAAACTTAGAAGGCCCAACCTTATATAAAAGAAACTTATATTACATGCATTGAATTACCGGAGAAAACATTATAACGTGTGAGTGATGTTTTAATTTATAATATTAAAATTAAAATAATTAATGTGTGAAGGATGTTTGGTAAAAAAAAAAAAAGAAAAACAGTATTGATATATCAGCATCTTAATAAATATTAAAATAAAATAAATTGTAAACTACTCCTATTATTACCTTTATAATTTTGTTTCTTTCCTTTCAACTTTTAACTACAAATCTGTGACAAGTAATCTTAAATCAAATCACCTAAGACGTAGACGTATTGTAATACTTATTTAGTAGGAAAAAAATCTCTTATATCTAGTCAGAAATTAAAATAATAATAATGATGAAAAACATTGTTATGATATTAACAACCAATAAGAATGGAAAAATATCTTCCAAAAGTCTGAAGAAATCTCGAAGTTGTTCTTATTCAATATCAACAAAAATAAATAAAAAAAACCAGAATGACAGTGCAAGATATGTAATTCGTGAGATATATATCGTGAGATATATATGAATTTTTTGTTTGTTTGCAAAATTCCCATTACTCCCCCGACATCTTTAGTAGCAGCGGCTATTGATGATTAATTACTTGTTCAATTATTTTCTTAAATTTCCTAGCTTTCTTATACTTCTAATTTTTAATAGTAATAATAAATTATAAAAAAAGATAATAAGTTTTGATGTATTGATTTCAAATATTTTAATTATAATATAAGAACATGTTACGTATCCAAGTATGAGTTTAAGTCTCACATTGAGTAAAAATGAAAAAGTTGAGCAACAAAATATAAGAAAGAAGACCCACAAACTCAATACCTTAAGGTTTTGGATTGAAGGTGGTATTATTCCTTTGTATGTTTGGTCAGTTCTCATTCTTGTAAGATCTCCCTGATTTTGTCCTCTCGAATTATCCAACAGAACAAAAGTTCAAAAGAATTTGAAGTGAAGAGACAGCAAAATAAATATAATATATTTAGAAATTAGTTAACCTAGAATAAAGATTTTTTTTGAAAGAATTTCAATGAATGAATTGGATTTACTGAGTGGAATTAGAACTGAAAAATTCAAAAGATTTCTGGAAAAATTTGCCAAGTAAATTATATTCCTTCAACGAATTTTGAAGAAATTCTAGAGGTGAAAATTTTACTTTTGGATCTTTGTTGAACATATATTAACATCTGAAATGTTATTCTTTTTTGCTTTATAGACAATAAAGAGTCAAAGGATGATAGAATCATAATACTTGATTATTCTGTCATATTAATTAAATGCACATATTTTGTAATTTTGTTTCCCTGTTTTTCATATTATGATATAAATTTACTATAAATGAATAAAATATTTATACTTTTCAGATTTTCTTAATTTTTTTTATTCCAAACCCTCTATGTATTTTAAATAAACAACAAATTGGCATCAAGACATTTTTTTCTAGAACATATGTGAAAAATGAATGTTAAAGTAAGTGAAAATGAATGTTGAAGTAAGTTAATCACATTGCTCCCATCTTTTTATGGCAAAAAGTATAACCTTTAGGTTGTGAGAACGAAACGTATATTAGATACTTGAGCCGTCAAGGAGGAAGATTATGATTTTCCTCTACTGTAACCTAACCATGACCTAAATTAGAGAAAACATTAACATTTTGTAGGAAAAGAAGATTGAAGGTTATACATTAAAATATTAGAAGATTTGAAAAAAAAAAACGCTTAGGTAAAAGTAATGAAAGACGAAGGAAATTAAAAGAAAAAAATTGAAGATGAATCATAAAAAGGTGTGGAAGAAGAAACTAGAGTACACAAAACATATGCTCAAACAATAAAGAGGGAAAGTAAGAATGGGAATTGTCAAGACAATTGAAGAAATATAGAGTTTATGGTGTCAGAGGAAAAAAAAATAGATTCAACAAATCTACGTTGAAATATTACATAATATGAAAAATATAGAAACAATACGGGAAATATAATACCGTGCTTATGATGACAGAAATATAGAAAATATCTCTGAAGAGAAAAAAGAAAATATATGGAATGCAAGCATACTATATCAGAAATAGGATAAGTGATATTATAACAATATAAAACACGAATATATTTTTGTTAAAGTTGTGAAAGTGAAAAAGGGTTCATGGATGAAAGGGGAAATTGAAAAGAACTAATCCTATCATAATATTCAATTAATTGATTAATTATGTTAATTGATTTGAGATTTTTCAACTTTATTTTTTGGTTAACCAACCCTATCATCATAGTCAACTAATCGAGTTCATTAATAAAACAATAAAATAAAAAGTAATAGAAAAACTCAAATAAAAATTATAAAAACAGAAAATCATAATAAGATTGAAGAAAAAAAGTCACAGGGGCAAGATTAAATACTGAACCCATACTGTCAATTTCATAATTTAAAAATTTGTACCATGCAAAAAGTCAAAATCATTGAGTTTTTCTCTTTGCCGACCAAAAAAAATTGAGTTTTTCTCTATAATACAGTTTGATTTATCATCTGTTTAGATATCATCTCAATCATTTTAAATATTTACGTTTCTATTTGACACGTGGGATTAATTCGCTTGTTTTTCATATATATATTACATATATTAATTTTAAAAAATAGTTTTAATTAGTTAACATTTCATTTTATATTTTTACTTTAATCATATAATATTTTAAAATATTGATTATAAAAAATTATGTTCTTAAGCATACAATTAAATTATTTCGTATATTCTAGTCACCACAATTATTAAAATGATATTATTTAATTTAATGCCCACATATTCCTAGCTTATATTTTATTAAAAAATAATAAAGAAGTGGATGCTCTTCCCCATCATAGATATACAGTCACAATATTTTGGCCACATAAATAAAATTATAATGTAGCCGTAAATATAATTATAACTTATTTTTATGTAATTGAACTGTTTCTATAAATAAATAAATTTGACTTTTCAAAATTATATATATTTAGATGCATTTATAATTTGGTACGTAAGAAATACCAAACCTATCGCTAGTAGGCTGGCTAAGTTTCCACAACTCTCACCCTTGGTTTGGCCCACTAACTTCAATCTATCTTAATTTTGTTCTATTTTTCAATCTAATATTTCAAATGTCTAAATATTTATAAAAGGCAATATATATTTACATCAAATTTATTTTATTTTTAAACAAAATTTATATTAAAAATGAAGACGGGATTAAAAATAATTGGAAAGTAACTCAATTAATCATATATGTGAGTGATTATTAAACATATTTTTCCAACAAAATCCAGAACATGCACTTCTGAATTTTATTTTCTAAATTTCGGTGAATGCACGACTTCTCCTACTTCTGATATTTACTTCTGCTACTCTTAAATGGTCATGTGAGACAATATATGAAATGGATTGCATATTATATACGTCTCCTCATTTTATAAATAAATATAGAAAATTAATATTTATGGTCTAAAAAAGGTTTTTCTATTGAAGATAGTATTGATTATGTTATGGATAAAAAGAACATTTTATAGTGATTTTGTAAATTCGAATTTCAATTTGAGATTTAAAATTAAAATAAATGTATGTAATGAGAATTAGACAATATCAGTTATTATGTTACAGTGTTAATCTTTTAATTAAATTTAATAATCTGAATACGTAATCGAGTTCCATGCAGCTCATGCTAGATTTTTCTCACGGTGTAGTTTGAAGAGGTGGTTATATATATATATATATATATATATATATATATATATATATATATATATATATCAACTGCAGCAGTTACAAACACTTTTGTCTTGGACATTTTTATTGAATTTATTTGAAATAGATAATTTTTTTAAAAGTTACACATGGTAAGTTATATTTTGAAAGAACGATTTTAACATAAACTCTTCCTTTAAATATAGAAATTATGTTTTAAATATATGCTTTTTTTTTGTTTTTAGTTATATTAAAAAATCATTTATTTTATTTTAGGTAAACAGTTTCTTATTTTAAAACTTGTTTTTGATTAATAAATTAAAATTAAAATATAAAAACATTATCATATTTTTTTTCAAATATTCACATATATAATAAAAATCACAGATAAAATTTAATAATCAAATTCTTTAAAAAAATTAAAATATTTTTTTTTACATAAAAAGTTAAAAAAAATAAAAAAAACTTTAAAAAGTAAAAAAAATTAGAAATTTTTAATTTTAGTTTACTAATCAAATTATATAAAAATATCTCAAAAAAAAAAAAAAGATTACTTAAAAATTTAAAGAATTTTAAAAAAATTATTAATCAAATTATTCAAAATAATATTTTAAATTAAAAAATGCTAAAAAAATTTTAAATTATTAAAATAAATATCTCAGAATAAAAAAATATGACTATATAAAGATTAAAAACATAAAAAATTTAAAAGTTTCATTAATAAAATTATTTAAAAACAATTTAAAATAAAAAATATTGATATAAAAATATAAAAGATATACATAGAAATATACGTTTTGAAAGAAACAAAGTCATACATTAAGAGTACGACTTCTAGAAAATTAAAATAAGAAATAAAAAAGTAAAAAAAATTAGAAAAAGGAGAGAAGTATGCATTTTAAAAAAGGTAGTACACAACTTCTAAAAAAAAATTAAAAGATAGAAAAAGTAATAAAAATTAAAATTGTGTATGTGAAATATGCTTTTTTAGAAGAATAGAAAGATAAAGTTATGATTTAAAAGCACGAATCCATTTTTATTAATCTAAAGTTGTATTTGGGAAATTTGACTTCTAATTTTGTAGTTATGATTCTTAAATGCGATTTGTTTACTTTTATACCTTTTTAAAAATTTATCTATATCAATAATTGTAAAAAAATCAGCACCTTTGGTAACTCGCCCATAAAAGACCCGTAGATCAGAAACTCCATGATTGCTTCCTAAATGTGCCTTAAATTCAACAGCTAATTAAACTAAATATCAGCATTCCATAATAAGCTGTTATTACATCCAGAAGTCCATACCCAAATGTTGCAACTTCCAAATTTTCTGCCCTATAACTAAGTGATATCAATAATATTTGTTGTAAGTAAAAACATATAAGAAGTGATTATTTATTCATTTTTTTATGTGACCACATTCACATTAATATGTTTAAAGAAAAAAATCATTTGATGGAATTAAAACTAAAAAAATTATAATTTTTTTGAAGATTAATTAATCTGTTATAATTATACTCAAATTGTAAACATACAATACGTGTTATCTGAAAAATATATTTTATTCGTAATTATTTATCATTGTTAAACATATGTAATTATGAAACTATTCTTAGCTAAACAATAACTCTAAAAATTTAACTTATGAATAAAAAAATGCAATAAATACTTTATTATTTAATTTTTAACCTTAAATATTTACAGGTAAAAAAATGAAAAGGTGAGTTGACATATTTTTTAAATATGAATTAAGAAGATAAGTCTAACACGCAAATATATATAAATAAAAGATGAAATTATTTTAATAATAATTTAAGAGAGATAGTTTTAATTTTTAATTTAATAATTATAGAAAATAACTCTTTATCTTTTAAATCAAGAAGGAAAGTGAAAAATAAGTTCTTATAGTTATATATATATATATATATATATATATATATATATATATATATATATATATATATATATATATATATATATATATGTGTGTGTGTGTGTGTGTGTGAATCGAGACAAATTTGTCTTTAGTTTAAAATTTTGATAATTTGTTTTAACACAAAGTCCATGCACTTCCCAAACTTGTTAATCTTATCAATATGAACATGTGATGATATATGATACCAGCATACCACACATGCATAGTGCATCTTAAGATTGCTTATATCACACCCTGGACTTTGTCATAAAAATCATTCAAGCCGCCAATTTGAATTTTATCTTTTATGCCCATAAGAGGAACTAAGAAAAAATATTGCTGCTATCATTATAAATATCTCAAAACAAATAATTTTTTCAAATATAATTAATGTTTTAAAACATAATTATTTCTAATTACATCTTTATTTGGGATTAATATTGTAGCGATCACTAACCTTTTATACCCATTAGATATTCCTCAATTCAGAATGGAAAAGGATATCAACACTCTTAATTAAGAAGGGAGGTAAGATGGTGTAATAAAAAGGAAAAATAATGTAGAAAAAACAGTCTTTTATGCATTCAAAACACCTTTTACGCATTTGTTCATGCATGCATACTATTCTATGATGACAGTTCCACAGACGTTCCGTGTAAACCTTCATAACTTGAATATGTATATTTGGATTTTAGATAGATGGCAACTGAATCTCAATTAATGAGGTCTCAAACCAGTACAAGCTAGAGCTCAAATTGCACACGTTGGTGTTAAATTCAACTATTACCAACCACCAATTTGAAGCACGATTCTAAATGTCAACCTATTTTTTCTGCCCTCGTTACTAAAAATTTTCTTTGGGGATCAAAAATACGAAATTTCAAGAAAGTTCGTCATGAGGATTCACTATAAAAGGGTAGAGAAGGTCTGGTTTTTTTATGATAGAAATGGCTTCTATCTCTTCTCTTTCTTTTGTTTCCTCAGTTAATCATTCTCCCAACTCGATCACTCCCCCTTCTTCCTTGCATCCATCTTCACAATTCCAATCAGCTAAAATCAGAAAGCCAATTCCTAGAGTGACATGCAGTGGAAATCAGAATAATCAAACACCAAACCCTTCTGAAGAAGAACTGCCACATGTTGTAGGAAATAGGAGGAACGTTCTACTTGGCCTAGGAGGGCTTTGTGGAGCTGTTACTCTGAATAACAATCCTTTTGCCTTTGCAGCTCCAATATCCCCTCCCGATCTAACCACATGCGGTCCACCAGACCTACCTGAAGGTGTAAAACCCACCAATTGTTGTCCACCATCTTCCAAAATCATTGATTTCAAGTTCCCTCCCTCTAACCAACCCTTGCGGGTGAGACCAGCCGCACATTTGGTCACTGATGACTACCTAGCCAAATACAAAAAAGCCCTTGACCTAATGAAAAATCTCCCACCTAACGACCCACGTAGTTTCATGCAGCAAGCCAACATCCACTGTGCTTATTGTGATGGTGCATATCACCAAGTTGGGTTCCCTGACCTTGATCTCCAAGTCCACAACTCTTGGCTCTTCTTTCCCTTCCATCGCTGGTATCTCTATTTCTACGAAAGGATCTTGGGGAGACTGATCAATGACCCAACCTTTGCCCTTCCGTTTTGGAACTGGGATGCTCCCAAGGGCATGCAACTTCCTTCCATTTATGCAGAACGTAAATCACCCCTATATGACCCTCTTCGCAATTCTAATCATCAACCACCAACACTCGTAGACCTTGACTTCGACCTAGACGATCCTAATGCCAACGGAAAAATCTCCTCCAACCTTACCATAATGTATAGGCAAGTTGTGTCTAATGGGAAGACTCCTAAATTGTTCCTTGGAAATGTTTACCGTGCTGGAGATGAACCTGACCCGGGTGGTGGATCCGTAGAGAACGTTCCACATGGCACCGTTCATTTATGGACCGGTGATATCAACCAGCCTAACAATGAGAACATGGGCACTTTCTATTCAGCTGCAAGAGACCCTATTTTCTTTTCTCATCATTCCAATATTGATAGGATGTGGTCTGTATGGAAAACGCTTGGTGGGAAAAGAAGGGATTTCACTGACTCGGATTGGTTAGAATCTGGGTTTCTCTTCTACGACGAGAATAAGAACCTTGTGCGTGTAAAGGTCAAGGATTGCCTTGACACCAGAAAGCTAGGGTATGTTTACCAAGATGTTGACATTCCATGGCTAAAATCCAAGCCCACACCTCGTAAGCCAAGGGCTCGGAAGGTAGCAGTGACACAAAATTTTGGTGTTGGTGCAGCACGTGCCGCTGAGACTTCAGGGAATGTGAAGTTCCCACTAGTGTTAGATTCAGTTGTGAGCACAAGGGTTAAAAGGCCGAACAAGTCGAGGAGCAAGAAGGCGAAGGAAGAGGAGGAAGAGGTTTTGGTGATTGAAGGGATTGAGTTTGACAGAAACACAGCTGTGAAATTTGATGTGTTTATTAATGACGAAGATGATAAGCAGATTCGACCAGATAATACAGAGTTTGCAGGAAGCTTTGTGAGTGTGCCTCATACGCATAAGCACAAAAACAAGAATATGAGAACTTGTTTGAGGCTGGGACTTACGGATTTGTTAGAAGAGTTAGAAGCGGAAGATGATGACAGTGTTATGGTGACGCTAGTTCCCAGGTATGGGAAAGGACGTGTTAAAATCGCCGCCATCAAAATAGAGCTCATTGCAGATTGAAAAATATTCAACCAGGTTTTCTAGCATGATTAATTTAAGGAGAAGCCTTGCAGATCCATAACAAAAAAAATATTATACATATAATATGTTTGTGAGTTTGTATAATGTATTTAACTTTGTATTTTATAATTACGCATCCTATTCCAGAAAGCAACAACGTTCAACAAATTTTACATGCGTCTTATATTTATAATTTTACCTTTTATTTTTTTCTTTTATAAATACAAAATTTATCATTGGCGTGTTGGATTATCGAAGTATCAATAAAGAAGAAAAGTTATGATGGTTAATGATACATTTTTGTGGCATATAAAACAATGGAATAATTCGCTATTGAAAATTGAAAAGGGATTTCAATTAAACTTCTAAGAATATTATTTTTTTTGAAAGGACAAAAATGAAATAATATTTTTAAAAAATTATAAATATTAGATTGTTATGTGATGAAGCTAAAACAAATCTGATATGAAAATTTGAATAATTTTAGTTAAAAGCATATTTTAGTATTTATCTTTTTAATATACTCAAAAGATAAATATTGAGGAGTTTTTCTACATTGTGACTTTATTTAAATAATCAAAATAATGTTTGTTAATTTTTAAATCGTCAAAATGCAAGTTTGTTTAAAGAACAAAGGGTAAAATATCATTCATTTACGGGATCAACTATTAAAATATTAAAATTATCAATGTTGAAGTTTAATGTTGTATTTGGTTAAGTTACTTTGAATGGTTTTAGTATACACGAAGATGAATGTTCCTTAATCATCTAAAGAGATTTTATAAGAAAATAATCGAAAATTACGAAACACCTCTTACAATTTATAGTGTCACTTGACATTTATAAGGGTTAATTAGTAATTTTAAAAATATATCAATTAAAAAAATCTATAACATCAATTAAATCATTTCCAAACTTTCGTAAATATTTCTTTCAAATCTTTTCAAATTTTAAAATTTATTTATTAATCTAAACAACTTTATCATCCACACACAATCTACTCAAATTCTTTCAAATCTACTCTCTCAAATCTATTTTCCACCAAAAAATGTATGTATGGATGGATAAATTATTACTATTTCTCAATAATTTTACTTCAATAATTTCCTTATCTTTTTTCTGTAATTTATTTACTTTAGACACTTTTGTACGCCTCTTCTTATAATTGTAATTGATTAAGTATAATTATCTTTTCGTAACTAAGTGAAGGTTAGTTTACTTTAGACACTTTCCAGTGATTTGCCGAGATCAATACATAATAAATTAATGTTTAGTTTCTTTGAAAGTAGAATAACTTTATTTTGTATAAAAAAATACAATGATAAAAATCTTACTTTAATTATTTACATGTATAACCAAAACAATTTTAAAAATAAATTTATTAATGTTGATAAAGAATAAAAACAATTACATCTAATAGAAATATTTGTTATTATAATAGAAAAAAAAGTCTTGTTAATGCTGGGAATTTTTGTAAAACATAAATTTCATACTGTAAAATACATTAACTAATTTAATTTTTTAAAACCTGAAAAAGTATTTAACTTATCATTATAACAGTATAACCTAAGAAATTATTGCCAAAAGTGTCTGCTAAAATGGTTTGAGTTCACTAAACTTTACACTGGACTATTTTATCCAATACGAAGATTAAATTTCAGACAGAAAAATAAAAAAAGATATTAATTATGGATCTTTAATTGCGGTAGATGAGACTTCCCTTTTGGTTTTAGACGTGATTAATACAGATATGGTGTCGTTTTTCATGAGTTTAGTTGCTTAATTTACTTTGATATTCTCCACACTCTTATATGTTTCATTTAATAAGTCAGTTTCCAACTGCGATCCTTTAAGTTATTTGAATCCACTAGGATATGCTTGATCACAAAAGGATAGAAGCACTCTCCCTAGTTCATGAAATTAGTAGTTTGGAATATAAAAGATGATAACCATCCAGAAATTAAAAGAGTACCACTTAACAATTAGAAAGCTTTAATTAGGAAATGCACAGGTGTACGTCTTCCCATATTTGAAAGCTGATATAATAAATACCAAAGTAGGATAAGTTATAAATTTAGCTACCTACCTTTATAATAGTATGTTATACAAAATATTATTTTATTAATATATAAGTGCTTAAAAACATTTTTAAAAATATTAAATATTTGATTATATTCGGACAATTTCAAATATAATTTATTTATTTTATCAGCATTTCAAATATAATTTCAACTCACTTAACATGAGTACGGGAATTAACGAATAACGAACACACACATAATTAAGAAGAAAAAGTGATAAGGGGGTGCATTTGAATTTTTGCATGTATCTATGTCTGTCAATTCTCAAGTCTGATAAGAAGGTTTTCAAGAATATCACGTCCTTGCGTCTAAACCTTTAGGTTGATTTTTAATTGCGTGCCAAAGACATCTAAAGGAAGTAATACCAGACAAAAGTTAGAAGAGAACAATATTGGTCTTAAATTCACCTATTATACCAGTTGCAAATTTGGATTCGGATTAGCTAAACGTGGATATATTATTTTCACTACTGGTGGATGTTGGTTTAAGAGTACTCAAATTTCAAGAAAAAAACTCTTCACGAGTTTATTATAAAAGGGCTTAAAAGGTCTAAATTTTCATGATAGAAGATGACATCTATCTCTTATCTGTCGTTTGTGTCTGCAGTCAATAATGTATCTCTCAACTCCACCACTGCAGAGAGCGTATCTCACGCTTTACTGCAGTATCTTATATATGAGAATTTGATAAATAACATTATAGTTCAAACTATTAGTCATGAATTATTTTAGTTAATGTCAGTGAACTCCTAATTTTATTCGGATAAAGACAATAAAAAATTTATTAATACGTAAATAAAACAAAATACAAAAATGAAAATGTAAATTACCAAAAGGGATGGTTTTATATTAATAAATATGATAAATGGGAAAGGTTGTATCAGTTCTTGTGACCTATAATTAATTTTAGAATTTGGTTCAAAGCACAAAATTACAAAAAAAATTGCTAATACGCAGTTCAAAATATTGGAACATGCAATGAAACAAAGATGATGAAGATCGTAGTCAAGTACATCAAAAACAACCTTAATTAATAAAGTGTCCTAAACTAAAGCTAAATAAGGAAATACGTTTTGGAGTCAGAAAAATATCACCACCCTTAATTTGAGAAGCACTCTCCCCAAAAAGAAAGAAAAATGATTGCAGGCCTTGCACAGTGTTGGGCTCCTCATGCACATAAAAACGGGTCAGATTTAATAATAAAGGCTTACTACCAATTTTATTTCTGCCTCTATTTTATGTATTTTTATTTAGTTTTTATACATGCACATATTTTAAATTTAATTTGTACAAATAGTAATTAAATTTAAAAATTCTTAAATGTATAATAATTTACACAAGAGTTAAAAATCAACTTATATTGTGAAAGCTACTCATATATATATATATTTTTTTTATCAAAAAGTTACTCATATAATAAGTTTAACCTAATAGGAAGAAGAAAAATTTCATTGCAAAATTTAGAGTATTCAACAACTTTTTTGAGAAGATAATATTGTAATAGCTTAAAATATGAAGAAAAAACATAACCCGCTTTTCAGGGAAGTTAAAATTACAGTACTGACAATATGAATGGATCGAGCTATTCTGTCCCGTCTGTATAATTAGGGGAACGTAACCCGCTTAATGTGAAACAAATATTTCGAAAAAAAAAATATATTGACAACTTTTTTTCATCTCAAATCTAAATCTTTTCTGTAAAATAGCAGTGAAAATTTTAAATATTAAGCATATTCTCATTTACTATAAATAAAATGGAAACTTATTATAAAAAATAAAGTAAAAACATAAAATAAATTATACTTATGATATAGACTTATTACTATAAGAACATACATATAAACAGTATAAATCATTCATAATTATGATATTTTTAACAATAAACAAAACAAAATATACAATAATATATTATTAATAAAATAATAAATAAAAATATTAAATCATATTCAATATACAAACAAGTCTACGTAGTAGCAATGAATTACTAAAAATAAAAAAATTATAAAAACTTCGAAAGAGATGCACTTATGCAAAATAAAAATAATTATAAAAACCACTTTTCCTATAACAAGATGAGATTGATTGATCCACTATTTCCATCCCACTTTTTCTATGTAAAGTAGCATATCCTACCGTATGATTTGTCTCACGTCTATAAAATTATATATATATATATATATATATATATATATATATATATATATATATATATATATATATATAGTAAATATTTTAAAAAAATTATATAAAAAATCACAAGTTAATTTATGTAGACTAATTTTAATTTATAAAAAATTCAATTTCATATTTTACTTTTTTTGGAAATTTTTTTATGAAAAAATTATTTTAAATAAAAGAAAATTATTTAAACATAAGAAACAAAGGTTCATAGTCAATACAAAAAAACTTTACAAAAGTCAAGCAAGGATAGCATCATATCCCAGTTTCAAGTACAAATCCAAATAAAACATAAATCTACACGTAAGAGTTTGGTTAGGGAAGGTTAAGAATAAAGTCTTAACATCTTAAGTTTTTATTAATCTTAAGAGCAAGCTGTACTACAGATTGCAGAATCATCTCACCAACCAAACCAAAATTTACATATAATAATAATGGTAATAATAATAATTTATTCTAACTTAGTCCATGGTTCTTGGTTGAAAGTATGCAGATAAAAGCTTATTATAGTTTCATTGAATTCAAACATTATTATATGTATTATATTAGTAAATAGTATGAAATTTAAATTATTATAGAAGAAAATAAGTGTGTGGCTAAAATAATAATTTTGATCTTTCAGAAAATGATCTGTGAATGACATACCTAGTTGTTGTGTATCCTTTGATTTCTTTAGGAATATATATAATTAGTTTAACTATATATATGAACTTGTATGGTTTGGTGCTTCCATTTTATTTATATTTTTTCAATTTAGTTTATTGAAAAAGTGTTAACACATGATCTCTTTTAGTACTGTGATGCTTTAGTACAGTCACTTTTCATAAAAACAAACATTACTATCAGTGGAGATACTTTGATTAGTACAAATATATATTTTTTAATAAAAATAAACAATTGGCTCAATATAATTATATTTTATAAAATATAATACAATATTATATTGATACTGATTTAATTTATTTAAAGATACATTTTATAAAACATATTTTAATTATAGTTTTCATTTATAAACTTCTATCATTTAATTATATAAAGCTCCCCTATACGGGGGAGTTATATCATACACTTCTTGGATCATTTCTCATAGAGCTTGCACTTAAGATAATATATGCAAAATTGTAAACCAATCAGTCTAGTTGTTATAGGAGATATTCAACAAGAAGCAATGTCCCTAGTATATATGATTTTCTTTAGAAAATGTATTAGATTTGAATTTTTATGAAAAAAAAAATCTTTAAATTTAGTTCTACATATTATGAATGCTTGGTCTCCAACAAAAAATCTTTAGGGTACTTACGATTTTTTTATGGAAAGAAAACAAGCTGGTTACGGAAAGAAAATAAAATATTCTGGAATTGTGATATTTGACATACTATTTCAAGGAAAATGGGTGTCTCCTGATTGATCATGCAGAGGATCCAAAATTTCATGCCATATGCAAAACAATAATAATAAAAAAATAGAAAGGACTGTTTATTAGATGTCATAGTAAAGTTTGGTCATCATCGTTATTATTTATTATTTGGTCTATGATAGTCTGTATTTTGAATTCGTCAGGGAAGATAATAGTGACTCGCACGGCAATGGAAATTACTTTAGACAAACAATAAAAAAATCATAAATTACTTTAGACAAACAATAAAAAAATCATACTAGTTGATCTCCATCCACGTGATTATTAATTGATGCCACGTTAATCTTCAATATATTTCTCTTGTTTTGATCACGAAAGATAGGAGAATATTCTCGTTACTTAGTTATAAAATGAGAGGGATTTCTCAATCTCTAAGCCCACAACAAATCTAGCTACATTAATTAATGGCTTCCCTATATCCTCTACACTTTACCATTTCAAACCACTCTTCTTCCATCACCTTATTCAGAAATCACAATTTCAATGCCCCAAAAGCTGCAAAGCTAAGAGTGTCATGCAAAGCCACAAAGGGTGGTGAACCAGAAAACCACAAAGAAGAGACCTTCGTGTTTGACAGAAGAAACGTCCTCATTGGCCTAGGAGGCCTTTATGGTACCCTTAGCAGGGACAAATTGTCCCTTGCAGCCCCTATCTCCCCACCAGATTTAGCCAAATGCGGTCCACCTGACCTTCCCTCTGGTGCCAAACCAACCAACTGTTGCCCCCCAATTTCCTCAGACATCATAGACTTCACACTTCCCAAGAACCCCCAAGTTAAGGTTAGACCCGCTGCTCATTTGGTTGATGCCACCTACCTCAGAAACTACGAAGAAGCCATTCGTCGCATGAAAGCCCTACCTCTCAACGATCCACGCAATTTCACCCAGCAGGCTAATATCCATTGTGCTTATTGTGATGGTGCATATCACCAAGTAGGGTTTCCTGACCTTGACCTCCAAGTTCACAACTCTTGGATCTTCTTCCCCTTTCACCGTTGGTACCTCTACTTCTATGAGAAAATCTTGGGAAGCTTGATCAAGGATCTTGACCCAAATTTTGCCCTTCCATTTTGGAACTGGGATTCCCCCAATGGCATGCCAATCCCTGCCATGTACACTGATCCCAAGTCACCACTTTATGACTCCCTCCGAAACGCAAACCATAAACCACCAACACTCGTTGACCTGGACTATAACGGCGTGGAAGACCAAGGCTCAACTCAGCAGCAAATATCTACCAATCTCAACACTATGTACCGGCAAATGGTGTCAAGTTCAAAGACTCCAACGCTCTTCTTCGGTGGCGCTTACCGTGGAGGAGAGGATAGTGATCCCGGTGGTGGCAGTGTGGAGAACATTCCTCATGGTCCTGTTCATGTATGGACTGGTGATAACACGCAACCTAACTTGGAGGACATGGGGACTCTCTATGCTGCAGCTAGAGACCCTATTTTCTATTCTCACCATGCTAATGTGGATAGGATGTGGTCCATATGGAAAACGCTCGGAGGAAAGAGAAGTGATATCAAAGACCCCGATTGGTTGGAATCTGGGTTTGTTTTTTACGATGAGAACAAAAACCTAGTTCGTGTGAAAGTGAAAGATTGTCTTGATACTACAAAGCTTGGATATGTTTACCAAGACGTTGATGTTCCATGGTTAGAAGCTAAGCCTAAACCGCGTCGACTGCGAAGAGCAGTTGCAAGGAGTTTTGGTGGTGGTGCAGCACTGGCGGCTGAGACTTCCCGAACTAAGAAGTTTCCTGTGGTTTTGGATTCAAGTGTGAGCACCATGGTGAAGAGACCAAAGAAGGGTAGGAATGAGAGGGAAAAGGAAGAGGAGGAGGAGGTGTTGGTGATAGAAGGGATTGAGTTTGAGAGGGAATTGGGTGTGAAGTTTGATGTGTATATTAATGACGAAGACGATGTGGCAGGTGGGCCAAGTAAGGCTGAGTTTGCAGGGAGCTTTGTGAGTGTGCCTCATAAGCACAAACACAAACACAGGAAGATGAAGACCAACTTGAGGCTTGGGATAACGGAGTTATTGGAGGATTTGGGTGCTGAAGATGATGAGCACGTGTTGGTGACTTTGGTGCCCAAGTTTGGGAAGGGGCATGTTACGGTTGGCGGGATCAAGATAGAGTTTCATAAGTAAGAATGACGTTAAAAAGTTTGAATAATAGCTATGCGTGATCCTTAATTTCGCTGCTCAAGCGAGGTTTACGCTATGGTGTTCACCAATAAATTATTCAAGTTTTCAGTGACTGAATTCCCCCTCGTACAGTGTGGCATTTCGTGCTTGTTAAGGTTCTTGTTACTGTCTTAATTATATCCCATGTTAGACTATTCCAACAATAAGAAAAAGGAAAAAATTCATTTCAATAAGTATAAAGCAATAAAAGATTTATTATGAATTCCGATTATCATTTCCTTCACGTCCACCTAATTGTTTTTTCTATGGCGTGCGAAAATGTAGTTTATGTAAAATATTTATTAGTAAATATCTTGTTAATAATAGTGATCCGTATAACATTTCTATTTATTAATTTGTAACATCGAGACTAAGCATGTTATCTAGGGTGAGCGCCAACTATGTATGCACGTGCTTTCTTCATTTCAGTACGTTATTACAGTCCGTAGTAATTTAAAATCTTAAAAATTTTATCATTGGAAGTATGATGCATTTAATTTTTCAATCTGTGTACACAAAAACTAATACAAGTAGTGTCTGATATCTCATCGTCTTCAAACCAGTTATTCCACTGACCCTCTTTACATACTACTATTGTTATTTAGATTCTTCTAACCCTCCTATTTAAACTCCAATATTTTCTATTCAAAAACCATATTTTTTATTCTTAGTCTCCATTTCTATTTATCTAACATTGTTATATTAAAAAATTTGATATCTTTTACATCTAATTTTCCTTCTTCCTTAGGCTTGAATATCTTTTTCCCATTTAACCTATATTATCTTCTTATCTTCACTCCACCAACCCATGGGAAATTTCTTTCAATCTTCTTAATAACTTTTTTACATTTGCAGAGAATATATAAAACAACAGGTAATATAAAGGTAATGCAGTCACCACAGACTTACCTTTCCGATAAACTTGGTCCTATATTTGTATTAATTAACTATTTTATAGAGCAAGATCCCTTGAGTTTAGAAGATAAGGCAGATTCAAATCTAAATTGCAGGTTAACTTAATATGCAGATTCTCAGTATTGAAAAGTATATATATGAATCTTTATATAAATTCAACTTTTTTCGAATCCTGAATCCCATCAGTTATTCATTTTTATTTTTATTTTTGTAGGAAACTACGTTTTTTCTAAAGAAGATGATAAAGTCATGAAAATTTATGTATGATTTTTTTAAACTACATGTATAGACCTATCTAGAAGAATTTTAAAAGGTGTAAGGAATTCAATCTGAAACTTAACCTTCTTAAGCAATACTCAAACTAAAATAAATATAATATTCGTAGGAAACTCTTCAATTTTTATTTTTTTTTTTGGAACGGCCATGAAGTAGGAAACTCTTCAAATAAAATATGGATTACCTAATTGAACCCTGCACGACACTAACCTATCACAACTGCTACTTAAAAATGACCTATTGCAATTTTATTAAATATTAAAGTGGCAAATTTGAAGCTTGGTTGCTTGTTGGACCATTTCTAATGTTGACCTAGAGCATAATTTTTTTTTGGGAGTGTCAATATCAAATCTTAACCCTTCCTTTACCTTTCAATTTATGAAGTTAACAAGAAACGTGTTATCTTATGCTCTGCTATACAATTTTCATCGATGTATGACTCAAACTTTGCCTTGCTTTTTTCGATCATCCTCGCTCATTTGGTATAAAGGGTTGTGGGAAGAGAAGGGTAGCATAAAAAAAGTCCACATAAAAAAAAACGGGGGTTGTAAAAGTAGTCCTCCCTTGTTATGTTGAATGGGCTGGTCACTGTTTTATAAAGCCCAACTACGGAAGGCCCGTGAGCTTCTTTTTTTTTGCACCTCCGTATTAATCTTGGCAGCTTCCACTGACAGCGTGCGTTATCCGGATAATAAGGGTTGGGAATAACATCCCGTTTTCTGCTAACCGTGAGAACATGGGAGCCTTCTATTTCTCGTACCATTCCCAACAAACCCTTTCTCTTTGCTCAACAAACAATTCAAGAAGAAACAGACATTATTTTAGGATAAACTATCAGAACACCCAGAAAATAGAAGATACCCATGCTCTCAAAGTTAGGAGAAAATAAGAAATTGAGGTTGCTGGTTGGGAGTGAAATGCTTCTTCAAAACATAAACATACATATATAAACAAGGCAAAATTCCACTCTGCAGTACACATGTACTTCACTGCGTACAAAAAGTACAATAGTACGCAACAAGTAATGCTTCATCATTAATTGGTACTGTCCGGGAGTACAAAAACATATATAAACTTTTTTTATAATAATTAATAATAATAATAATAATAATAATATTTTGTAAAGTATTCAGATTAAAAATTCAATTTTTAAAGCTTAATTTGGAATAATTCATTTTTTTCAAACAATAAATATAATTATTTTTAAAAAATAAATATTGTGTCAACAGTGGTTCATTTTTAAAAGAGATTTTTTTTTTACCATAATTTTGTATAAGTTTTTTTACAACCATAATAAAACACGGAAAGAGAAAAAAAGAAAATTTGTATGATAGGATAAGTGATGTAATATTGAGAGATAGCTGAGTTTAACCCAACAATTTTTTTCTCTCTGGTGACAATGTTTTCTTGTGAAAGGTCATGGGTGGTTGGGGTCACTCTCTATTTCCTTAGCCAATTCTCTTGTCAGTGTGTCAGCACGATCATCATGTCCACCAGCAAATGTGTAGACTCGAAATGCGAACTGGAAAGTCCTCCAAAGTAACTTACCATGTTCTTTTCTTTTTCCATCACTAATGTTTGATCCTGAATCTCTGGCGGCGGCATCATTGCGCCTCTCCTGCATTCAGTTCATGCAAATCCACATAAAGTCAATCGTACTAAATCCTAAGATGGAATCATCAAAACTAAATAGTGTTAGTTTCTGATTGTTGTGTAACCTTTAGTGCTAGTTCCATGCAATTGGAGGAAACATCCACCATCGCTTCTTTGATTTTTATAAGGATGTAGAAGTCGAATTCGATGTTGTGGCTTTTCAATTTCTTGGATTCTTCATCCTTGGTTCGCTCCAAAGAATCTAATTCTGTTTTTATCTGTATGTTGGTCTAGCGAGTTAGAAATGAATTTGCATACATTAAAAGAATCAATGCAACAGTGAGGGGATAATAAACACAGAGATTCAGAATCACCTTATTGAAATAACGTTCAGCCTTGTCAAGGAACTGGCCAACAGGAGTCACTATATTCCAATTTTGAAGCTCAGTAAGAATTGAATCCAGCCTAAGATAAAGCGCGGTTGCCATTCTTATAGCTTCTAACTTCTTCGAGGGAAAGCCTTCAAATCGAGATAGGACCTACACAGCAATGGAGTTTTGTATCATGGTATGGAAAGAACAAGCAAAATAATACATGGCAGTGCATTAACTTGAATGGAGATGAATGGGGTTTCTAAACTCACTTGTGACTCGTCTGTTAGATTCTCAAGAACGGATTCAACATCTTTATGGAACTTAACAAGTTCTATCATATCCGTTGTCTTGAAACTGGTAATAGCAGATCTCAGTTCTATGATTTGTTTTGTGTACCTCTGAACATCTTCTTCTATTTGTTGGAAGTAAGATGATCTGGTAAAAATCAACCATTGAAATAAAAAATAACAAAAGTGGTGAGAAATCTGGTTTCAAAGCTTAAAAGCAAGCCGAATTATGGAGTGTCTAAAAGCGTATACCTTTTTGTCATCTCTGCTAGAGCATCAGCCATTCCTTGTTTCCCACTAGTTCCTGCTCCAACTGCATTGGTTCTCCCACCGGATGATTTGACTTTGATGCTGGATCCTTCCACTTTTCCCTTGAGAGTTCTATACAGGTTGCCTAATTGTGTTGACCTTTTCAGTTTGGTAGTTGCCTTTGGCCGCAAGCATCTCCCTGCTCCAGGTGGAGGTGGTGGTGGAGCAGCAGCTCCGCTTCCACGTGGCATTGATGGTGGAGGTGCCGGAGCTGGTCCAGATTTGAAGGGAATTGGTGGGGGAGGTGGTGGTACTAGTGGTAAACTTGAGCTCAAAGGTAGTGGTGGTGGCGGGGGTAGTGCCATATTTGGGTGGTGTATTGGTGGTGATGGCGTTGGAGGTGGTGGTGGGATAGTGTATGTTGTCGGAAAGCGTGAGGGTGGAGGTGGTGGTGGGATAGTGTATGTTGTTGGAAGGGGTGAGGGTAGAGGTGGTGAAGGTGTTTGTGGAAATGACGGTGATGCTACCGACCCTTGTGCTTTTTGTTGAAGAGGTGTTTCTAATGGTTTGGGAGATAGTGAAAGTTTCTCCACATCTTGCATTGCTTGAGGATTATCATATGTTTCTCCATGATCAATAGTAGTGCCCGAGTGAAGAACTATATCTTGTGACATGTTGTTTTCTGGGTTTTCAACTTTTTGATCTATTATTTCCATGTTTATAGTTGGTTCCTTCTCTATCTTTTGTGTTCGCATGCGTGGCGGTGACATGTGGTAAGATAAACGCTTTAAATCAATTGGGTTCAGCTTTTCCAGAGCTCTTAGAGACAAAAGTGGAATGGCACTAGAATATGCTGGGGTCATGGATTCTGGAAGGACAGATTTTGGTGTGAGAGGGTAATAAGTCGACTCTGAAAAGGAGTCGTTGGGTATAACATTTTTTGGGTCATCTTCTTCCATAATATCAAACTTCTCACTCGCAATCTTAATCAAAGAGTCAAGTGTGGTCGACATAGTTTCACCTGCGAAACAAACAAAATAACAATTAACTGAAATTCTACGAAATTCAACTGAGACAGGACAGAAATTCTGAAATATGATGAATTACTTGATAAGGGAGATGAGATTTTAGTAGCGTACCCAGTTGCCGCATATTGGTGTCATCTTTACACGCTGGTAACTCATAACCGTGTTTTTCCGTACAATCATTAATCCAAGATTCTCCAAGAGACTTTAAAGCCTCGCAGAAGTAGGCAAGACCCTGCAGAAAACTTTCTACATTTAGTATTCTAGGATACAAATTTCTGAAAGTAACTTCAATTAAGACACTTTTAAGTGTTGCAAGTTGAAACCTGATCTATAGGCTTGTTTTTTATATTTGACACTTTTTTGCTTGGTATGATCCCCGGGTAAAGCCTTTGAAGATCTTCCAAGGTTGTGATAACCATCTAAAATATGACAAATGAAAAAAAAAGGGAGGCAAAGTCATCTTTATTTATTTACTTTTGAGTTTAATAGAAAGAAGCAATAATTCATAAAGATGAAGTACCTCATGCAAGGAAGCAGAACTATTCATAGGAGCAAGTTCCATGATATCCCTAAAGACAAAGATCTTCTTATGGACCTTCATCATTGATATCAATTGGTCTGCACCAACAAATGACCACTCAATTGACCCTCCCTTCCCTTCATTGTAAGCCATAGAAGGCTTCTTCGGCGTCGTAAAGCTTTTCATTGACTGAACATGATAAACTTTTAGAATACAAAAAATCTGAATAATATTTGGGACAACTAAAACTGAAATTCCTACATCTTGTAATGGTTAGATAATAAAAATTTCTGGAATTTCAACCCGTGAAAGTTCTCTAAATGTTTTCACTACTTAAATATTTCTAAAGAAAATTTAGTGTATCATGAATGAAAGGAGTTATGACAATATAACAATTCCAAGTTTAAGCATGGAACAAACCAAGCCATGCAAAATACAATGACAAAACCATTGGGAATTGCTTTGTCAAAAGTGTCAAAATCCCCATATCCCGATTTTGAGTTTGTTCGATCGAGATTTATTTTCTCATATTCTGTGTAAACAAGAAGAAGGCCAGAATCTTACCTCAAAAAGACACGCCTTTCGTCCAAAGCGAAATGGCATCAAACCACATAATCTCGCATTAGACATGTCTTAATAGGTTTGTTTATATTGACTTGAAAACCTGAAATAAAAAAAAACATTATGATGTGCGAACCACAACTTCACAAAGCGTGTATAAACAAGCTGACATGTTCTGCTCAAAATGAAAGCCCGTTGAGGGTATTAAAAGACCAAAAAAAATAATTTGCTAGAGAATTCAAACCTTTGTTGCGAAGAAATAAAAATATCCAGAAATGAACTTTCAAATTGACATTACAATAAAAAGAATAAGCGACATGCATGCAATAAGGAGGTTAGACATAATGGTGGAGCATCATTAAATAATGTGAATTCTAGTGGAAAATTCTCAAACGTGATAGGATGAAAAATAAATACCTTTTCACTCCTATGTTTTCGATTTGAGGGAGTTGTTTTCAGCCATTGTATTGGAGTTTATGCTGTGTCTTCATAGTAAACTACTGCGCAACAAGGGAACTTTTTGTTCAGGAACTGTGACAAATACAAAGGAAAATTGAAGTAAATATATAACTAGTTGTGTTGAGCACTAAAACAGTAAACAGAATAGCAGTAAAGTAAAGGTAATGTTGTAACTAATTTCCTCTAACATGGTTCATGACTAAAAACAAGACAACATTAAACCGCTTCGACCCTTTCACACGTTTCTTCGAATTTTCTATATTTAATCAACTCAATAATTTTGTTGAGTTCCCACTTTTAAGTTTTAACAAACTACTTAACATTGGTTCTGAGTGTGTTAGGTACAAACTGTTACTGTAATAAAGCCAAATTTCTCAGTGTCTAAAAAAAGGAATTGAAATTGGGTTCGCATTAAAAAAAATCTCCATAATTAGCAATTTGTCCGTCCAGTTTTATCTAATTTCTCATTGTTTGTGTTGCCCAAACTCTATAATAAGGAGAATCTCCCCTCGCCTTAAAACTACTGATTCTTTCACTATTTGATTTGTAATTTTGAGTGTATCGTATGAAAAGGAACCAAGATATTTTTTTTTCTCTACTTATAAGCACATGGCAACGATCTTTTTGAGTTTAAATCAAAAGCTTCTTTTGTCTAACAGTTTGTTATTCACCGAAATTCTTGAAATGCTTCTAGACTAGTTTTATATGCTGCACAATTAACTTAAAAAAAAAAAAAAAAACTGCTTTAAAAATAAACTTCTATCTTCATAATTTATGTCAAAAGGATGAAGAACTAAAACAATATACGCTGTTAGAAAAACTCAATTTGTTCTTCAAGATAAAGTCCCAAAGTAAATATTCAAGATAAAGACAACTTTTACTTTATAAATTAATTTTGTAGAGTTAAATTACTAATAAACTCATTCTGAAATGATACTAAAATTTGCTAAAATATGAATTGAAAATTTCACCCGATTAATGATATAACTAAAAACATTGCAGAAAGAAGTTGATTTTTTTTCACTTTATTTTTTCCTAGCGGTATCATAATGACAATGGAATCAGACAGAAAAATAAATTCACCATTATTTGCAAAAAGAATAGAATTGTTTATAAAGGTTTCATACATTACATAGAACAAAGAATGCCGGGATATACAATCCACACAACCTATTAAACTCGAATATCTATTTATCCAACAAAACCTTTATGACAAGTTTTCACCTACAATCGATAAAGAATCTATTGATATACAACCGTGAAACAAAACAAAACATGCAATAACTTACAGTTTATGAAAAACGAAACTATTCATTTCATTTTAATCATCGTTATTTAAATACAATTTACCACGTAGTTCATAAAATCTGCATCCACATCGAACTGACGAGTTTTGCTAAATTCCCCTGACCTTGACAGAACTGCTTCTGTTTGTCTCTCTCACAGGTTGTGTCTTGTTCTTGTCACTCTTAGGAGAAACCCTTGCTGTTTTACCTTCAAGTTGGTCTTTCTTGGGCACGCCTCGACCAAGACCAGAGGATGCAGTTCTTTCAGCAATTCTCCTCTGACGTTCAATCCGCAATTCTTCCATCTTCTTCCTGATCTCATCTTCCTGTTTACCGTCATACCAATCATTAAGAGTTAGGATTAACACATGCTATGTAAAAAGTAGGTGAAGAAAGCATCTTCAAAATATAACAATGCTACTGAACAACTGAAAAATCACGAGACCTGTTCCCTTTTGCTCTTCTGAACAATAGGCCTATTAGGGAGTGATGGCTTTCTGGCCCTAGGAATGATTTCAGGCCTGCCCTTTGCGGAGGAACTGCGTGAGGATTTTGACTTGTCATCCTTTTCGGAACTTCTTGATCCAGAAACCTTGCTTTTGCTCACATTGGTTTTCACAGGACTAGCAGGAAGATTGTCATTCAACTTGTCATGAGAATGGTCCAGGGAGGATCTTCGATCAGTTTCTGCTAAGGAAAAGTCAATTTCATAGTCCATTGTCCGAGAGCCCTCAACAGAATCTAATACAGAATCACGTTGTAGAACTACAAAGAGGTCGCTAGGCTCCTGGTTCTTTGATAATGCACGCTTCTCATTTGAAGAAGCTGCATCATTATCAGGCTTCTTGGCAACAGTTAGATCTTCATCCATACTTAAGTCCGTCTTCCATTGGGAGCCAGAAATATCGTTATCTACTAATTGCCCCTGAATCATGAAGGAATCATCGATGAGAGTTCGTTCACTTCTTTTCTCGGAATGGGAATGACCATTCACTGGTGAAGTGAAATCACCATCAAACACTGCAGACACAATTTGGGGATCGGGGCTCCTAATCTTTTCCAAATTTTCAACAACAAACCAATCATCTGATGTTCTGCCCTTTGTTTGTAACGAGTCAGCAGCAAAAGTAGATAATGGATCACCGTGGGTATTTCCTGGTTCTTTTGATCTATGAGATAGCACTATTTCTTCACCCACATTGTCCCTGCTCTTTGTAACTGGACCAGAGTTGTCTACATACTCATCCAGCTTGTATCCGCCTTCATTTCCTCCATTTCTCTGATTCACAATAAAGGAGTCATTTGGAACTTTAGGATTCTTGAGAACTTCTTTGAAATCCAAGTTTGGAGTTGAACTAGCACCATACGGCATTGTTTCTTCTGAGCTTCTCACCATAAAATGCTCATCCTGGACATCAATTGACTTCATCCTTTCTGGTTCATCAATTCCAGTACCCTCATCTATCTTCAAAAGGTTCTGGAATGCACTCCAGTTGTCATTATTGTTTCCCCCATCACTAAAGTTTTCAGTGAGATACTCCTCAGTCACATCACTTGATTTAGTTACCTTGTGCCCGGCTGCTGCTTTTTTTCCATTAGCGTGTTTTTCACCTTTATGGACCTTTTGCAAAGATTCAAGTGCAACACCGACCTTTTGTTTGATCATTTGTTCATCTATGACATCATCATCTTCTAAAGATTCGTCAGAGCCTCCATCCTCATTTCCATTTCTCCTTTTTGGAGTGATGTAGTTGATATTACGAATCACAACTGTTCCAGTTGACTTTCTTCTGTGCTTTCTCCTCTTCAGATCATCCTTCGAAGAGTTACTGGAGTGATTCTGTTTATCTGAATCAGATTCGCTCCCAGAATCAGGATCACTGGACTCCGACTGCTGGTCTTCATCATATTCTTCTGCCCTTTTCTTATGGGATTTGTCCTTTTTGGTTGATGATGGTTTCTGATTCACTCCCAGGTCAGAAGACCATTGCAAATTCGGTAGAAGATAAGGAGGAACAGTCTGCATATTAGTCATAGGATATCCTTGGTACGAAGGCATTTGCGAAAGATTATACATATATGGAGGCACATTGTAAGGCCAGGGCATTGGCATATGAACATTTGCTGTTTGCGAAGGTTTCTGATCTGGTGTAGGCAGGTTCACATCTGCACATGACATTAATTGATATTAAATAAACATTGTATGGCTTATATATGATATCTATATGCTCTCTTTAATATGGCTTTATTACATCCAGCAGACATCATTATGTAAGCAGATTTCTGATTATCAAATTTAAAATTCTGAGATTTGATTTAGATGTGTGGTTTCTGTAAATTTCTAAATACATTATATAGTCAAGGTAAAGCAAAAGAAAGAAATAGTTTAAAAAATTACCTTCTTTTTTGTTTGAAGTAGAATTTGATGTTTCCGAAAGTACATTTCCGTCACCAGAAGCAATGCTATTCTGGTCATTGGCGGTTATATCATTTGCCAGTATAATTCCTGATGATCCGGACAATGAGAGTGCTGGTGGCAAGCTTGACTGCATAGCAGCTACTTCTTTTATCCAAAGATTATCTGCATGCTTTTTCTTCCACAATTCCTTAAAATTAATGCAGGCTTCCCTACATACATTGAATATCAAGACTGAGTTGATTCTAAAGCTAAAGGTTTTTATGTCAACGAGGCAAGATCCACCAGTCCACAACTATAGGTTACTGGCTTTAAATTATTTATCATATCTCATTGTAAGAAAACAGGTACGTTTTGCAGAAATTTCCCCTTAATCTGATATGCTGGTATGGCATAGTCCATTAGTACGTGACATACAGGATGACAGTTAGAGTTTAAAGGAAACTAAAATATTCACAAGAATAGGATCTCATTTCTCAAAGATCCTTAGAAAAATAAGGAATGAGAGAACTGACATCCAAAGGTAGTTGAACCTCCATAGCAAAAAGAGGGATCCCCTTAGACAAGTGAAATTTCACAATCTACAAAGTAGGGTCAATTGTTAAAATAATTTTAAGTCAGGAAAAGCAAGGGAAAGTTCTTTTGAGGAAAATAAATAAACTCACTTTACAAAAACAGGCACGAAAAATAGCATTAACATTATGAGCAAGAATTGAATTGACGATCGTTTCCCTTTGACAGTGTACAAGTAAGAACCAGTTCCAGTTCATACCTTAATCGGATTGCTCCAAATGCATTTGCGAAGTATATGAGATCATCAATGCTGTCAATTTCAAATCCAGCAACAAGACCACGTGAATAAGCCATTGCTTGCTCCTTCCTGAGTAGTGCTATTCGAGATTCCAATAGACGATGCAAGGAAACCCTTATCATTATAGTAATTGGAAGTGTTAGCAAAATGCTTTTAAAAATAAAACAAATTACATTTCATCAACAGAAACCATTGAAGAGAGAGAAAGTTACTTTGAGCTTTGCTCTTCTTTGATGTCAACACCTTCAAGTACATCATTTAACTGAAACAAAACAAAAAGCAAATTAAGAAAACAAATCAGAGATTATTAAGTAATTCTAACATCCCTTTAAGAAATTAAGTACCTTCGCAGAATCACTTAACCTCCTTGTGATGCCGTTGTTTTGTGGCACGGTTCCTAATACACGATAAACTTTTAGTAAGAAAATAGTTCCAATTAAGCAACGCTTGATTAGGTGTGAATATTATGGGCACATAATTCATTCAATCATGGTCGTTTGACTTAATAAGTACAGCTGTTGAAATTTAATTATAGCACCTAACACTAAGCAACTCATGCAGCAATATCCATAAAACATGTTTAAGATGGACCTTCCAACCGTACCTTCATCAGGAGTTGCATTGGACATCGATAAAGCATTAGCTTGAAATGAACTTTCAATCTGAAGAATTTCGTTTTCAAGGGTAACAAACCTCTCCAGAATAGCCGGTGTGCTGACAAAACGCACAAATCTGCAAAACACACCCCACCCCAAAAGAAAAGAGAGAAGACAAAAGTTGAAGTGAGCAAAATCAGCATCATAAATCTTAAATTGGATGAATGTGGATCCTGGATGGAATAAAAATACAGAAAATCCTAAGTTTTTTATAATTTCCAGAGTCCTTCCTTTTTTCTGACCTTCAACTGAGTCCTAGTTTTCAATCACTCCCACCCCCAAAAAAATTATTCCCTAAATCTATAAAACCACAACTAAATCGATTATAAAATCACGAGCTGTCGTTGAAGAGCTGCAATTTGTTGATCAATCACTGATTTGACAATATCATGTACTTTAACTAAACAAATTGATGGGTGGGTATCAAATAAAATAATTATTAGTAGGGACAAACAAAAAGTGACCTCTATTATCATTGGTATATATCCATGGTAGTAATCTGAGTGGAAAACGATTACCCCTTGTACTAATTGTGTGAAAAAAAAATCAAAGAGTTCGATATTGAGATGAAAGTTATTGAGATGAAAGAAGAGGTCGATAACAATGACTAAGAGGCCAAAATAGATAACGTAAAAGATGGATAGAGGCAGCAATCACCTCTCAAAGGTGGCTCTGGTGAACCAGAAGGCAGAGTTGGAGGGAGGCAGAAGCTTAATGGAGTATCCACCTTTGGAGATCTCATCTCTGACGAATTTGAGATGAGAAACGAAAGGCTCAAACAACCCAGAAGCTATTTTCTGATGAGCACCTCCACAAAAGACTAACAACTCACATCTGCAGAAGAAAAGAATAACATAAAGCAACCACAGATGCAAAAGAAAAAGCACCCAGTATGAGTTGTTCGGAGCAAATAACAAGGAAAAAGAAAGAGTTGAGGGTGACCTGGTTCTGGTGGGAGTGAGTTGAAACAAAGCATAATCCAAAATGGCCTTGGAATTGGAAGCCATGTCAGAGCATAAGGGAATTGATGTTTGGTGAAGTGAAGAAGAAAAAGAAGAAGAAGAAGAACGTTAGTTGTTGTTGTGGTGAAGTGAATAATAATATGTTGTTGTGTGAATGTGAGGGAGATGAAGCATGGCACATGGAGTGTGAAGTGGGGCAATAATATTATAGGATTTCAACGCCCTCACCACATGCCATAGCGACACCTTCTGCTTTGTCTCTGCGTATCTAACTCCTTTCTTTACACTCACAAAAATCAACTAAGATAAACTCATCAAAATGTTGGGCATGGTAAGTTTTCAGTTTGGTTTTACTTAGAAGAAGAGTGCAATTATTTGGTTGTATTGGGTATTGAAATTTGATAGAGATGGGTGAGTGAGTTTCCAAAAGATTATGATTTGATAAAAGACATTATTGGAAGCTTTCTCTGCTGTTTGGTGGGTCATGTTTGGTCTTGCTAAAGAGGTCATTAATTATAGGGTTGGAGAAAGAATATGCTCCTCGGATTTAATGGCTTCTTCTTCTTCAAATTGAAATGCATTTCTCCCGATGCCATTGTTGGGATTTTAAGAGCACAGATTGTTCAGTTGAGTTTTATGTATGCTTCACCTAATAAATGAGACTCTTATTAAAGGACCATTCACAATAACACAATTATTTTCTTTTCTTTTCTCTATAGGAGCCTCACATTAAACTATATACGAAAGAGGGAAGAGGAAAAAAAAGGTAATGTGACCATTTTTTAAGGACAAACCAAAAATTAAGACATGCAGACAAAACAGTTCTGTGTCTTTTGGTCATACATTTACTCTTTAGATTTTTCTTTTTTAAGTTTTCATTAAGGACAAAACAAGTGGTTTTTTATGTATATATTTTCGGTACAAGGTGTGCTGTGCTAGGTGTCAATTTTGAGTGGTTGATCATTTCAAATTATGTCTTCGATAATTATGGCAATATCATATACAAGGATGATTAGCTTGTTAAATTAATCTTACATTTGGGATTAAATACAGAATTTGAGTTTGAATTATTGAAGATTTTATTACCAACAACTTGCTGATTTCATTTCATTTTTAAAAAGTAATTCAACAAAAGTGCTAGAGTTTTCAAATATTAAATAACACAAAAACCAATTTGAATTATAATTCAACTGAAGTACAGAAAAGACATTGAATTATTTGATGATGCAAAACAAAATCTGAATGATTTGGAGCATTACTCTGTGGAATATAGGAGTGACAAAAATGGTTGAAAAGAATAAAGGGGTAAATGTATAAGATGAATAAAAAAAAGGAGGTGGATCTGATCTGAAGCCAACTATCAAACAGCTGTAATGCTCACTTTAGCTGGAAAAAGGCAAAATGCATGTGTGGGGTTCAATGAGTTGTGTTGTGTTGTGCGATTGACATCAACACCTTCTAAAACAAGGCGACAAATTTTCTTATGCAACTTGACCAACCCATGGATATTTTCCTCTGCTATTGCCTTTTTTTCTTATCACTCATTAATTAGAAATTGTTTTCCCAATTTATGCAAACCTTTCGTTGGAAGATTTATAGTTAAAATAAATTTAAGTGCATATTTTAATCAATGTGCTGAGTGGTTTAAATTATAGCCAACAATGGTTTTCATATGATAGTTATTGAACAATGCACTTGCGCACCGCATCACAACATGTGCAAAATGAGATATTTGCTTTATTTCCAATAATTGACCACCTTAGAAAACTGGAAATATGCCTGTCTTTGTTTTCAGAAGTTGATGGTTCAGAAAATTATACCAACAAATGAAAAAAATAAAAAATACTATATAAATATTCTTTTTCAATTTAGTAGAGTTTAATATGCATTTGGTTTCTCTACCCTTATAATAGGATCGCATTAACGCTCACAGTTCAATAGATTTAATGGGATTGGTCTCATAATTATTTTTTCCTTAACTACTGCATTATAGTGCAAAATTATCATAAGAAGTTATTTTTAATTTATTTTGAAATTTTTGAAAATAGTTCTCATTAATTCAGACAATTAGATATGACTGTTAGACATATGGCAGTCTAAATAATTTCCTTTTATTAAGAATGTTTACTAAAGAGATTATGACCGAAACAATTTTTAAATATTTTTGTATTGGTTTTAGTTTTTAAGCACTTATACTCTGTATTACTTTTAGTGTTTTTCTTTTAATATTGGTTTAACTGATAGTTAAGTTCATAATTATGTAATTAGTGGTGTAAACTAAAAGTTTAACGCAATTGTCCCTTGTAAACATTTGGGTAAAGTATACTTTTAGAAAATCATTTTTAGAATGAGAAATAAATAGTGTGTACTATAAAATTCGTGATAGAAATAAAATAAATATGTTTATTAGTCTTTCAGTTGGGTATTGCTTTATTTGATATAGATGTGGTTTGATTCTTGGTTAAGAAAAAATATTATTTAAATAAATAATTATTTTTTTATTACTTAAAATAACTAAAAAGTATATGTGTAATATCATGTAATTATGATTTATATTTTAATAACTACAAATTATATATTGTATAAATAATTTTTTTATATTTTGATCTTTTAAACATTGAGTTTGAGAGATTGAATAACAAAAATTGAATTTATTTTACTATTTAATCTCTAAATTAAGAAAAATTCGACGATTACAGAATAATGATAATTAAAGATGACTAATATTTGTTATCTAACTTTTATATTTATATGCTCTATGATATAATATTTTTATTTTAGGTTTGAGTATATAATAACAAAAAACTATTAATTCTGTGAGTATTTTGTTATTTGATATGCAACTTATTCTATCTTTGGTAAGTTATTGGTTTTTATGTATTTATATTATTATAAACTTGTTTAATTGATCTTCGAATTCCAAGAAAAATATTATTTTAATTTTTTGAATGGGTGTTCCACATCTTAAATAGTAAAAGAAAAGAAAAGCGTGGCAAAAGTTTCTTTAAACAAGGGTAAAAAGCTTATTGTACATATTTACATTTTTTTTATAGCTGATATATCTCTATAAAAATATCAAAAAAAGTTTAAATATATATAAATTGAAATTAAAAAATTAAATTTTAGTTGATAAAAATAACTTGGGTTTTAAGTTGTATTCTTAAATAATATATGATATACGAATATTAAAGTAAAAATTTTATAATTTTAAACTATGATGACCCATCCTTGCATAGGTTCATCAAAATATTTTACATAAATGATTACGTTATATAATTTTAATTAATATAAGATTGAATTTTTAAGTTTTATAAAGGTAAAATACTTTTTGTATTAAAATAAGATGACCATCTGACTATTGGAAATGGTAAAAAACAAAAAAATATTAATATATAAATGGGTAAATAATCTATTTACAGTGAAAATTAACATATTTTAATTTTCATATAACGAGAAAAATTATAATCTTAGTATAAAAATTTAATTCTATAAATTTTGTTTGAATTGAATTAATAATTGAATATATACTTATAGTTTTATTAATTGTTGTATGTGTTCATTAAAAGAATGTGATAATCAATATTTTATACTTTATTTTTTTCTTTATAAACTTAAAATTCTTACAAGTTTCTTTCAAGATTAATTTTTATTTTAGTAAATATGCATTACGATCACTATACATGTGTTTATTTATATTAAATATTGTGTTTAGTTATATTAAATATCGTGCTTAGCTATATTAAATATTAATAAAATTTAAATAAAACTAACAAATTTAATTATTGTACTAAGTGTGTAATTCTTTTAATTGTAATAAAAACAAAAATATATAAATATTTGTTATATTTCTATATAAATTAATGTTTAAAAAATAATACATCAAATAGTAATTAAGTTGAATTCTCAAAGGTAACACAAAACTATTGTTATTATTAATTAAACTTATATGCAATACAAAATATAAATATCGGCTTATTAAGTAGTAAATTTCATGTAAGATTTTGGACATACTAATAAATATTCACAAAAACAAAAATATCGGTTATAACATCCTATATCCAAAAGTAAAATTTGTAATGATTTCAATTTTTTTTATCCCTAACTAAATCTTAAAGAATTTGTAAAATGACGTGGATATTACTTTTATTTAACAACTTTCTCCCCATAATGTCATATTTTTAATAACAGAAAGTATTAAAATAATAAAATTCAGGAATATATTTGAAAGAATAATAAGAATATAGTTAAAGATGAATAAAATTGAAATTAAAAAAATAAATAAATAAAAACTTGAAAGGACTTCTGAATTATCCAAAATTGTTGTGGATCTGTAGATATATAAAGTGGGCTCAAAAGAAAACACCGTGGTATGGGCCTGTTTAAAGAGTGAACCGGTCCATTTAAAACCTCGAAAATGTGTGGACAAAAAACACAGGTAAAATAATTTTCACATAAAATATTGCTTATCAAAGAATCAACCTTCTTCATTGTGGGTATTTTTTCTTCAAGACTTCATGTGGTACTATGTTGCAAACCACAAATCACTCATCCTATAGAGAAAGAACTGGAAGAATTATGTGAACTTTTGTTGTATTCTATTGTTTCAAAAACATTGATCTTCATTTATGTAAAGAAATCTATGAAATTATAGCATGTTCATAATTGTAAACGACAGATATTATAAAACAATAATGTAGTGTATGAAGAAAATAAATAGAAAATGATAAAACATTGTAGCATGTTCATAATTGTAAACGACAGTTATTATAAATGATAGGAATATCTCATGTTAATTATTAAATTTTCTATACAATATTGTAAATAAATTTAAAATATAATATCCTGACAATATACGGATAGTATTGTATTTGTAGCAAACGAATTAAACTTAAGAAATATACAAAATACATATATTTGAAAACGTGCAAAATAGTGAAAATTAGTGTCTTTGACTTTTGTTTGTGTGGGATTCAAGAAAAAAAAAAAAAAAA
>Ga0209700_101788_pt1 | contig 44666 bp, 19 predicted proteins | sample SiratroredBW_FD_187528 | JGI IMG/M metagenome (GOLD analysis project Ga0209700, IMG submission 187528) | Root nodule microbial communities of legume samples collected from California, USA - Siratro red BW (SPAdes) (version 2) | ecosystem: Host-associated > Plants > Roots > Nodule | place: USA... | reverse complement strand
TCACTTATATATATATATATGTATATATATATATTTATTGGGAGTTAAGAAGAAAAAAAAAAACAAGAGATTAATATTTAGTTCCCTTAATTAATTTCACAAGTATCGAGTAATCTTAATTTTCATCTACAGTTTATTTTTTAAAGGATGATAAAAAGTAATTGTTCAATTCAAATTTTATTTAGAATACTTTAGCTTTTGATTGTGTCTAATTCATTTTAGTGTTACAATGTCTTCCTAGTCATGCAATAGTGACAAATATAAGTTCCATGTCTATTTTGAATCACTTCTGTTTTGAGTGTTGTAAATGTTATCAATCATGCATTGATAATAGTGGAGGTTGTACTAATCCAAATGTAGTTTCATTTATCTATCTCATATCACTTTATTATTTTTCTCAATTTTTTTAATGGGTATTGAGTTATTTTGTTATATTATTATCTTCCTCCAAATTAATATCAACTCCATTTAAATTTTTTACATGCTTTCCAATGTTGTTACCGTTAGGTCTGTGGCACACTCTTCAATGGCAATTTGTTGTGCATGTGAGGTTAGGTCTGCCATGCTCTGCTGCTACATAACTCTCCTCTGCAACTTTCAATGTCTGGTGTGAGAGAAAAACAACACCAATAGGGGAACAAAATTTGGTTCAGAGCAGCATAGCCGTTAGACAAAGATTTATGTGAAATTGTTTTCCACGTAGCACTGATACCTTTTGTTTACTTTCAACTAAGAGAATTTATTGATCATGGTCTTGGAAAGTTTCATTTCAAAGCACGCTGGAAAATCACCCAAAATTTTAAATTGGCAGTTACATCAAAATAAAGTTTCTTCGATATTGATGTATGATGCACATAATTTTTTTTTAACCTGAATCATACAAAATAATTTAATAATTATGAACATAGGTACATCAAACTTCAAATAATTATATAGAAGATGATGATATTAATCCGTAATTGAGTGACATGATACATTAATACATTAGTTTCTATATTTCTTTTAATGAAAGAACAGTTTATGATGATATTTTCAATAGGAATCTTCACAAGATTATCAACTATGTATATTTGACATTCTAAAGTGCATCCGTAAAGTATTTTAAATATTTTGAAACGAGTATCTTGGATGTAGTATTTCAGCTATTTTTTATTAGATGATTGGGATGAATAGTGAAGAAGATAATTTGAGAAATTAAGAGTCCTAAAAATGTCAAAATGTTATGTAGCGTAGTTTTTTGATAAAATAAATTTTTTATTTGTAGTGTTTTGACTTTGGTTTCCATCTTCTTATTTATAAATAAAATATTTAATTTTTTATAATTATATCCTTCTACATGATTTATTAATATTTAATATTTTATTAGTAAATTAAATGTATGAATTATATCAAAATACAAAGAAACATATATCCAAAAAATAACAATAGGTTAAACATTACATAATTTCACATGCATGAATAATAACTTATGTTCATCTTAAAATTATGCTGTCATTATTGTATAATAATTATATGTGGTTGGGGGAAAACTTATCATGACAGGTATAAAGTTTCACTTGTTAAAGTTGGAAATTAAGGCAATTTACATGTGTCAAACATGCGAATTAAGAAGATTGTGACACGTTGAAAATGCATATAAGACAAGTGTGATCATATATTACCACATGTTGCATGCGTAATAATACGAGTGTCACCTGTTGGACATACAAAATAAAATGAATGACATTTATTAAACATGTGCAGTGAGATGAGTGTTATGTGTCCAACATACAGAGTGAGACGAGTGTCATGTGTCAAACATGCAGAATGTGAAGAGTGCATGTGTCAAACATGCAGAATGTGACGAGTGCATGTGTCAAACATGCAGAGTGAGATAAGTGTCATATGTCAAACATGCAGAGTGCGACGAGTATCATGATGATCAAAACTCAATTAACCAATTTCATTTCCTCAACTTAGTACCAAGCCACCAATATTTCCTTCCAATAAAATAATTTTCATCATTATCAAATTCAACATGTAACTCAGTAGGCTATCTAAACATATTATCTTAAACATCTCACAACATCCTTTACTACATTTTATTATATTTTCATACCTCATATTCAGTTCAACCACATATGTCTATGTATTCCTACAAATGCACATTCACATTCATACTATTTTTCATCAATTTTACATGAAATGCACAACTTTATAAAGATTTCACTATATTATACTGTCCAAATTCCACTATCATCCACCAATTTAAAATTTATGCATCATATAAATAATTCACATCACAATTGAAGTCTCCTCCACACCAAGTTCTTTAGCTTATAAAATAAATTCATCAATTGCTACTACTAACTATCATTACAAACAATCTACTAGATTAAGTCTACTGTCACTAACCAATTTCAGACCTGCAAGTAGATTTTGAAACTAATGAACATATTACTTCCACATTTAAGTCATTTATCCCATAGTTCTACCAAGAAGTAAGATTAATACCAATTAAAACTCTCAACTGAACTTCTCTTACTTGAAAAGGAGAAAATTTATCACAAAAAGGCTCACACCTAGAAGTCATAGAAGTAGCTCTAACCTCTATCACAAATGTCTGATTAACAATTAGACTACACTACTAAAATACTGAGCTAACAAACACTCTAAACCATCAATCACTACATGCAAACACCATTCTCAAGGGGAGACATAAAGTTAATACCGACTCTAAAAAAAAATGGTAAAATTGAACTTACTCAAATTCAAAATCTAACCAGACAATGTTACTCTATTCTTTACTACGACTACGAATCTAGAAGCAAACTTCGATTGTCAGTCTGATGACAATAAGAGTTAAAGAATTAGAGAAACATTTATAGAGAGATGATGGTTTTATAATAATAATATTTGAATAACTTGATTTTTTTTATTTATATGAATTTTTACGACTATTTTTTAGATATTTACACATGATTAAGTATTTTCAAATCACAATTTATAAATAGATATTTACACATGATTAAGTATTTTCAAATCACAATTTATAAATAAATAAATAAAGTACATTGAAAATATTCTGCTCTCCTCTCTTTCATTTGGAAACCAATGTTTATAGATTGATATTTTTTTTATTCTTTTCCTTACAATAGTATTAAATTCTTTTGATACATTGTTATTTCCTTGCATAATTTGTTAAATTGTAATTATCCACTCTCTTTTTTTCTCACTTAAGTTAATGATGGTGGAAGTATTTTATGAATTTGGACAAGGAGTTTTTAATTTAGTATTATATTTTTTAAAAGTCCTTATTTTTAATTTGTCAACAAACTTATTTTTTCTTCTTAAATTTGTTTTCTTAAAAGTTGTAAAATGCATAATACGTATTACTAAAAAATGTTTGTAATGTGTAGAAAATAAGATCCACAGAAAATTCAGGTTGGGCTCGAGATTATGATCCAAAAGCGCACCAACTTGGTCCACTCAAAACCTATGGCTCGTGTTCAATCTCTTAACCATTTCACCTTCGTATCACATGCGGCACCATGCACACACCACACAAATAATAACCAAAAAAATAAAACAAAAAAACTTAGCAATTTTGAAGGAAATGCTCAGAAGCAGCACTTTAACACAGAGTGTTACAGTCACCTGTGTTCGTCACAGTCACAGCCAATGGCACCAATCAATTCCCGTCAACTATAGATTCTGTGACGCTGCTCGTAACGCTCTATCTTCCAACTCCGCCATCTTCAAGTGGAAGAGAAAATCGAATTGCAAACGTAACAGCTGTGGAATGGGAACCTTCACCACGCGCGCGGTGGCGCAGCCGCTCAAGAACGCCGACGAACTCATCGATTCCGTCGAAACGTTTATCTTCGACTGTGACGGTATGTTACTGATTTTCAAGGCTTCAACTATTTTTATTTCACATATTTAATTTTTACACTGATTCAGAAGAGTTTAATTTTTATACATTTTTCAACGTAATTTTTTTTATATATATTATTTGTTCTATTATTTGGAGATCATCCTGAATATAACTATTGTAAAATTATATAGTTATTTAAAAAAATTGGTTAATATTTTACCTAATTTTATGTATATGCCAAAAGTGAAACTAGACTAGAGTTTGAAATGAAGTCAATTATAGAGATTAAACGATTAATTTAACAAAAACTGTTTATTTTTGTACGCTATTAATAGATGAAATTCTTTTACATTATCAATCGATTGGAAGTCAATTTTTAAAATAGTTATTATACAATTAAATAAAATTATAATAATGAATTGCTAATATGTGTGATTATGGTGCATTTTAGTTAAATTGTAAAGAAAGTTGCTTTTGAAGTTATGAGTTTAATATCCCAGCTTGTTCATGTCATGTTAATAGATATCGAACATGATATTTGTATACAGAAAAGCCTCACAAAAGTGAGCTGAGCAATTGATGGAAAAAATGGTGATGATTGATTTTTTCTGAGGTCCTTCGGGGAAAAATTACAACATCAATATGATTCCTGCTTCTTGTTCTGTTTTTGCTTTATCTTTTTCCCGAGTTTTTTTTTTCAAAGTATTTTTGACATTCTGCGAATTTACTTTACCGTTAAAACTTAATTTGCAGGAGTTATATGGAAAGGTGACAAATTAATAGGAGGAGTGCCTGAAACACTTGACATGCTTCGGTCAAAGGTTTGTGTGCTAATGTAGGCACTAGGCTTTTACCTGCAAGTGTCAATGTGAACTATCCTTCAATTTATTCTTGTTCATTTTAAGCAAAAAAGTCTGAGATTTGTGTCTCTTAATAAACTTCTTTAGGGAAAAAGATTGGTTTTTGTCACCAACAACTCAACAAAGTCTAGGAAGCAGTATGGAAAGAAATTTGAAACCCTTGGCCTGAATGTCAGCGAGGTTAGCCCACATTTGTTGTTCCTACTGTATTTGCTCTGTAATTGTTTAGTGAATAATAACGAATTTGTAATCTTTAACTGTTGTGTTATTTCAGGAGGAGATTTTTGCGTCATCCTTTGCTGCTGCTGCATATTTGAAGTCCATTGATTTCCCAAAAGATAAAAAGGTAATATATCGTCTTTTGCTTGCAGTAGGACCCAAACTAATATTAAGTATTTAATCTAGGAATTCTTTTAACCTCAAATGGTACCGTTAGTTAACATTAGGGGTAAATTAATGCCTTTTGTTTGGGAGATTACAGTTACGTAGGATCATTTTATAAAAGAGGGGATATGTGCGATTCATTATTTCATTTAACAGAAAAGGTTATCCAGGAATAGGAGCATTCCATAAAGTAAGCAACGCTAGATTAATGTTCCCAAACGAGAAAAGTCAGAGTACAATTCCACTTAAACTTAAAAGTCCACAGATCTTACATCGAAGTTTTTGATTTGTTTAATACTTCACTTAATTTATCAAGGTCAGCCATTATATCCTTACAGACATATATATTTATATAAAAGATGATATACAAATTAGTTTACATTGATGTAGTTGACTAGTAAAGGGGCTCTTTGTTTCTGCAATGAACCTTTCTTCCCTTAAAAGTTTTACCCGTAACTTCGTTTGGCATTTTATCTCAACATTTGTTGAAATATATTCTCTCTACCTACCTTTATAATTATGCCTATTTTTTTATGCTGGAATCATAAAATATTTCATTTTATCTGTGGTATTTTCTGCTGGCATAAAGTTTCCTATTTGTTACTTCTGTTGGTTGAAAGCGAAAATAGATTAAACTTGAAATCCCTTAATTCCTGAAATGCAAAGTGTGTCCTTTACCCACATTCCTTTTATAAAGCTGTATACATTAGCAGCAGCTGCATCTTTTTTTGGGTTAGGTGTAATGATAGGAGAATGAATGGAGGTGTTACTAATGATTTTTTTCTAGGTTTACAGGGCATAGGAAAACCTAAGAAAACTGTAGAAGAAACAACGAAAAAAGGCCTTGCCCAAAATGGCCGCAATACAAATTTGGATTTTGATAAAACCTACTGGGCAGTGTCTTTGATTACCATATGTCATAATATGGATCATATGACACATTTGGAACCCAAACAATTAATTGGTCGAGGCCAGGCTAAGGATAAGTGAAGTTAACGATATTTATGTGTAAACTCTTATTATAGTAATTGCAATGCTGAACGAAATACTTGCGCGATATATATAATTGTAAAGTATATTTCTCAAGTAATACTTCAGAACATTATCTTTTGAATTATGTTGCGCTTGAATACTATATCTTTCCTAAATATTAACTATTTCTCGAACCAGTGTATAAAGCTGAAAGTAAAGGACTGATAGATGAACATGATTTAGGTTTATGTCATTGGAGAAGAAGGCATCTTGAAAGAGCTTGAGCTTGCTGGATATCAGTACCTTGGTGGGCCGGTATGTACTATTGAGTTCCATATGCAAAAGATTTACCGTCTGTTTTTTTAATACCTGTAAATCTGATCACTCGGTCACAGTGTAATATCATTTGTTTGTTCGTTTTTTTTTTTCTATTTAAATCAGTTTGATAGATGATAATGCATATAAATTAGATTTGAAATAATGCGTGGGATATAATAATCTCAACATCTAATGCAGAAGAAGGCCGCAGAAAGTCAAACAAAACTAGTACATGAACTTAGTACTTATATCATTATATGTCTTTCCAAGGGAAAAGGAGAAGCTGTTAAGAAGTGAAAAAAATAGTTATGCATGTGTAATGTATAAGTCTTCCATATCAGTATGGAATTATCCTTATGTCTGATTTCTCTATCCCGCTTTTATATGCATGTTCTTCGTTTAGGAAGATGGCGGGAAAAAGATAGAACTGAAGCCAGGTTTTTTGATGGAGCACGATGAAGATGTATGTGCTTCCTGCCTTTATTGATAATTCTTCAGGTTTTTATTTGATATTATTTGTAGTTACTGTAAAAAAAATGTGTATATTTGTTAGGTTGGAGCAGTTGTTGTTGGGTTTGATCGCTACTTCAACTACTATAAAATCCAGTAAGATTTCAAGACTGTCACTGAAACATTACGGACATTTATATGCAATAGAGTTAGAGAGATAGCATGCAATGTTTCTATTTCTATGTTCCTTTTTTATTTTTCTGTTTTTTTTTTTTATAAAATGTGTTGCTGTCAAAAGTCACGCTGAGGTAGATATAAACTCTGTATGTGTTTTAACTAAATATTAATTTTCCTTCTTGATGAAAGGTATGGAACACTCTGCATACGTGAAAACCCTGGATGCCTTTTCATTGCTACAAATAGAGATGCTGTTACTCATCTTACAGATGCTCAAGAATGGGCAGGTTTGTCCTTCTTTCTTCCCTCCCTATTGACTTTATTTACTACTTTGTGCATAATAATCTAGTGAGCTGTTCGATTTTTCTTTATCATGCTACACTTACAGAATTAGAGCAGATTACATTAAGAAAACAGCAAAATAAGTGTTTCAAAGCAGGCTCACTAACTAGAAACAGTTCAAATCAACAACATGGGAAATATGATTGTGCACTTACTTGTTTACTATCCTTATAGTTAATAATTCTTGAAATGGTATTAAAATAATTTGTGCTTGCATTTCAGGTGGGGGCTCTATGGTTGGCGCCATCAGTGGATCTACTCAACGTGAGCCACTAGTTGTTGGAAAACCGTCAACGTTTATGATGGATTACTTAGCGAACGAGTAAAAAGCTTTCTATTACCTTATTCTTTATTCTCAGTGCATGATAGATAAATTATCCGTGGCATAAATAATCAGACGTGAGTGAATGGCATCGTGTTGCTTAACGTTTTTTACGCGTGGTCTTCCTATGACAAGACATTTTAAATCTTGACACAACTCTTGTCTATTACACATCTTTCCACCAAATCATTACTTCTTAACATTTCCCATCTTTTGTTGCTCTAGTGGATCATTTTCCCTGCCATTAAGGGTAATGTTGATCATTAAAAACAATAAACTTTCATAATTTTGAAGAAAAGGAGAGAAAGAAGAAACCGTAATGTCAAGCGGTTGTATAAATTTGTTGAATTGTCAAGATAATATTGTCCAGATTTTTATTGGGATCACAGATTATTAAACTGTCTTATTTATTCATCACAGAGTTTTAACCATAAATGTGTTTATGTCACATGTTTTCCAAAGGGAAATGGGGAATCAGAAAGGACACTGGCCACTGATACCCCATGGTAGCTGGGGAAAAATATAGGGATGAGAAAGTTTAGGGACTTCACTATTTTTAGGGCAATGGATAGTGAACTGTAAATAATTTTTCTCTCTAGAATTTCTCTTAACTGTTGTAATTTCATTGAACAGATTTGGCATTTCGAAGTCACAGATATGCATGGTTGGGGACAGACTAGACACTGATATCTTATTTGGGCAAAATGGCGGTTGCAAAACTCTTCTTGTGCTCTCAGGAGTCACGACGCTGCCCATGCTCCAGAGTCCTAACAACGCCATACAACCAGACTTCTATACCAACAAAATTTCAGATTTTCTTTCCCTGAAATCTGCGGCTGTGTAATCCTATAGTTTACATTTATAATTTATAAATATATCCCCCAATTGAAGGTGGGGAAGGAAAGTCATGTATTTTATTTAAGAAGTAAATTGGAAATAGAAAAGTTCCATTATTTTTTATTTCTCCACTAAAGAGAATTATGTTCCAAGATTATGAAATGAACACTTTGATTATCTGTTAATATAAATCTTAATTTGTGCAAAATATGAAAGGAGTCCCAGATTGACGTAACGATCTTGAATTAAAGCAAAAATGAAAACATAGATTTGAATTTCATTCTTTCCTTTCATTTTTTTTATCACATGTAGAATCTTAAAGGCTTAAAAAGACTAAAAAGATGAGATCTCTTCATTTAAGTGAGATATTTGGTACTGTTAAGGGGAATTTCACTACACCGATACTTTTTACATTCATTTATTTTTATCGCTGTAAGTACATGTAGAATCTTAAAAGTACTCTAAAAGGATCAGATCTTCATTAAGTGTGAGATATTATCACTTTCACACCAGTACGAAACCGATCGAGGCAGGAAAAATGGGTACAAAAAAGATCCAATTTTGAATGAGAAAGTGAAAGGGGATCAATTTCAAAATTTCACTAGAACTATTCTGCTTCAAAATGATTTTTATAAAGTTCTTGAGACTTAATTATTATTAAAATAAAGATAAATTCTTCAAAATTAATTAAGATATTCAGAATTTAACATCCAACAGCAGAATTCAAAATCTAAAACCTCATAGGCCAGATATAATGGGCAAAACTGAGATATTATAGTAATTGGAACATCTGATTGACAAGGAAATATAGGTAACAACAAAAAGATGAATGGAAAGAATAACCACACACCTAATTACAACACACATAGTCAAACAAGCACACTATATTAGGAGAAATAAGCATCCAATTCTCCAACAAATCAACGAATTTGATGATCATGTATCAGCAGAGAAGCATCTTGTTCTTGTTCTTGTCACAAACAAGAATCAAACTTGGAAAGGCCAAGGCCAATCCTTCAAGTCCTCATCCTGCTGCACCTTCCCACTCTTCATAGGCACAATAGCACCATTACTCCCCTCAACACAAGCATAATACTTCAAGAAAAAGGCAAGAGTCAGCACCACCCACTCCAAGCAAAAGATCAAAATGGTGAGTCCACCAGCCAACTTCAGAATCACAGCACCATCTTCCTCCCTCACATATGACTTCAACTGCCCCAAAAAGTCCCCAGTTCTTGTAAACACCAGCACCGAAACCGAACCCTGAAAAATTGCCGTTAGCACAGTGGCCACCATGTGGGCAGAGTACCAACTATTGGCCCCCACAGCAGCACAACCCGAGATAGCACCCGCGATTGTGAAGATCTGAAGAAGGATGAAGAAGAAGCCACAGAGAGAGGGAATGAGGCGCAGAGAGAGGGTGAGGAAGATGCAGCTGGAGGCTGCACCCAAGAGAATGTAGTTGCAGAAAAGGAAGACCTTGTGGGTGTTGTAGTGGCGTGGAGTGATGGAAGAAGAAGAGGACATTGTGGAGAGACCCATTTGGGTTTTGAGTGAGAAGATTGAAACTTTGGAAGAGGGAAGTGAAGTTGCGGTGGTGAGTGATGGTTATTGGCGTTATGATGGGTGGAGTGAGAGTGGTGCTTGCTATTATAGGCGTTTTGGGTTCCTGCTCATAACGGTCATATTATTTTTCTGTCATTTGTTTGGATCGGTGAAATGTGACCGTTGAGGCCAGCTGTGATGTTAACGTTAGTCTTTCGCATGCTTTTTTTCGTTTCTTTTTAATTTCAAGAAGTTGGTCGTGTCAAAGTTTCTGTCCTTATTTTGGATTAGTAGCTTTTCTTTAAATGTTTTATGCCAACATATGATATGATTAATATATAATCTTTTCTTTTTATGCTTGTAATCGAAAATTCAATTTAAAAAATGTGAGTATAATAAAGAATATTGAAAAAAAGAGGTTAGATTCTTAAATGAACTTGATGGATTTTAACAATACTTCAGATTTTTTTAATATAACTTGTTCAATATTTTACTCTCTAATATCACATAAAAAATAAATTAGTAATGATAAGTATTAAACGAGTTAAAAATAAAAATAAATAAATCGTTATATTTTAGAAATTATAAGCTAAGTGTGCTGTATTCATACATATTACTGTTAAAGAAAACTACGCATTATAAATAAATAAAAATTACGTAGACTAAAGGAAACTTAATTTTATCAAAATGTTTTTTTTGTCCTTAAAGGATCAACATTTCTTATCGTCTTCCCCATTTGATTTTGAAAAAGGACACAAGCAATTAACATTTTAAAGCAATTCAACGTTAGCGCTAGATAGGATTTATTTTTATTTCTTTGTATAAAATTTCAGTGTATATATATATATATATATATATATATATATATTCTTAATCCCTTACTTTATTATAAGAGTTTGGTTATTGCTTATGATATTTGTATAATTTTTTCCTACAACAATAACCCTTTCAAAAAATATAATCCGAAATATACTAAAAAATATCAGATTCGTTATTTCGAACTATTATGAAAAAATAGATTTCCATTAAAAAATGGGTCTCATCAACCAATCTCCCGAGGTTCAACCAAATTCTCATAATAATTCAATTCTTCAAGAAACTACGTTGCAACGTCAAGGCTTTAGTGAGAGGCTTCAAGCGCATTTGATGTCATTGTTGCGGATTTTAACAAAATCATTAGGGAAATAACAACTTGAAATAAATTTAAAACTATACAGAAAACTCATTGAAAAATATAAATTTCGAAATATCTTTTTCAGAATAGTTTCAAAACATGTAATCTGAAACTTCTTTAATACATATTGAATAATAATTATTTTTAAAAATTATAAATTTTTTAAAATATTGTTTTCGTCATTCCAGTAGAATAGAAAAATACAGAAAACAATTGTCTAAGACAGTATTTGCAGATTGGGTTAGACAAAACTCATGGCTGAGTTTAATTAAAATGGTAAGGATTGGATTGATTCAATATGACAACAGTCACTTATTTTATAATGAGAATACAAATTACTATAATTTATTTTTACATAAATGGATGTAAATGAAACAAAATAATTAAAATTACATTACAAAACTAAAAGGATATTTATTTTTTTACACGAATTTTATTAGGAGAGAAAAGACATTACTTATTATAAGATGAAGGAAAAAGTAATAGGTCTGAAAACCAATACAAGTCAAAGAGAATCCCCGTGAAAATTACTTATGGATTTATGATAATATTTACAGCAAAATGTTTTTTTTACAGAAGCAGTGTATTTTTGTGATCTTTAAATAATTACATCTATAATAATTTCAAAATTATTAACCAAAATACAATTTGCCTAGAAGGGAAAACTCCTCACATACTTTTATCTGGATTTTTAATTTTAACAAAACTTAAAATATAGCTGATGTATTATGAAAATCATCAAGGGGCATGTCAACTTTAATGTAAGTATCAACACCTTCAATTATTTTCTTCCCTTCCTGCATAGCGGAAATTTCCAATAAAAAATAATTTAAACAAGTCATCAACCCACAAATATTTAAAAAAAAAAAAAACAATTCTATTTAGTCATTTTCTAAAAATAAACCCAAGTCTTCAGAGATTGAAACCAAAGGCATACTATTTTCACGGATCAAAACCAAATAAATAAAAATATTTATGCCAATGATCCAATGCGGGCAACAATCTGCATCTAAAACTTAACCAAACGAACTCTGTAAAGAAAACCACATACTCTTAAAAGGATAAATATTAAATACAGTTAGATACTATACAAATAAAAGTACAGAAATGATGTACCTTGTCCAGCGACAGTTAAATTACAAGGTGCTTTCTGTTACATAAATCTGATACCTATAGAAAGCATATCATTCTTGGAGGGATGAGTTTAAAGGACATACAAATTAGCATCTGTAAATTACAAATCGTGACATTTTACAGAAATATATACATTAAGACCCAGAATAATCAATAGTGTGATACACGTGCCACTTCAACCCCCCAGCCGTTGAAGAACTAAAAACTGAACAGCTAAATCCTATCTCCAAAAAATTATAAAGGAAAAACCATAGCCAGAATTGGGGTGAAATGTTGAAAATATTATCCCAACCCAGCATATTCCAGCCAAACTACCACCGAATGAATCTTTACAACTATATCTGCCACTAAATGAGGTTTCAGAAATCTGACCTCATAAGCTTCATTCGAGGTTTTATGCTAACATTGGCAAAGGGTTTTGGCTGTTCTACATGGACATAATCCCTTGTCTTGAGAACCTGCAATCAAAGTTGGAGTTGAATGTGAACCAATGCAAAGTTTCTGAGTAAGCCTTTGAAGAGTTCAAATGAAGCATATTAAGAAACAGGTCCAAGGTGTGAGAGAACACGAAAAATCTAACACCAAAAGAATGATGTGTAACCCTCCAAAGCAAATATTCAAGTAAGAACTGGAACTAAAGCTAAATCAATAGAATATGTTCTATGACAAGATTTAGACACTGTTCTCAGCCCCTTTGGAGTTCAGCTCACACTTATTTCAAGGGTATTTTACTTCCAACTAGCGAGAGAACGGTTTAATCTTTAGTACTATTTGGATTATTCTTTCATTCACTTTTCCCACTATCTTGGGCGCATTTAAAACTTAAAATGATACCTAATACTTTGTCCTCAGCTCATTGGTCATAATTCTCCTCTTTTCTCTAATAAGATATTTCAATTATCATAGTCATAAACGTGAAGATGTTCAATTAATGCAACAAGATCATTTGGCAATAGATATTGTATGTGTAAATTAAAATAATTCTCGACCATACCAGAGTTTCAAAAAACATCCGTGATGCTTCCTTCTTTGTTTTACCAACTAATAAATTGTCAAGATGCAGCTCCTTCCTTCCATGAAGATCTTCCTTATCAAACACAGTCTGCAGATACTTGGCAACAGCCCTGTGGATAAATGCATTAGTTAGCTGTTGAAATATAACATCCATGAAACTGGGAATCAGTGCACAAAAATCTGGCCAAATCAAATGAATCAACAAAGAATATTTAGTTATATGATCCTAAACAATCTAAATCCAGATCCAGATAAAATACATTTCAGATGTTTGTTAATTGTTATTTTGCAAAGATGAATAAACCTGAATCATCTGCACAACCACAATATCTGGGCTCATGTGAAAAAAACATATTGTAATGGCAGATGACGTGATTTATCCATATCCTCAAGGGAATCCATCCCATCTAAGGCGGGGATCTTAAATGAAATGGAAGTATTTGACTAGGTGTAAAAGGAAATTCACGAATGGCCATACACATGACAAAATGTACAAATTTTTCGTCTTGAGTTTCACATATACATATACATAAAAAAGGAAGTGCAGTTACTTTAGTTACTAAACTCTTGCAGAAACAAACCTGGTCCTGGAAGACCATCCACTATTTTCAAGGTGAGTTCCTTCAGCACTCGCTTGAAAATCATCATCATCATCAATTATCTCATCATCCCCAACATTCAAAAACCCTGCAAGTATACAGAGATATGAATTACCACAGATCAAATAAACATAAAAAGGTCGAAGTAATAAAAGCTCAATATCCTGCTTCACCAACTATTGCTTATATTTGGCACACATTTAATATTATTTTGCATATAACCTACACAAAATAACTTCTAAGAATAGGAGAGACATAAAGGAACTGTCGAGGAAAGGAAGCTGGCATCTAAATGAAGAGAGAGTGATTGATTCTCAATAATTCATTGGATTGACTGGTGACTAATATTACATAATTAGTTAGATGGCACTTTCATAAAATGAACAACAAAGAGCATTTAGAAGCAAACCTGTGTCATTAGCAATCATGTCATTTTCCTGCACCATGTAACCATAGAACTTGATTAGGCATGAATAAAATGGTAAATAAATACAACAGACAGCGTCTTAATTAAATCTTCTCTAGGCTAGGAACAGCACATCACACATTTTTCTTTAAAATAAAATTTCAAAATACCTACAGCGCAATCACGTCAATGCCAAAAACATAGTGGCACATATATAGACCACTTCAGAAGAAAGAAAATATGTACAAGAACAAAAAAAAAAAAAGGCTTAAAGCAGAATTACTTATTCTCACATCTCATCCCAAGGTGCAGTGTGATCCAAAACGCAGTTTAAGGCAATTTCAATGAGTAGCAAAGTCCCTGAAGAAGTTAGGGACACTTGATGGTTGGATGGAGTGCCTTTTGGGTTAGGTGTGGGCTCACCATATCATAATACTAAAGTGGTGAGTAGAAGTGTTGCAATTTTGAAAACTGCAGGCTATAACTAACATTACTATTTTCTTGGACCGAACTTAGGGTTAGATCTTACCACACCCTTTCTCTTTGGTACCGATTTCAATTTTTAGGCTGCTACATCTATGATTATTTTTGTTGTAAAAATGGTAATGTCTAATTTTTACGACGAATGTAGGGCTAGAGTATTCATTTATATGGAAATTTAGTGAAAAACAATCACGCAGGCTTCTAATAGCATTTATGGTAAATAGTTCTTCAATAATATACTGTATGTTACACTAGAGCATATGTAGAACATGATCAGCTTCAGGAAACAACACTAATCTATGGCATGATAAGCACAAACTGTTTCATGAAATAGCACTAATAAATGTCATGATACAAAGCAACAAACGAGTGAAAAGACAAAAGGATGGAAACGAGAACACAGTCCCAGAAAATTAGCTTTAATTATTGTGAGGACTGAGTGTAAAAATGTGAAGATCACCACATTCAAAACCCAATTCCCATTCCTGCTTAAAATCAAAACTTTATCACCAAACTATGTCCAGAATTATTCTTTCATTAAGAAAAACATAAAAGCATATTGTTGCCAATAATAAGTTTTAGTCACACAGCTCAATGTTACCAGACAATGCTTAAAATTTGTCAGGTATATCAACTACGCTAAATGATTCTAGTAGAAGAATAAGAGACAAATCCAACAAATAAAATATATGGAAAAAGGAAAATTAAGGCATACTGGAGAACTTACATCATTCAGTTCTACATAGGGACTCCTAATTTCAGGGTACACTGTACTTTGTACTCCAGCTTCCTGAAAGACTAGGTTTTCTTCATCTTTCAAAGAACCTTCTTTTTCATCTACACTGAGTGCTTCAGATTGTAAACAGTCTACTTTAGCATTTTCTATAAATATGCAGTCAGACCTTGCACCCTTGTCATCACACTCGATGGCAGAAGCAACAATTTGATCCTCATTTAACTGCCCCAGTATGCTGTTTCCATTTTCCTCTGATGGTAGTTCACCATTAAAGGAAGCCTGAATATCAATAAATTCATCAGTTTCTTTAGAACCAGTAGCCAAGGATGCATACAAATCATTGGCTTCAAAACCATCTGTTTGAACTTGTGTTCTAGTTTCCATGCTAGGCTCAACAGCACCTAAGCCCTTTATATCGCTGTGATCCTGCACAAACCCATCCTCTAGAATAGCGACTGTATTCAAATTCTCAGCACTTGGGATGCTCAAAATATTTGAATGAACAGAACCAACGAGATCATTGGTTTTATCCGTGAGAGTCAGTGATGTGGTAAAATCACTTTCAAAAACTTCAGTTAAGGATGAAGATTCATGCTCAGGGCCAGCAGAGCGATTCTCTGCTTCAGAATCAACAATATTTCCTCCAACATGGTTTATTTCAACATTTTGAGAATTGTCAAGCTCCTCCACGTGAGAAACAATATTTGTGCGCCCACAGGCATCAATATCATGAGATTCCAAATTAACCTCGGACTGATGACTCTCAGACAAAACAGGTATCTCAGTAGGATGCACCCCTGTATCTTCTTGGAGTTGGACAGGCATAGGTTCATAAGTTGTGTGCCTGTGGGCATCAATATCATGAGATCCCAAGTTAACCTCAGACTGATGACTCTCAGACAAAACAGATATCTCAGGAGGTTGCACTTCTGCATCTTCTTGGTGTTGGACTGCCATAGGTTCATTATTCCCCACTCCATGAATTTCAGTATTCGTTCTAGAATAGGACTCTTGATCATTTGTTTTTTCTACGAAGGAACTATCCATACCATAATCACAAACCTTGATTCCAGTCAGATCAATTGTCTCGTTTCGCAGAATAGTAAAATCAGTAGTCAAATCTGGAATGTACAGAATTACATAGATTATATTAGATGGAAATTTCATAAAAGAATATGACAAGGCTCTATGAAAATTAAGCAAATGAGGATGGTTTACTCAGGATAATGATGGCTAAATGCACTCAAAAATAGGTTTTTGAAAAGCAATTAACAGTTGAAAAGGAACAGACATGACTATCCCATAGATGCAGAAACAACATAGTAGACCACTTTAGCCAGCCCATAACATCAATGATGAACAGGTCAAATGTCACCATTGTAGTTTCTTGATTAATACCCAGCTCTATAAAAATGTGTTATAGATGGAACAAAGTACATTTGAAGCCTCTAATAGAAGAAAATGTTGTCATGAGAAGAACAGTGAATTAGATACATCGTATGATCATAAAAATACTATTTTTCCGCATTTCAAAATTCATGTACCACAAAAAACTGCATTGCAAACATAAATGTACTAATGTGTTTGTCTTCATTAATGTTATTATTTTCAGTTTACATGCTTTCACTAGAAGTAGCAAGGATACCACAACTTATTTTCATTTGTTTTTTCTGTTTTGGAAGGGTATTTTGTGAAGGAGATAGTAAAAAAACATGAAAATATCATACATGAGCATAATATTGTTATTTTAGAGATTTTAACATTTTAAGAAAGGGGGAGAGAAAGGTTCGAGCAGATGCTCCAGATAATCAATGACACAACATAAACAAAGGCAAAATGCATAACTCACCTGTAAATATCGGTCCATGGAAAATTTCATCCTCCAAAAATTGTCTTTGAATCATTAAAATCTCATGACTAGTGCAAGGGGCTTTTTTCCGCATGCGACGGATGTCTTCAGTATTTGTCAACTGTTCACGTATTGTACTTCAGAACAAAGAAGGAAAAACAATTAGTATTCAGGTAACCAAAAGGAGTGTGGTACGCTATACAAGACAAAATATCAAAAGTGGTATCATAAATTTGATAATAAATTGAAATGTAAACAAGGTATAAAAGTAAAAAAAAATTACGCATATTATAAGTTACAACTATTGTCGGACAGTTTATGCAAGATCAGTACTGAAGTTATCCTTTAATAAATAAAGGAGTTACTCTATGCCTAGCCCATGGGACAACCAAGGAGTACTAAATATGGATAGTGATAAATGGTAAATAGATAGTGCACAATAAAGAAAAAGTAGAGGTCTATAAATAAATGGGTCTGATATCTTCCCAAATGGATAACCATCCAATATTGATATCAGGTATTTTAAACATACTAGACATCATCTATTATGGATGGATACACGAAAATTTCAGCAGATCTCTCTCTTCCAAATGTGCTGAGTGGTTTCAGTCATTTAGTTACCCCTAATACAACAAAATCAATTGCTCGGCCAGGCTTGCCTTGGCAATTAAATAGATAAAAGGGGTAAGAGATCAATTATCAGAAATAGTAAAAATGGAGAAGAATAAATTATAAAAATAAGTGACAGAATATTATGCTTTTCATTCTATTATAATCAATAAAAGATAAAATGTATAGATATGCACAGATGAATGGATGGAAAACATACTCGCCGTGCAAGACCATCATATCATCCATAAGCACCTTCCTCTTCAAGGCACTGGTACGAGGCACAGTACGAGCCCGCTTCATTGATGCTATTTCAGGGGCTGCAGGACTGGGTTTCATTTTCAAAACTGAAGATTTTCTACCAACTGCACCAACAACAAAGTCTTTTCATCCTCACCGCATTCTTAAGGAAAATACACACTGTAACAAAATCTATAGCAAAAAGCATGAATAGGCCACTCTTATACCTAATATGGATGACAATAGATCGTCATCACCAGGAACAGACTCAGCAGTTCTTTTGGATTGAGCTCCCCCATAAGACTCAACCAAATCCATACTCTGCACTGTCAGAGTACTTTCTGTGAAGCTACGTTTTTTACCAGAAATGCCTTTTAATCCTGCATCACCTGTATGGCCTTCAGTTGCACCCTGGTTGTCAGGAGTAGATGCCATCAGCAAATCATTTGCTTCACCATCATGTTGGTAAGCTAAGGACAGCAGCTTTTCAGGCTCTGGCATATCAGTAACCGCAGATCTATTTATATTCTCTACTTTATTGCTAAATATTTGACTCTCAAGTTCCACATTAGTTTTCCCCAAATCAGGAGTTCCTTTAGATACAGATGGCTCTATATTCTCTTGGTAACTTACAGCAGGATTTGAAACATCCGTTACATGACCTTTCTCACCTGTAAAGTGTAAAAGGAACAGATTATCAATAAAATGGAATGTGCATATTTGATAATATCTTTCAACAAGATTAATTAATGGAGTAACTTAACAAAAACAGAATCCACTCGAATTGCCAAAAAGGGTACTTACTATGATATTAATTAACCACACGGAAAAGAAAAAAACAATGAAATGGAAAAAAGACGACAAAATGTAAAAGTCAGTACAACACCATGGTGACATGATGTTCAATATCAAAATGAGTTCAAAATCTTATTCTCTGTTTTTGCTAAAGCAATCAGCATCTTAGGAATAACGTGTCCGGTGTTTTGATGAACACTGGTTTGTCTCAAAGACAGTCAGAAGATCAGGGCATTTTCAAAGGATTTGGTAATAGGCAAAATGCCAAAAAGACTTTGGCAGTGTTTCCGGGCAGTAATGCTTTGATGCATGTAGAGGGAAAGAATTGCTAGAAATTTAGCAAGAGAGCAATCTCCTATTGGGTTATATGGAATCCAGTATTTTTGCAGCTTCTATTTCAAGCTCTGATCATGATATTTCAGAGGGGTGTTCTAACATCTCCACAGAGATCAGTATGCGATGCCACATGTTTCTTAATATCTGTTCCCTTTTTTCTTTTATTTGGGTTATTGTCATCTTCAGCACTTCAGGATTTCTTATCCTCTTTTGCAACTTTTGTTTCTACCTTACCAAGTTATTTTCTTATCCAAAAGAAACACACGTAAAATTGTATTGTAATAACAGACAATGTTGCCCAGATTAAGATTATGCATAGTTTTGGGAGGGAGGTTGCAAGATCTCAAAAGTAGGATCATAAAGCAAACATAAATTTGAAATTTTATAACCAAGTCATAAACAAGAATACAAAACAGAGCACGCAGTCACAGTCACAGTAGTCAGTGTCAAGAATGGAAAACTGTGATACTGAACGCATGTCACAGGCACAGCAGCAAACATTCACAAACAGTCACCAAAGAGATGGTCAAGTTGAGACTGAGATTAGGAGATCAAGAGATTGTGAGAATCAAAGAGAGAGAACAAGATATAATTTAGGCAGTGTTCATCTAGGTCTGAAAATGGGGGAGAAGCAGAAAGTATCAATGTACAGCACCAAAAAACTGGTTAAAAAACCTTAAACCAACCCGGAAAAAAAAAAAAAAAAGGATTAGAAAAGGGGTTGAGTAAATGAAGAAAGGAAAAAAGAATAATTAAATTCAGTGTTTTAAATACCAGATTGTAACACATGCCAACCGGCACAAAAGGTGCTATATTGGCATATCCAATTTCACGATTTTGCACCAATTCTACAACAGTCTTACTCTGATCCCACCGTTTGATGGTTTTACTCACAATCCAGCTCAGGAGCAGGGAGCCAGATCATGAAATCATGAGCTCACAAGTTTATAACAATCCTGACATCAGAATTTCTTGTAATGGACCTATTCCGCACCAGCTGTTACAGCCGATAAAGGAAGAGAAAAACTAATAATTAAATTCAGTGTTTTAAATACAGGATTGCGCCACATGCCAGCCGGCCCAAAAGATGCTATAGTGGGATAGTGGATAAAGGGATAGCTAGTAGTGATGGATTTAGAGAGAAATGAGGTCGTGAGAAGTCCTACACAGCAAGGGTTGGGTTGAGGGAGAAAGTGAGAAACAGCTCTTTTATTGATTTTATAAGTAAATATTGTTTTCAAAACTGAAATCCAGAAAATAGCCTCCACCAAAAACACCATATAACATTTTTTTGGAATCAAGAGACAGTGCTTACAGTCTGTTATGGTTTTCCCTCACAACAGGTGGTACACTGAACTGCTCTGCTAGCAGCCAAGGATTACTTCGATACTTCTACACTACACCGCTACAACGAGACTATCCACTACTTAAGAACCTGATTAAATAATATAAGTCACGTCAATTGAGGTTATATTAATACCTTCAATAGATGACAGAGAAGGCTGGCCCAGATGGGAGGTGCATGGTTGAAGGATAGATTCAGTGGGCCGCCCAGCTTCATGTGATACATGATTTAAACCCTCAGGTTCCTTCAGTTCTTGAGAAGCCTGAGCATCCACATCAACAGCGACTTCAGGTCTTCCAGGTGATCCTAGCGGACTAATAACATTGGATACTAGAGCATCATCAGACGGACAGGATTGTTTCTCACTCTTAGAAATTTCAATGTCATTCAGAACTTCATGTTTTGATAATGTGTTACCATCCTCCAAATAACCATCTGATCCTGGCACCTGAGGTCCATCCATGTTAGACAACGATTTGCATGAGATGTTCTCTTGATCAGAAGTAACATGAGAACAACCAGGAGAAGAAACAACACAATTTGTAACAGTTTGGCCCAAAGGAGCAGAAACTGGGTCACCGTTCATCAAAACTCCATCTTGCAAGTCCTCCTCCTTATCAGGAACAGCAGAAGCACTGATCATCCCACCTTCACATTCCGGTAACATGGTGGCAGGAAACTGTTTATCGGAAGAGTCCACCAAGGGTAATGATGCTACGGAATGATCTTCATGCATCAAATTTTCTTGATCCTTGACTACAACCTGACATGCTAAATGCTCCTGCTCCTCTCTTTTGTCATCCACTTCCATCAGATCGCAGCCTTTATCTTCATGATGCAAATCTAAAGAAATATGATTCTCATTATTTTGCAAGGAGCAATCATTTACATCAATATCCCTTTGGTGACCCAACAATTCACTTTGTGTGGTCTCCATTGATTTTAAATCGGCTGAATAATGACAATCAACTTCATTATTGCCCTGATCCATCTGAGTTCCAAATAAGTTAGGCTCTTCAAGTCCGGGGGTAGACGGACCCTCAGCATACTCACGGACTTCACCAGTGGTGGGTAAATCATCAATCTGTTCAAAACAAATCAGATCACTAACTAAACAAGAAGAATATAGAATCTCTAGTAAATAGAACCACTTCCATTTCATCCTCTATCCAAAAAGTAAAGAGAGAAAAATGAAGAACACAACAAGCAATAAAATCAAATATTCACGGACAAGCAAATATTTTAAAATATAAAGTGTACTTGGCTTCCACAGCCTTTCATCTTAAGTTTTGCTTACCTCTTTCTTTTCATCATTTTGATGAGAAATTTGAAGACTAGCACCAAAGTCATCATGCTCCAAAGTAGTAGCTTTGTCATTTAACAAAACCTGATTTTGTCAAATCAAATTAAAATCTCCAGAAGTAATAAGAAAAATGCATCTATACTCTGCATAGCCAATTTAAAGTAAATTATTTTCCACAGTAATACACATTAAGATACTTAGCTAACAGAAACCTCAAGTAAAACCAAGCATAACAGTGCTCCAAGAACAACAAAAGGTTCATATATGCACTTGTCAAAATCATGCTACGCTTATATTTTAGAAAGTTTTATACTTTATCTTTGATGTAATTTATTTTTGTATCACAGCGGTTTCTTTATATTAATGTTAGGATTATGTATTTAAGAACAATCCCACAATCATAGAGATTTGTCTCCTTAGGATCAGCTGTTAATATTTCCTAAAATAGCCAACAGGCTTATGTATATATATAGGTCCAATGACCTCATAATTTAATATGGAAGAATATATTATTCCTTCTAAATTCTGAGAGTGCTCATCATAAAGATGGCAGCCAACAGCAAAGCATTCCTATTCATGACAGATAAATATACAACAAAGATCTAGGAAAGTAATGATGTAAATGAAAAAAGCATTACATCTATATCAAGCATACCAGGCGTGTGCGTTTCAGATGAATATATTACTTTTAGTGTATTACCACCAATGCAGTACTTCTATGCTTCCTAGTCATAACCAGACAACTAAACAATAATATTCAAATCAGTACGTCGGAAAATGTGGGAAAACTAAAAATAAGAAAACAAATTACCTCATCAAGGTCTAGCCCAATTTGAGAAGCATCACCGTCACCAAAGCGCTCTGCAAGACATGTTTACCATTAAAATTATCCACAAAACACTCCACAGCACATTTAAAATGTACTATCAACCAATCAGTGCAAAGAGAAACAGACACAAAAAGGTAGACTAACCATCCAGGCCGAACTGTGAAGTAGAGTAAACCACACCATCCATAGTATCTTGCAGTGTAATCTGCTCCCTAGTACTGACATGGTGATCAACATAGTTACTGCAAGTTCACAACACATAAATTCCTCCATTAATAAGCCAATATACCTATCTTCCACACTAACCATTAACATAAAATCGCCATTAGAACATAGAGCTATTCTGTAAAAGCAAATCCAAACGAAAAAACAGCAACTAAAAAATTCTGGCATTATTATTAAATTTGTATCAGTCATCTGAAAATACAAAGGAAAAAATCTGACACATAACATTAGACAAAATCACTACAAAGTGGTTTCAAATGAAATGAAACAAATTAAACTAGATAAAACCAATTTAAGAAAAAAGACCACTGCAGTAAACAATAGTTAAAGCTACAAATAAAAATATATTAAAGTATTTAAGAACTAACGCTTGAAGAATGTCACTATCTGGCAGTTCAAAATCATCAAGATCAAAAGTCTCAGGTAAGGTGATGGAATGGTAAGGTGCAGTGGACTCTTCTGGTGGCAAATCAACTGCTGTGGAGCGAAAAGCTTGCTTAATCTTAAGCAAGGCTTCACTACAGTCATCAAAAAGGTAATTCACCTTCCTAGAGTATATCCTCACCACACCAAGCAGAAGATGGCTGGATAAACGGAGTGCAATTGGTACTTCAGGAAAAAGAATGGAATCTGTTCATTCATAAAATTGACCAAATAAATAATATGAACTGATAAAATATGATCAAAATTAGACAACACCAAATGCAGCATATCCACATACAACGTACTGAGCAATATTAGTTTCCCTCTTTATCTATTATAACAAAATTTAAGCAATCAAAATTATTTGACAAAAGAATAGAATAGTCCTCACTCATTCCACAAATCTAGCTACAAGCAATCTTTCTTGCATATTTTATAATCTTATAAAATTAACATTTTCTAAATCTACTTAGAAACAATTATCACAACCAATGTTAACTCTTTCTCTTAACAAGACTGGTATATTTTCCTTTATTACTCTTATTATCATTACCACCACCATCATCATCATTATCGTTTTGCCCAATAACTTCATTAAGATGTTGAAGAGAAGCACAATCAATAAACTGACAATCAGCCAATAAATTAGGGAACCACAAAAGGCTCTAGTACAGAAACAATTGCTAGTATTTGTTTTATGCTGTCCTACTGATAGATACATCTGGAATATAATATTTTAAGGAATTGCAAATGGCTCGATCCCTTTTACTTGAGGTCAACTTCTTATTTCTTGCAATCAACTTCAGGAATTTCATTTTGACAGAGGAAAGTCTTAAAGTAGATTTGAAACCTAACTTACCCTCACAAAACCAACTAGCAAAGTAAAATGTGCATTCACTTATATATTACAATTTAGCCTTTTCTCTAGTCAATGTGGAATCTCCAACACACCTAACCCAATCTTACAAAATTAACTAGTAAAGTGAGGTTTGGACCAACTTATATATTGCAATTTGACCTTATCTCAAGTTGATGTAAGATCTACAACATACCTCCTCATGTCAACAACTAAACATCTCAAACGTAGAACTAGAGGAGAACTTGATAACAAGTGCCACAAGGCCCAACAAATTCGACTAAGATAGACTCCAATTGACTTTGATACCATCTTAAGAAAGTGAAATTTAAGTCTAACTCAAGCTTGCAAAATTGGTTTGTAAGGTTATGTTTACACATCAATTGTATACTATAATTTGATTTATATTCAGTCAATGTAATATCTCTGACACACCTCCTCCCACCAAGGAATGAACATCTTATGTATAAGATTAAATATTTGTGGTTGATTCAACAAGTTCCTAATAGCAAGTGGCACAACAGTCCCCAATGAATATTGTTAGTATAAGCTCTGGTACCGTCTTATGAGTTTATTGCATAGGCACTTAATTAAGTTGTTTATCCAAAAGCACCCATAGTCCCTTCGGTATAATTTATTAAGCTACCATTGGAAACTTTATATTGCAAAGTTTCTAATTCTGACCCATCCTTAGCTTTGTTTTTATATTCCATTCATCAATCTAATTTGGTCTCATAACTACTTCTTTTATTCCTCTACACCAGAGAGAATGTCATATTTAGAATCCCTGGGTAAATAAATATGCTCAATATCCTTGCGTATTTTTTACTCAAGAATACAAGACGCTCTCTTAAGCTTGATAAGAAATTACTGTGACCCACACAAAGTACTGTGAGTAAAGCACCACAAGATTGATAAGAAAAGAAAAATTCCAGCAATAAGTGCCATACAACAAATAAATATTCAGAAAATATTTCAAGCAATTGGACTAACAACAACACAGAACGAACTTGGCAAATAGCTACCTTCCTTATCACTCACGATTCTCAAAACCCACTGAAGTCCTTACCTGTTACCCTAAGCATGATTACAAGTTTAATAAGTAGCTCTTGGTTTAGTCGGTCTACCGTTACACAACCTAACAAAGCTAAAATTTGAGCAACGCGACCAATAGTTGTTTCAGTTTTCAAAGATAACGGAGACAGAGATTCAGATTGACGAAAGCCAATAGCGGCACAATTTCCTAAACTGTAACTAATAACTAACTATCCGCAACCATCTGAATAACCCGACAAGGTAATTAGATCAGGAAACAACAAAATAAACTTTTATATCCTCATTAAAACGAAGCCTTAAAATTACACCATTAATTGCAATATTAAATTAACCACTAACTAACAGACAACAATTGCAATCACAAATTTCACCATTAACTAACAGAACACAATTTCCGCGCATTAAAATCCCAAATCAAAACGCACGAATCAAAACAAATGCACCTGATATCCTAAATCAAAAAGAGAGGAACAAGACAAACGCACCTACGGATACACCAATGTCAGTATCAGCCACCTGATTCTTGCGCAGCTTCCTCTCCAAATGTGCAGCTATCCATATAGTCCCAAGTGGCCCTTTCTTGGCCAAAATAAACTGAGAATAAAACATACCTTTTCTTCACTTCACAAATTCTCCACTCCAAAACAAACAACTTTCCCCCAAACCTAAAACCCCATCACAGACCTCCGACAAAACCAAATCCAGCACCTAGAAACCCTAATTGCACCTCCGCCGTCAACACAACCGACACAACTCCTCCACAACCACGTGGAAAAAGCAATTCGCGCGGTGAAACGAACTAAAACTCACCAAAACGTCGTCGCTCGATCGAGAAAACGCAGAGCCAGAGAGAATCACCACTGAGCATGGTTTCGGGAAGTGGAAAAATAAAACCCTAACAGCGTGAGAAGAAAAGAAAGTGATAATTAAAATTAAAAAAGAATGAAGAACACGGAAGATTTGGTGGTAATTGTAATTTTGAAATTGAAATTGAAATTTTGAACAGAGAAAGAGAGCGATTTGGAAAGTCAGATTTGGTTTGTTCGGTGTGTTTGAGTTTAATTTTCGAAATAAAATGACATGACAATAAATTAAATAAATATAAGTGGATGTATGTATGGTATGATATGGTCATAATATGATAATATATGGTTATTAGAATTTTACATGCTGCGCTGTTGCTTTATGATTGGTCAAACTGTGCCCAATAGGAATCTACACTTAGTTAATGTTTTTGTTTGCTTCTTCCCTTTATTTACACAAGTTGTTTGATAAAAAATCTTAAAAAAATTGATACATGACAAAAATTACATAATAAATATTTTTTACATTTTAAATAATGATTATTATTATTATTTCATGAGAATTCAGAGTAGAAGCTCTTTTATATATGGGTCTCAATTAAGTTTTGGTACTTCTAAGCTGATATCTCAAAATTATATCTAAAAAAGGTTGTGGCACTTTTAATACACAACATTTAATAATGTAGTTGAATCATTGAGTGGAGATAACAATTTTAATTCAGTTAATTCTAAATGTATCACAGTTATTTAATTTAAAATTAATAATTTATTAAATTTTAATTCTATTTTCTTTTACAAATATATTGATATAAAATGTTCTCTTTTCATTTATTAGTAAAAATAAATGTCAACTGTGAAATTATTGTTTATATATAACACAAACTTTCTTTTCTTATGAATTAAGATTTTTTTTAATTGATTTTTGTTTTTCTGGAGTAAACTTTTTCTTATTTCAAATTAGTTCAGACAAAAACAAATTAAGAGAATTTTATTCTTAAAAATGAAAATTATTACTCAAATCTTGAAAATAAGATGAATTTAAATTTTTTGTTTTCATGGTGATGATAAATAATAATTATTACATTTTAATGTGCCAATTTTATTTTTCAATTTATTAATGTTTTGTTGTTGTTTATTTTTTATATTTATAAAATTATTTTTTTGCTATTTATTTATTTAATGAATATTTAAAAAAGTAACCTCATTTTAGAAAAAAATTTAAAGTTCATCCTAAACTTACTTTCTTTTATTTTTATATTTTTATTTATATACATAATGTTACATTTTAAAAAAATAATGCAATTACCTTCTTTATATGTTTTAAACTTTGCTTTTTTTAATATTTTTTATTTCTGTTAACTTTTTGTGTTTTTCAATTTTCATGTATGTTTATATTTATAAACATTGTTTTTATACATTTTAGAATTGTTAGTTAATTTCTTTATTTGTGTGACATGGATTCTTAGAAGCATTAACTTTGTGAAGTAATTAGTTGAAACTGGTTGTTTTTCCTACTAAGCATGTTAGGTTAACATATTTTTACATGTAAACAATGAGTTTATTTGTAATAAAAAAATAGGCTTAAAATTCTTCAGCATCTATCATTAATCCTCCTTCTTTTTGGCAATGGATACTATTTTCTTTTGTCTATATGTTTTCTCATTTCGCCACCACTGCAGCACAATATTTTTCTGTTTGTTTTGCCAATTGTTTTTATTCGTTATTTATTTTTGTTTTCTGTTTATATATTTTAGAAGGTAACTATAATAAATTATACCATTGTATTCTGCTTTGAATATAACACATATAATAAAAAATATATTTATTTATTCAACTTTTATCTTTTATATAATATTATAACTAAAATTATCACTTAATTATGTTAATCTTGATTTTCTTTTTCCTTTTACTTATACTACCTTATATGTCTTAGTTAAAGTCTATATTTTCGTATGTCATTAATTTAATGAATCTCTGTTAGGTTTTTGATATAATTTATGAATATTTATACTTTAAACAAAGTTAATGTTTCCAATTTTATATTAACATTTGTTAAGTCTTTCTCAAAGATAAGACAATCATTATTTATTATTCACACTAAAATTATTATTGAAGACTCATAGTTGTGAATAACTCTCCTCCTCAGTATGTCAATGTCATCCTTAAAGTTTTATTTGGACTAGAGAATATTTGATATAAAAATACGTGGAAAGTTGAATTATATATTAAAAAAATGATAAAATTTGAGTGAAAATTTTGTGAATGATGTGATAGATATTTTAATATTTTTTAATATATAAAATTACTTTTTTATTTTTTATTATAATTATTATTTATGATTTTATTATTTTTAGTTTTTAACATTAATATTTTTAATACTATTAGTATTTTATTTTCATGAATACCTTTTTATTATTATTTTATAAATTTTTTTTTAACATATTTTTATTATTTTGTAATTAATGTTATTTTATAAATTTTATTAATTTATTTTTATTTAAGTAATAATAATTATTAATATTAGTTATTATTGTTATGTAATTATTTGTTTTATTTTATTATAGTATAAACAAAAATATTTATAAATTAAAATGAAAATTAATTATATAAAATTTGTTGTTTTCTCACAAATCTTTGCCGGAAAGAAAAAAAAGTTAACTGTTATTATTTTCCATGTTAAACTAATTTTTTATTCTTAAATTTTGAATTTTCAGTACATTTCTGCTCACCTGATCCATACGCGCAAATCAATCTTCATAAGCAAATAGAATAATTTACATCAATGGTGTTATGTTATTGGAAGTAACTTTATATGACTTCTCTTATTAAAAAATGAAGGATTTACTTCTTACTAATGATGAATATTGCATCAATTAATATGCATTTTTCAATTCAAATAATATTGGATCTTACACTAAGACTTTGTTTGGTTGGGAGAATGAATTTGAGAAAATTAATTTGAATGAATTTGAGTAGATTGTGTGTGGATTGTAAGGTTGTTTAGATTAATTGATAGATGGTAAGATTTGAACTGATTTAAAGGGATTGGTTATAAAAGTTTGAGAATTATTTTATAGATGATAGAGATTTGTTTTAATTTTTTTAATTAATATATTTCTGAAATTACTAATTGACCCTTGTGGACAATGAAAACCTTAAATTCACTTAAAGGGGTATTTTGTAATTTCCACCTCATTTATGAGGATTATTTTGTAATTTCAAGTTACATCCCTTCAAATTTCTTCACATCATCAAATCTCTCCTTATCTATCATTTCAAATTAGGTCAACCAAACAACCTTCATCTCCCAAATTCATCATTTTGTACAATAAATCCTTAGTGGACATCAAGGTGATACTACCAATGGTGATAGTATTATCAAAGATTGTTGTGTTACTTTTCAATGCCAAATTTGTTTGAATTATGATCATTCAAAATATACATTAATTAGGTCAGAGGAACCAAACCCAACTTTTTATTAAAAATTGTTTTGATTATTCATTCTTTTTATCTCATATTAGCTCATATATCTATTTTAAATAAAACAACTGACTCAAAATTATAGTTATTAGAGATTCAGATAACTAACATGATTGAAGCTCATTCTAATTATTCTAATTATTTTAGTGTTAAAGAGGGAACCAAACTTAGGTTTTATAAACACTTATAAAATATATAACCACTATACTAGAAAATCTCTATGCTCGTGTTATAATTATTATTATTATTCTTATTATGACTATTAATAATAATAAGGTTAATAATAATTATAATAATATTAATATGAAAAGTGACACTAATAATAATATTAATAATGACAATAATATAAATAATAATAGTAGTAATAAACCTAAATGTTTTAAAATTTTTAATTATAAAATTAAGATATTTTCTGTCACACTTTTTTTGCGTGATGGTTATTTATAATTATAAGTTACATTAAAAAATCTCAGTTTAAATTATCCACCTTTTATGACTTAGTTTAGAACATATTTTTATTATTTTAAACCACACTTTTTAATGTGATCTATTCTTATTTTAAAAAAAGGTTACATCTCAAAACTATGACTTAAATATTCATGACTTGAAAAAGGTGAACTGTAGTAATTTATAAGTCACATTTGTAAAGTGTAACATTTTCAACCTTTAGGTCACATTTATTTGCTTGGCCAATTAAAAAGTTGTGGTTTAAGCTATTAATGTTTTATAATTCATACTTTATAAGTTTATATCACATTTTTATTCCTTTAGGTCACACTTTTTTATTGTACTTTATTATTTTTTTCAAAGGTCACCTACAAAATTGTGGCTTAAACATTCTTCATTCAAAACCTATGACCTTTTATGATTTATAAGCCACATTTGTAAAAGTATAGCCTTTTCCACCTTTAAGCCACACTTTGTTGTTTGTAGTTAGCTTTAATTTTGTATAAAATGATAAATTATGTAGGTCATAAAAATAACAGTTTATATTTAGAATTGTCACAGAAATTGAATATAACAATATTATTTAGACTTAATCTAAATTAACATGAATTTAAACTTTGTTTTAGACTTTGTTGCATCAAACTTTCCTTTTTCTATTTTTATCTCACCTTGTGATGATCAAAATTAAATGGTCATTCAAAATTATGTTTTTCCATAATACAACTAAATGAAAGCCAAATTTTAAAACAAAGCTGTGTCAAAACAACTTGAAATTTATCATTTTTCAACTTGAGATAAATAATCAAAGAGTCTCTTTCTTTTACAAAATTGCTCTGTGAAATATAAACTTTGTGTGACAATACTTTCACAATTTCACATCTTAATTTAAGGTATTAGAATAAGATATGAAAAATATTATATTCTCTCTTTGTTTTCTTATTATTATAATAACTCACTATTACTACTTATTTATTTTTTCACATGTCCTTTTTATTTATTATCTATTTTTGAATTTTGGTTGGTATGTTTTACAAGGATAGTCATTATAAACGTCTCCTAGTATTTTTGTAATAAAATAAATATCTCTCTATTAAATTTTTATCTTTTCTCTACGACACACAATATAAATATCAAATTATGTCATTTTAACTTCGGCCAAATGATACACCACTCGATATCTACTAATTGGATTATGTTTTTCCAAGATTTATTGTTAAATTGAAAGTTTTATTTATAAATAGTTTTGAAAAAAAATGTTGATATAAAATAATTTGATACTTTATTTATATAGATCAAAATAGATGTAAAATATACTTTTCAAAATATACTAAATTATAAATAATTTAATCCTCTTGCTACTATTTATTTTTAACAAATTCTAACATGAACCATCGTGATGATATCAAATTAGAACTTTAATGATTACAAAATTCACTTTTTACATAAAGCTAAATTACATAAGTATACTTTTATTATTCCACTTATGTATCCAAGTTTAAAGGAGAAAAATGTTGACCTTGCTTAAACAGTGACTGTGATTAGAATGAATGATATTAAATATAACTTAATGAGATGTTTTTAAACATAGTTTTTACTTCTTCACATGATTATCAATAAGTTATTTTGTTTTCAAGTTTTAACTCACTTTCATTTATAACTTTTACCATTTTTAGAATTTCTTATGAAAATTTATAAAAGAACTCATCAACCAAGGAAAGAATGTAAAAGTAATAAATAATAATGTACGTTTTGTATTGATGGAAGGAGGGTGTGGATGATGAAGAATAAAAGGAATGAAGATGAATGATGTGTTGAAATTAGAACAATTTTTGTTGAAGAAGATGTTGAAAAGAAAATTGTTTGGTTTGATTAAAGGAGAGGAAGAGACTCTGAAAAAGAAAAGAAAAGAAAAGAGTCAGCAAAGAATGAGAGTGTGAATTTATTTATTGAGAATTTTCAAAATCAAACAAATTGGTTTGTCTTATACCTTGTCAGCATATAAAAAGGTATGCTAAAAGGGAAAAAGAAAATACTAACATCTAATAATCAATCATTCACTTAACTAATAAAATTAGCAAACAAGTAATAAAATAACTAACAGTGTCTGATGGCTAGAAATTATGTAGGTCACTCAATATTTGTAAGAGTGAAAATTCTATTTAATTTTTTTATGTTTTTAAACAGTAATAAAAGTTAATAAAAACAATACAATAAAAAATCAATCAATAAAACATTCTACATAAATAGTTTTTATGTTTTCTTATAAAATTTACAAAAGAACCCACCAACCAACTAATGAAATAAGTGGAGGCAATAAATATTAATATGTGTTTTGTATTGGAATAAGTTATAGATTATGAAAAATAAAAGGAATGGAGATAACAGGTACAATGAGATTATGGAAATTTTTGTTGAGAAGAACATTGAAGGAAAACATAATGCCTTGACGACTTTAATTTTCTTCAAATTTTAGAATGATATTATTTGATTAAGGACAACCAAAGAATTATAAAAGAAAAAAGGGTAATGAAGGAATGAGATCTTAGATTCTTCATTAAAAGTTTCCCAAATAAAATATTTTGGTTGGTCTAATTTCTTTAAAATATAGAAATATATACTAAAATGGAAAAATGACATTTAATATTAAATTGTTCATTTAACTAGTAAATTTAAATTAATAACTACATAACTAACACGTTTAATGAACAAGAATTATACAGGTCACTTACTATATATATTTGTAAGAACAAAAAATTATTCCTTTTTAAAATTATCTATCTATTTTTTTTATCATTATTTTTACTTATTTGAAAACTTTTATATTTTTAAATATTAATAAAGGAGAGTTATAACCCCTAATCGGTACCAATTTTACCCTTATCTAATTTTCCTAATTTTTATTATTTATAAAAACTGTCTATAATAAATAATAATTATATTCAAATATTATATCATTATGATATTATAAAATCAACAAAATATATATTTTTATATTTTTTTTGCATAATAATTTTTATTTTAACAATTATTATAATATTTAATTTTTTAATTATATTTATATCATTATGTAAAGAATATATTTTTAACAACTTTAGTGTCATATTTTTATTTGATAATTTCATCCTTTAGTAAAGAGGGATGTTTTTTTTATAACTACCTCTATTGTTGTTTGACCTCTCCATCAAATGTAATTGTCTAATTCTCCCACCTAAAATGACATAAACACATATCTTTCTTTTTAATATTTCAATCATTCTTTTAGAATTATATTTTTTAAAAATTATATTATTTAAATTAAAGAACACGGATACACATACAAGAGAGCACATAATAAAAAAATCAATAAAAAACGTTTCTACACAAATTTCGGTGTTTTAATTTTTTATCTTTTAAAATAGGCCTAATTGCTTATTTACTACTAAAATTTTATATTTTTGTGTTTCTAGTTTCTAAATATTATCATCTAAATATGATCATTGAACACTTTATTAATTATTTGTCAAATTACTAATAATTTGATAATGTGATCACTGTGAAGATGAAATATATATTATATATTAAACTGCATATTTTACAACAAATTTTTTTACACGAGTAAATTTTAATTTTGTGAATTTTATTCTGAACTTTTAATTTTGTCAATTTTACTATTTACATTTCAAATTTATACATATTTTAGTTTTATGTAAATTGATGCTAATTTACTATGATTTTTTTTTTCATTTTAGTCCTCAATTTTGTAAAGAAATTATTTGCACCTCAAATTTACTTTTGAGTAATAATTTTAAAGAAACAATTTAATCCTATGCAATTTAGTGCTTCGGGACTTATAGTTGTTTTCAGTATTTTAAAAATAATGAATTCACTTGCTAAACTTGAAAATGAAGAAATTATAATCCAACGTTTTCCTTTCTTATTTTATATTTTCATTGAAAAAAATAGAAAATAATGAAAGTAAACAAGCCCAAGAGTCCTATAGCCATATTCTTTTTTTTCTTTTCAAAATGACTGCATGTACACAAATTAAACTACTTTTACTTTATGTACCTCCATAATTATTAACAACACCACTTGTAATTTTTAAAATTCCATTCTGCCTTTATAATGGTGAAATATGGATTACCTATTTTTGAAATTTTTTTAGAACAATTTTTTCAGAATTTCCAAAAAGCTAAGATTTTCAGCACAAACTTTTTTAAATAAAGATGTTTTCCAAAATAAGCTTTTCAAAATAAACTTCCAGAATACAAGAGATGTTCTTTGAATCATGCTTTCCACAACAAAACTTTTAGAATAAACTTTCAAAAACATATAAAATACTTTTTAAAACAGAATTTTTGAAAGGAGCTTTCTAAAACATATAAGAAAGTTTTCAAAACGAATTTTTCAAAAGCAACCCTAAACCCAATATTTTACTTTATCTGGAAAGGTGCAGTGAAGAACGAGGGTACAGTTAGAGATACAGCGGGAAGGAAAAGACAGTGGCAATAATAAGACAAATTCTTCCTGCACCCTAATACACGCTTCCTGCACCTAATACAAATATTTTAATTCCATAAATACCCCAGCACACCATCCGATTCATAATGTAAAAAAAGAAAACCGGATGGCATCCCATCGGATTTTATTTTAACATCTGTTTCCAAATCTTTGATTAATCCTTAAAACAAGTAATAAGTAAGTAATTTTTGGTGTTTATTAGCAATTAGTAAGTGATATTGCTGATTAGAGTAGTTGATTTGGGATTTAGACGTTGTCGACGACGAACAGAACAATTTTTCGATTTGATATATGAAAACCGGATGGGTTCCATCCGGTTCTCATTTTGATTTGGAAATGAGAATCGGATGGCAGCCCCATCCAGTTGTCATTTCAAAATCAAAATGAAAACCGGATGAGTATGTCATCCGGTTGTCATTTCCAAATAAAATGAATTTTTTTTAAATGACAACCGGATGGGGGTGTCATCCGGTTGTCATTTTTTTTGAAATATAAACCGGATGGGGGTGCCATCTGGTTCTTATTTTTTTTCCTATATGAACGGGATAGGGTCAGTTGTGGAATTAAAAATTTATATTAGGGTGCAGGAAGAAGATATTAGGGTGCAGGAAGAATTTGTCCAATAATAACTGACGACGGCATAGTGTAACAAGAAAGGACCTTTTAATCTTTTTGCTATTACAATGGAACTCTAGGTATTAATCATGGAGTGCAGAAAAAAAAAAAAAAAAAGTGTACAACTTAATTACAAGTAAACGACAGTAGAATTAAATAAAATTGAGTGAAAGCCGTTCAGAGTAAATACCCCCAAAGATGCAAAGTTATAAGGGAAAATACACACACTCAAATTTATCTTGTTTAACCAAATCACTTATACTTTTACTAATTTTTTGCATATTTATCTTTCATTCTACTATTTCTTTGTTTTTCTATAATCATGCACTAAATGACAGCCCTATAAAAGAGAGATCCATTCTTTTGAATAATCTTCTTCAAAATTAAATACATTTTTTCATAAACTAAAATTAATGTATATATAAACTATCTAGTAAATATTTTCTCATATAATTTTTAAATTCTCAATTCTAGTTTGTACATGAACTAATCTTAATTTGTAAAGAAATTAATTCATTTATTTTTTTTGTTATTTTTCTCTTGCATGAAGAAGTTTGTCTGTGCTGTATATTTCTAACCTTACCGAATAAGAATACAAAGATCCGTACCCTGCTTTACTTTTTTGTGGGCAGGGAGGGGCTCAATTCATTACAGAAAACCAACCATCGATCTTTACTGTTACATTTCGAAGAAAAATACACACAATTGCATAATAAAATGATGTCGAACTACGATCTTCCTACCTCCTCTGTATCGGCATGTTCTTTCTTGGTGCCCAATTTGACAATGTCTTCGACCAATATTTTCCCATCTGTTACAATAAAGAAAATGCATAAAAAAAAGTAGCAGTTAATCTGGAAGCTGAACTAATTTTCAAATTTAGATGATATGTATACTATACAATATATAACCCTCCAGGCATTACCACAGATAAGTAATCAAGATAATATTGAACAATGAAATTCTAAAGAATTTTAGAGAACTATGGCATGCACGGAAGGTGCCTAAGATCTAGTTCAAACAATAATGGCGGAGGTGATGGAGTTTCATTTTGTTTAGAGAATGACACTTGTTTTAAGTTGTCAAGGAATTTTTCATTGAAGTCGCAGGATGGTTTTGGAAACTGACTAATGAAGCTGTGGATAATAGCTACATGCTGTACACAGCTTATTTTTTTAGTTACAAATAACAGTAAAAAAGGGTGTTCTCAGGAGCTTTCAAGTGGATCCCAATAATGATATCAAGGAAGCAAAAAATAGGAAAGAATGAAGATAAAGAGGGAAGTATAAGTTGCATTAGGTGATGTTTCGTGTTTTTATATTAGAAATTTTAGTTGAATTAAGTGGAGAGAGCACTGAGTGACATTCATTACTGATATAAATTTAGGCAGTATAAGTAAAAGAAGAAAAAAGACACATGAACAGACCGCTATCCTTGGAAAGATTGCTGATAAGTTCATGAATTCCTTCTTTACCCAGAGTGTCCTTCAGATACATAGCAGCAGATACAACCTCCTCAGGTGTCACTTTCCCATCATAATCCCTGCCAGAACATCACTAAACATTTAAATGACATTTACTTCCAACAATTAGCCATAAAGGTTTATAAGGGAAAAAAAAAAAACTTTATCCGTGTAATCTTACACATTCTAAATGAATTAAATACAATGGACAAATTTGTGTCTATGAGGAGGAACGGGCACAAAGGGTTTTCATTGCTAACATCTTAATACTGAAACTCTAATCGGCACAATGGGATTTCAGATCAGATGCTTTCGTAATTTTTCACCCCAAAATAACCAATGTCACTGAACTACTGCTGCTCTAAAGCTAGCCTTTAGCCTACAAAGTCTTAATTATGATGTCACTACGATACAAGTAACATTTTACTTGATTTATGGATGAGTAAAGTGGTTATTGGATATTATAACTGTGGCAGATGGGTCAAAAATCTGCTCGGATTTCAGAATATTTTCTTCCAAGAATTGAGATATCATCTGATTGTTGAGACTCTTTGATCCTACCATGACATTGTATATAATAGAGAGAGCTTGATTAGCTAAAAGAAACAGCTAAACAGGGATGTTGGGGTTTTTGTCCTACTGTCATCCCAATAGATATCCTATCCTAAAAACAAAAGAATTTGTAATTAATATAACCGTTATCTACTCCATGCCAAATGAGTATTGATTGATAAGTATTTACTATAACTAGTAGCAATCATAGTTATGAGTCCGTTCTTAAATTTCCTCAGAGCAGGCATTACTAAAAAAAATAATAGCAAGTTACTGTATCATGGGCTCTCCCATATAACAGTGAGAAGTTCCCCCTTCCCCTACCATGATATCCTCAATGAATTCTGCTATTAGGTCTGGCTATTTGCCACTAATTAGAAAATACCGTATTCACATATTTTATAAATTGCATAAAGAAAATAGAAGCAATTAACCATAATTTCAAAGTATAGAAAAAACCTGTCTAGCAACCGCCAACGGTCTCCAATTTTAGCATCAACATCATCTATTTCTTTTTCAAGTGTCTGGAGCATAGTATCAACCTGAGAAACATATGAAACTCCCGTTGTTGTTAGGTATTTCCAGCTTCAGAATATAATTCAGCTAACGATTAACAGATGTCTGCCTTGTTCTTTTGCTTTTCAATTATAAAGTGGCATCTAAAGAAACTAGAAGGTCATAGAATTACCCTGTCAACAAGTGCTGAAGAAACCTTATCACTAATAGCCGCCTCAATAGCACCATCACTTTCCTTCCTTGCAGCTTTATAGGCCTTCATAGCTGCTTGCTCACCTTCTGTACCTTCTTTCCCTACCATACTATCATAAAGCTCCATCTGTACAACGGTAGGTTAGAATTGTTTACTTTGTATGTAAAAGAACCTGGATATGATTTATAGCTAGTTGATTTAAGAAAATGTTTTCTGTTTCAATTTCTTTTTTCACCATTTCCTCTTCAAAACTCTGGGAATAGGAAACAAATTCTTTTTTATGATTATTAGAGAAAAAAACAAATATTTTCTAAAAGCCCTAAGAAAATGAGTGTTCACGTACTGTGGGCCTGGCTTATCCTAATCCTCTTATAAGCCCATAACCCGTACTTAACGGTACAAAGACAGATACAACAATATACATGAAGGTGAATCAGTCAAATTAGAGACTAACATCAGCAAAGCCTCCCTCTACCTCTCTATATAAAGCTAGAGAAGACATTTTGAGCATCTTTTATCAAACAACAATGATAACAATAGCAACAAGAAAAGAATTTGACTACAATTTCTTTTTTGGGAAAAATTAGTGACAAATGTTAAATTCTAAGTTTTTGACAAAATGCATTTATTTTATCTAGCAAATTATTTAACAAATCAATGTTAAATGATGTGAATGTAGAAACATACTAAATTACATCCAAAAGAAATTGAAATTTCACTTTCCTTTGAATGCCCAAAAAGTATTTGCTGAGCAATAATACTCAGTCGCAAAAATATATAATATAATATGAATTCTAAAATCTACATACCTCCTTCCTAACAAGCCTCAAAAACTCTTCACGTTCCCTGCTCACCGACTGAAAATTTATCAGACAAATGAATGAGTCCAAGCATTCGTCAGGGCATACAAAGTCTGGAAAAATTGAAAATAATTTACTTCCAATCCTTACAGATGCTGATGCTAAAACAGCTAATGCACGACTGAGCTCCGACAGGTGGTCCTGTTTATCCAATGTCTTTGTTTTTACCTCTCCTTGTGCTTGTTTGGTTGTTGAAACGCTCTCTTTCATAACCAAATCCCCTTCAGTACTAACAGATTCTACCATTTTGGCCTGCTCTGCCTCCTCTTTCTTTTCCTCCTCCTATTAAATATTTAGCACCCATCAATCTCAAATTAAAGCAACAAGTATACCAATAGCCAAGCAACTTCAAGAAGTAATCACCATTTATGGTGGTTCATTGTAGGACAAGCATTGAAAATTTCTCTTACCCTGATTGATTACAGTGTGCTCCGAAAAATGCAATGAAAAGGACATAATCAACATGAGAATACATTTTTTATAGATGACTTGGGCAGATTTTCACATTCAATTTACGCTCTCTTTCTTTCTCTTTTTCTTACTAGAAGACTTCACTATATACCTAAGTAGCATAAGTAAGTTATTTAGTTATAATTCTTATGTTCCTCCCATTAATTATTGATAAAACTACAGTGAAATGAAGCAAAGCTTTTAACATAAAATTATAGGTATAATAAAGCATAGCTTTTGAAATGGTTACTTAATTGAGGCTAAATCAACAGCCCCATGGCTCCCTCCGATAACATACATATTATCCCTAATAACAAAATCCATGATGCAAAAAATCCACCTTGATTAGCTCCTCTTGCATTTCAAGATATTCCAACTTCCTCTTCCTTTCTGCAACAGAATCTTCAGATGGCAAAGTTGTTACCCCAACAGTATCCACAACCTCATCTGGCAAAGAAGAGAGTGTAGCTTGAACAGCTTCCTCTGGTCTGACCTTTCCTGAAACAGAAAATGCCCTACAGAGAGAATGAGACAACTTCCCAGCAAATCCTTCAGAAGATAATATTTAAACAGAGAAATACTAAGATACCTAGAAAGAATTAAGAGGGAAGATGGCACAGAATGGTTGAGAGACAAATCCAGCCAGTCCCTAAGCTGCGAAGAAATATAGCAATTTACATCTCCCCCAAATGAGATTTGTTTCAACCATACAATCATATGAAGGGCTTCCGGTTCAGGATTAAGAAATGTCTTTCAAGTTCCAACTATATATGCTAATGCCTTTCATTTTGCATTTAAGAGCTACACCAAAAACCGTTATATTTTAAGACATTATTTTGTTTTGTTATGCATCCAACACAATAATAATATCATTCACGAAAGGGAGAAAAACTGTTGGCAAAAGCATTACAAAGGATTGGAACTCAACGATTTGTCTAAAGACATGATCGACATAGTGAGTAGAGGAAAAAGGCTATGTAGTTATTGTTGTTTACTTCTGAAGATAGGTATTATGACCAGTTTCTTGTTCAGAAAAATTGCCAACGTTTTTAGTTAACAGAGTTAGAGAGTTCAAGGGCACATATAGCACTGAAACATTTATGATTAACCTGCTGCCGCATTTCTTCCACTGAAAGCAATCCAAGTAATCCTCGATCTCTACAAGCTTGACGAAGCTCTGCTTCGGAAAGAGATTCAACACCCTCGAGTTGAATCAGTTTATCATCATTCTTGATCCTGCCAAAGGCAAACAATTTAGACCTATTGACCCTCAAGACATCAATGAGCCTATGTACTAGTCGTATTATACATGTACTTGACTTTAATTCGTTTTATAAGTACATATATATAAAGACCCTAATGGATATAAGAGTAATGTATCCCTTCGTAAATTCTCCTCTTCCATCTTTCCGTGTCTCTTGATGTTATGTTTCACATTGTCAAGAGATACATTCTGAACCTAGGTTGGGAATATAGACTTGCATTTAATTTCCTGGAAAAAGAAAATCACATTCTACACAGACCACCTTTGATGAGCAGCTTTGAACCTAGACTATCCTGTGTCCCCTAAGTGGCCTATCACCTCCTTATCTGACTGTGAAACACAAACCACCTATCCACAACTTACTGGTACACACAAGATGTCATCCAGTGTGACAGCCAGACATGCATCAACAATAAGGAAAGACAAAGAGAAACCTTATAAGAAAGGTGATGTATAACAAGGAACTAGGAATATTAGTGAAAATAAAAAATTTCAATAGAGTTCCCGTGAAATTAGAATTTACCATGTAAGGGAGAGAAATAATAAAGGGGATGCACTAAAAGTAAATTGTTTGCCTCACATCAGTTATATTTATATTTTAAGGATTTTTTTTTAAAGTTAGAAAATCAATTCTTGAACATTTTAGTGAAAACACACATTCTAATGTAAATATGTACTAACACATACTCTAAAGGACCATAGCCATCTAATTTCTTTTAATTCAATAAGAGTAATGCGCTACTTTCTCCCACTAAACATTTGAACTTCCACCAGAGCTGTTGATCCAGCTCTAAACGAATATGGAAGAAAGGTAAAACATCATGTACTACCCTCAAAAACTAACAGAAGTTAAGAACCTTGTGTATTCTTCTGTTTCCTACAATTGGATTATGCACTGAGACTAAATAAGGAGTCAATGAGGAGGCAGACATTCAGACATTGGTAACAAATATAAGAAATCTATGAAATTGAAAAAATCCTTATCTAAACAGCCATGTACAAAGAATTTTTTTTTACGATAGATCATAAAATGAAAATTACCAGAGATGAGCCAATGAGCTATGCATAAATAAAAAAACAGAGAGAAAAGATAAATAAATGATTAATCTTACTCTTGTAATCTTTTGCGGAGCATGTAACGCAAATATCCATCAGTTCCATATGGGCTGATGCCCATATATTTACACATATTTACCAAGCGAGGCCTGTTCTCCATTTTCACATCCAAAAAACAAGCTCATAACAATATCAGGATCCCAAAGTATGAGAGTAATAACTGGAGAACACAACTTGTTGAACAAAAGCAATGGTGGAAGCACCAACCTGCTAATGTTATCCAGGGTAAGCTCATCATTAAATAACTTTGCAAATCCTAAGATTTCATCATTAGAAACTCGGGCACCTGTTCTGACCTACATTAATAAAATAGTAAATACAGACATAACGATATCAATGTTGCACATTTACGGTATGTAAAGCATCTATATCATGAAAAACATGCTGACTTTGTTCATAAATTCATCAAGATCTTCAGCTGTCTTCTTCATTTCTCCACTTTGTGAATTCTGAATCTCCTTTGCCATTTCTTTTACAGTATCTTGAAGAAACTTGGCATATTCTATTCTTGCATTTAGCCTTCTTTTCAACGCCTCCTACAAGTTAATCCTTCCCAAAATTGAGTGATAATAAAGCACACCAGTAGTCAAGCATGTAGAGGTTTGATGAGTATAATAATATCACCTGTTCTTTCATCTTGTCCTGGAAAGTGGATGGTAGCATGTTGGGAAACAATTTAAGGAATACTGGCAACAATAACTCCATGAATGGAACTATGATAAATACAGCGAATGGAACTAGCCTGAAAATATCAGCTGTTGTCCTTGTGAGTTGCTGCCTCTCCCTTCTAGAAAGATTCTTTCCACCGGCAAGTTTCAGCATTAATCTGGAGCTTATCCTAATATCAGCCCAAAGTAGTTTCGTACCAAACCAGTAGTGTTGCAAGGTAGATTTAAATTCATCCCACCAATGGCTAAACTTCTTTGCCCAGTCATCCCTAGTTAATGGGAAATCAGACAAGTCTAACAAAAAGTATAACACAAAAACATAAGGTGGTAAATTTTAAACCTGCTCATTGACATAATAGTTCTGAAAGCTGGACCAATTCCTAAAATCTTAGTCCATAACTTTTTTATAATAGAATCAGCACTCTTCTGTGTTTCTTGGAATTGTTTAGCCTTAGCTTTTGCCTTTATGGTGCTCAAGCCTTCTACAGCTTCATCACATTCCTCTGGTGAAGCTTCCTTCTTCTGTTTAGGAGCTGATTGTTCACTTCCCATATTACTGCTACCCAATCCAGATTGATCAGGTGCAGCTGTGGAAATATGGCGCGTACATTGTGATACCCATCCCAACCTTGAAAGATAAACTAACTCTGTTTTGTCAGATCTAAATCCAGAACTTGAAACTCTAAAGGAATTATGCGAGACAAATCTCAAAGCTGCACAAGCTGCTAGATCGTCTTTGTTCACAGTAGACAATTTGTTTTCCTGTACATGTTCTGTAGTCGCAGACGAACAGAAGGGTAACCGGCTCAAACCTTCTGACTCACTAGATTCTAATTGCCGAGCATGCCCAACACTCGAGAATCCAAAAATAATGCGACTAGTTTGACTACATAGGGGGTTGAAGAAGAGGCTCCTTCTCTTCTTCAAAATCACTCTTGAAGCCATGGCAACAAATTCCAGGCGCTGATGTCAGTTTTCCCCAAGCAAAACGCTTAATAATATTCAATGTTTCAATGTCAATGATAAAAGTGTGCAGAAATTTATCACCTGTACAGTGAAGTCAGACAGCAATTATTCATTGCAGCACATTATGCAATTCATCAACAGTAACAGAAGTGCACGTTTGATCATAGATTACTTTTGGTTTCTTCAACAACTAGTTTAGAACCACAACAAAAAGCAACACATAACTAATTCTACAAAATCAACTAATCCAAACACGCACTTTTCATATTAGTAATAGAATGATAAAATTAAAGCTAAATGCGACGCTATTCTGAAAAAAAATTCAGACATTCTAGCATATTTCATAGTATGGAAACATAGTAGAACTACTACTAGGACACAGAGAAGATGCTAAACATATGCATATTATGTGTTTGAGTTCAAAACACTCTTCAATTAACCGATTCGAGAGCTCGCAAACGTAGTGTTCACTGAAAATCAACAGAAATGTTCATTCTCTTTGAATTTCGCAGGAATCTGAATCGAATCGAGCTCAGCTAATCGAATACGAAACGCACCGTCGTTCTGAAAACACCGCCGGAAGAGAGGCGTTTTCACGGCGCAATAACAAGTGCTCGTTAACTGGAGAGAAGTCTAGAACAGAGCCAGTCGATAACCGGAAAGAAATGCGCGTCTTAATTACGATAATAATAATAATAATTATTATTATTATTTTATTATTATTAAACTCATCAGCTTTTATGAATAAAATAATAGAAGACGATGAAACTTCTGATGATAAAGAGAGAGAATTAAATCCTGAAAATACAAAAAGTATTTCTGAAGAAGAAATAGAAAACTTAATAGACATCATTGATCTGGAAGAATGGTATAAAACTGAAAAAGAACTTAAGTCATTTGGAGACTTAGATAACAAATCTGAAGCTTCTATCCAAACCCATAAAGGATTCATGGCAGACGATGAAAGCGTCTCAGGAGTGTATAATCAGTCATATGATTATCACACAGAAAATTATAATTTAGGGTTTCCTCCTAGACAACAAATACTTATCCCATTTGATAATTCAAAAGGAGAAAACATAAAATCAAAAGGGAAACGAATCCCAATTGAACCATCATTTAATATGCCAAACCTATTACTCAATATAGGTAGCATAGATCCCCAATTATTAACAAATTACATAGAGCAATGGTCCTCTGCTGTAATTAGAAACTATAAATTGCATCATGAACCTCAGGTTAATGATAGTAATGAAATGATAGCTAGAGCCGAAACTTATTTAGGAGATCTAGCAAAAG
>Ga0209700_101786_pt1 | contig 44718 bp, 17 predicted proteins | sample SiratroredBW_FD_187528 | JGI IMG/M metagenome (GOLD analysis project Ga0209700, IMG submission 187528) | Root nodule microbial communities of legume samples collected from California, USA - Siratro red BW (SPAdes) (version 2) | ecosystem: Host-associated > Plants > Roots > Nodule | place: USA... | reverse complement strand
TTTAATAATAATATAAACATAATTACAATTTAATAAAAAAATATTTTTAATGAAAATATATTAAATAATAATAATAATAATAATTCTTTTATTATTAAATAATAATATTTAAATTTAATATTAAAATTATTTTAAAAATTTTAATTTTATATTTTAAAAAATAATCATTTAAATTAATATATTTTATAATCAATTAAATTTTGTTTTAAAATTAATTATTTTTAATTTTAAGAATAAATTTATAATTTTATAATTTATTATATTAAAATATTATTATATCTATCACATCATTCTTAAACTTTTACAAATTTTTCACTCAAATCCTACTATCTTCTCCTTAATCCAAACAATCAAACTTTTCACACACTTCCATCTCAAATTCACTTACCAATCCAAACACCCTCTTAGTCTTGCGTATAGGTGATCAAATCATTTGGTATTTTGTGATCAAAGTCTCAAACTCTGTTAAAGCTTTATTCTAGAATTAATCTTGTAATTATTCTTCATATTTAAAATAGATTCAACAACTTTAGGTGATGACTTTGAATTATTTAAAAAAAAATAAACCTTTGCATAGTAAACTAAAAGAAGAAATAAAATTATTATTTCTTAAATCATTCATGATAAATTAACTTATTATAACTAAACAATTATATCATGTTGTATAATTAGTTCAATGTAAAAGATTAGATAAAATATTGTATTTTTTTAATAATTATCGAAATTAAAATATGTATTACTTAATATTTTTATTCAAATATTGAATAATATTGTTAGATGTGTACTTTAATTAATATAGTACCATATAATATTAAATCTATGAAATTATACCCAAAATGAATATTTTTAGTCTTTGTTAAAAATTAATTTTAATATTTGATTATGAAATTATGAAATTTAATGTAATTAAAAGAAACATTATTATATTACTTGCACTAGTGGAAAAATAATATTTTACTTGTTGGTTAAAAGGAAATCTTAGTAAACAAAAATACGGTGACAATTTCGTAAATAAATGAAAACATATTACATCGATTAAGTTTTAAATGACATAATCCATTATATATTGCTTAGCAACCGATGTAAAAAAAAATCCAGGAAAATCCTACTAAGAAAAAAAAACAATTACGTGCGATACTTAATATATCGGTTGCTTCTCTAACCGATGTAATAAAGTGAGTTTCTACATTAGTTCACAACTGATGTACAAAGTGGCATTGCATGTTCCAATTAAACAATATATTTTGACGCGGACTTATTACATCGGTTGTTTGTACAACCAATGTAATAGATACCATATTACATCAGTTATTTTAGTAACTAATATAATACATGTATTTTTTTAACCTAACATTTTCATTACTTTTGTTATTTTTCTTTTCCTTGTGTTGAATCTCTACAGCTTGCGTTGAGTCTCTGTTGCTTATTCTTATTGTTTTTATTGGGTTAGTTCTCTCCTTTTAAGTGTGTGAGCAGTCGTTTTGAAGAAGAGAAAGAAAGAGAAAGAGAGACAAATATAATTCACAACTACTTCCTACAACAACCTAAGTTGGTTGTTTTGAAGATCTAATGGTGAAACCTTGTGTAATCGAGCTGCAATTGTTATTGAAAATTCCTCACTCATATTTCTTCAATCTAAACAGTGGGATTGCCTACTGGAGGTCTGTATTGTGAAGAGTTGTTGTTCGCAGAAAGTTCCTGTCACCGCCAGTCTCAGTTGTTTTCAAAATCCAACGGTGAAATCTTCTCCAATTGCTCTAAAACTTTTAATGAAGTCTTATCACTCAATTACTTCATTTTAGATGGTAAGATTTGAAAGCATAACTCTAGTTTGTTTCCAGAAAATTCGTGAACAATGACAATTTTCTAGTGACGAGATTCTTGAACTCTTCCTTGTTGATATTTTGGGTCATTGTTGGTGACCATTTGAGGATTAGGAAGAGTTGTATTGATATACATTGTGATTGATTTTGTGATACTCACTTTACCTTTGTTATGGTATTATATTAAGTATTTACTGTCTCGTGTTTTTTTTTTAATCTCTATTGATAGGTTTTTCTCACGTTAATTATTGGTGTTGGTTTATTCTTTTGTTTTCAAATGTATAACATCCTCAAAATTTTAAATAAATGTTATTAATAATATTATTATGATTATTACTATTATTATTATTACTTATTATTATTATTATTATTGTTATTGTTATTACTTATTATTATAATTATAATTATTATTACCTTTATTATTATTATTATTATCATTATTATTTTCATTATCATCATTATTATTATTACTCACATTATTATTATTATTATCATTAAAATGACATTAAGATATCATTTTTACACAATTCCATAGCTGTTATGATTTTTTTAACATATAAAGGTTAAAAAAAAAAAAGAGGTAATAAAACCAATAGATAAAGATGCCAACACATAAATGTTTAGGAAATATCTTACCATCATTACTCTAGGTAATATTCTCTTCAATTCACTATTCAAACTATAAACCCCAACCTTTCATTAAAAATTAACTAAACCCATTAAAAACTAACCAAACCCCTAACTATGTAATCATTACATGGGGTATATAAAAAGGCACCTTGCGCCAAAGGTTGGAAGAAGAAACAGGAGTCTTGCACCAAAGGTTGGAAGAAGAAACAACAGCCAAGAAACAACAACCAAACGCACATAAATTCTCACATTAAAACCACAGGAATTTCACTTTGCTTCTCCACACCTCAGGGATTTACGTCACTTTCACAAAAGGTAAGGGGAAAGAAGATATATGGTTTTACCTTCCATTTTTTAAAATATTTTTACAGCGAGGTACCCCAAGCCTCACGTTATTTTTATAATTCAATTGATACTGGTTCTCAAGTATGATTTTTGTATTGTATATTATTTTTATTTCACACTCATGATCATGATGTGGTTTTATGATATGGTTTGCGGCTGGAGAAACTTGTTCCTTGAGGTTTCAAATGAGTAGAAGAATGTGGGTTATTGGTAGGAGATTGATATTAATTGCTCATTTATCCTGACTATTCACTGTTACTGTATTTCATGCTAATTATATTATGAGTTATTGTGATTTTATTACGAATAAATTAAAGTAACATTTAAACTTTTTTTTTTAAATTTCTTATATAAAAGACTGTATATCTCACTTTTCTCTTTATTTTACTATATGAACCTATAATATAAAAGAATGGCCGCACCCAATCCTGCGACTCCTTTCACAGCAAATATAGTAGCTTTCTTTTCGGGACAGGATTGGATGACTGATGTTGTGGAAGGATCCGTTACCTTTCAAGGCAGAGCTAATACCATGTTTACTTTTGTGAATTTTGAAGATGTACCCCTTACACTGGACAGACCGGTAGTGGTGACTTTTGGCATACCACCTTGCCCTCAAAATAATCCCATCATCAATCTGTTTATGGCTCCTACGTGGTGAAGATGCAATAGTAATAATAATAAATTCTGTATAATAGGTAAAACTTTTGTAGAAGATATGTATAATAGAGTGGTGAAGATGCAATAGTAATAATAATAAGTTCTGTATAATAAGTAAAACTTTTGTAGAAGATATGTATAATAGATGGTATATGGATAATAATAATAGGTACTGTAAAATATGTAGCTATGTTGTAAAATAACTGATGGGAATAAAGAAACTTCTGTTTAAATTATGCAGCACCATATGTTCATGTTAAAAGTCATATTCCATGCATATAATCCGCTTCCGCCAAACTTTTTTAGTAAAGGAAAAGAAATTCTTACACTTAATATTTTACTATTAATAATAGTAATAATTTTGGACGTCACAGTAGATGGTATTAGAGTCACTTTCCATGTGAGACCCATTACATACATAGAAAAAAAATACCGACTTGTAAAAATTTCAGATGGAAAATTCAAGGAATCATGAACTGACTGAGGCAATACAAACTATCAGAGACATGGCTGCAACACTTTTAAGAAACCAAAGGCATGAAGAAACTACTGAATCACAAGGTTTGGTGGAATTCAGGAGAAACAAACCTCCATAATTTTCTGAAGGATATAACCCAAAAAAGGCTGAATTATGGATTAGAGAAATTGAGAAAATCTTCCGAGTAATGACTTGTACAGAAAAACAAAAGATAAATTATGCTATATTTATGTTGATTGGAGAAACTGAATATTGGTAGGATAACACCAGGAAATTATTGGAAAATGGGGGAATAAATATCAATTGGGAAGTGTTTAAAACCAAATTCCTCGAAAAATATTTTCCCAATGACGTGAGAAAAAAAAATAAATTGACTTTATACAATTAAAATAAGAGAACATGTCGGTTGGAGAATATGCTTCAAAATTTGAGAAATTAGGGAAATACTCTACTTTCTTCCATCACCCTGACGAAAGAATGAAATGTATAAAATTTGGAGATGGAATTAGACCTGAATTAAAGAAAGCAGTAAGAATATTAGAAATCTCTGATTTTCCTACCCTTATACACAAGTGTAGATTCATAGAAGATATGGAAAACAAACATAATAGTAAACCCAAGAATTTTGGACCCCATATAAATAAGAAAGGATATAACCAGGGAAAACCCTATGACCACCCTCAACAGAGATTCTCATCCAATCACAATAATTCTGGAAATTTTAAAAGACCTTTAGAAAATCAAATTAAGTGTATGAAATGTGGTCAGAACCATCATATCAGATATTGTCATGTTCAAGGACCTATATACTTCAAGTGTGGAAAACCTGGTCATGTGGCAACTGAATGTGGACAACAAAAATCACATTTCAATCTTTCTGGATCTGCACCCAAGACAAGGCCAACAACAACTGGGAGAGTTTACACCCTGAGTGGTGCTGAAACTGCTCAAAATCATGATCTAATTCAAGGTACGTGTTTCATTAAAGGTAAACCTTTAAATGTACTGTATGATTCAGGTGCAACTCATTCTTTTATTTCCAATGATTGTGTTAAGGATCTGAAATTACCAATTTCTTCTTTAGATACAAATCTGATTATCTCAACTCCCACTAGGAAATCTATAATTACAGAGAAAGTCTGTCTAAAATGCCCTCTGTTCATTGAAAATAGGAAATTCCTTGTAAATTTGATTTGTCTCCCTTTGTCACAATTAGACAACATTTTGGGAATGGATTGGTTGTTTGCCAATCAAGTCATTCTAAATTGTGCAGAAAAATCAGTGGTATTTCCCAATCATGAAATTCTTTTGAAACCTTCTAAGAACCCAAATTTAAAAAATAAAATTCAAGGATATTTATTATTATCTTCTATGGAATCAAAGGAGGAAGTCAATTTAAAAAATATAGTTGTTGTTCAAAATTTTCCTGAAGTTTTCCCTGATGATATTCCTAGTTTACCACCTAATAAAGAAATTGAATTCTCCATAGATTTAATACCAGGAACTGGACCAATTTCAATGGCTCCATATAAATTGTCACCCTTTGAATTGACTTAATTAAAGAAACAGTTAGAGGAATTGCTTGAGAAACAATTCATTAGACCTAGTGTATCGCCTTGGGGAGCCCCGATTTTATTGGTTAAGAAGAAAGACAAAAGTTTTAGATTGTGTATATATTACCGTCAATTAAATAAATATACCATAAATAATAGATACCCCCTTCCTAGAATAGATGATTTGATTGACCAATTAAGAGGCGCTTCTGTATTTTCTAAGATTGATTTACGGTTAGGTTATCACCAGATTAGAGTAAAGGCAGAAGACATACCAAAGACAGCCTTTCGAACAAGGTATGGTCATTATGAATATCAAGTGATGCCTTTCGGTGTAACCAATGCTCCTACCGTATTTATGGACTATATGAATAGGATTTTCTGTCCATTTTTAGATTCTTTTGTAGTTGTTTTTATAGATGATATACTTGTATATTCTAAAACCTTTGAGGAACATGAGAAACACCTTATAACAATTTTGCAAATTTTGAAAGATAAAGAGTTATATGCTAAATTATCTAAGTGTGAATTCTGGTTGAAGGAAATAAAATTTTTAGGTCATGTAATTTCTAAGGAAGGTATATCAGTAGACCCAACCCAGGTGGAAACAGTTTTACAATGGGAACTACCAAAGTTAGTGACCGAGATTCGTAGTTTCTTGGATTTGGCTAGATATTATAGGAGATTAATTGAAGGATTTTCGAGAATAACTATGCCATTAACCCAACTTACGAAGAAGGGTCAAATTTTTAAGTGGACCGAAAAGTATGACAAGAACTTAAGAAAAGATTGACCACCTCTCCTGTTTTAGCCTTACCCAATCCCAATGGGCACTTTGTAGTATTTTGTGATGCTTCCAAAATGGGGTTAGGATGTGTTCTTATGCAAGATAGAAATGTAGTGACATATGCTTATAGGCAACTAAGAACACATGAGAAAAATTATCCAACCCATGATTTAGAATTGGCTGTCATTGTTTTTGCATTGAAAATTTGGAGACATTATTTATATGGTGGTAAATTTGAGATTTTTAGTAATCATAAGAGCCTCAAATATTTGTTTGATAAAAAAGAATTAAATATGAGACAAAGAAGATGCATGGAATTTTTAAAGGATTATGATTTTGAATTACATTACCACCCAGGAAAAGCAAATGTAGTGGTTGACGCCTTAAGTAGAAAATCTTTGCACGTTTCCACATTGATGATCCAGGAAATGAAATTACTAGAAAAGTTTAGAGATCTGAATTTGGCAATATCTTTAAGCCAAGAAAAGATTCAATTAGAAGCAATTCAGGTTACTAGTGACTTAAAAAGAGATATTAAAGACGTTCAAGCAAATGATGAATTCCTTCAAAAGAAAAAGAAGTTGGTGGAAAAAGATAATGGTAGAAATTTTGTAATGGATAGAGAGGAGATCTTGATATTCGGAAATAGGATTTGTGTTTCGAATGATGAGAGAATTAAGAAAATGATTTTGGAATAAGCCCATAAGAGCAAATTGAGCATACATCCAGGGACAACAAAGATGTACCAAGATCTTAAGCAAATGTTCTGGTGGCCCAAAATGAAAAAAGAAATAGCCCAATATGCAGCATCATGCTTGATTTGTCAAAAGGCTAAGGTAGAACATCAAAGGCCAGCATGAATGTTATAGCCCTTAGACATACCCGCATGGAAGTGGGATAGCATAGCAAGGGATTTTGTAGTTGGTTTACCCCAAACAATCTAAAAATTTGATTCCATATGGATTATTGTAGATAGATTAACTAAATATGGTCACTTCTTACATATAAATATTAGGTATTCTTTAGAGAAATTAGTTGAGTTGTACATAAGAGAAATTATAAGATTACATGGAATTTCGTCTAGCATCGTTTCGGATAGAGACCCTAGATTCACTTCTAAGTTTTGGGGAAGTTTACATCAAGCTCTAGGTACAAAGATTCACCTTAGTTCCGCTTACCACCCTCAAACAGATGGACAATCGGAAAGAACCATCCAATCTTTAGAAGATTTGTTGAGAGCTTGTGTGTTGGAAAATTCTGAAAGTTGGGATAAATATTTGCCATTGATTGAGTTTACATACAATAATAGTTTCCATTCTAGCATAGGTATGACACCTTATGAGGCATTGTATGGGAGAAAATGTAGAACACCTTTGTGCTGATTTGAATCTGGAGAAAATTTACTCTTAGGACTTGAATTGATCCAACAAACTACGAATAAAATTAGGATGATTCAAGAAAAGTTGAAAACAGCTCAAAGAAGGCAGAAAAGTTATGCAGATAAAAGAAGACAACATCTTGAATTCGTAGAAGGTGATCATGTATTCTTGAAAGTCACCCCTACCACAGGAGTCAGTAGGGCAATAAAATCCAAGAAACTCACCCCTCACTTTATTGGTCTGTATCAAGTTCTCAGGAAAATAGGCCCTGTAGCTTACCAAATTTCTTTACCACCTATTCTTTCTAATCTTCACAATGTCTTTCATGTATCTTAATTAAGAAAATATGTTTTGGATCCTTCTCACATAATAATGCCTGATACAATACAATTAAAGGATAACATTACATTTGAAACCATGCCTGTACAGATTATAGACAAGAGGATCAAACAGTTAAGATGAAAGCAAATTCCCCTAATAAAGATTCTCTGGAATGAAAAGTCACAGGAGATGTTACATGGGAACTAGAAGAGAAGATCAGAAGGAGTTACCCCCATTTGTTTGAATAAATTTCGAGGACGAAATTTTTGTAAGGGAAAAAGAATATAACATCCTCAAAATTTTAAATAAATGTTATTATTATTAATATTAATATTAATATTATTATTATTATTACTTATTATTATTATTACCATTATTATTATTATCATTATTATTATTATTACTCTCATTATTATTATTATTATTATTATTATTATTATCATCATTAAAATGACATTAAGATATCATTTTTATAAAATTCCACGGCTGTTATGATTTTTTGAACATATAAAGGTTAAAAAAGAAGAAGAGATAATAAAACCAATAGATAAAGATGCCAACACATAAATGCTCAGGAAATATTTTACCATCATTATTGTACATAATATTCTCTTCAATTCACTACTCAAACTATAAACCCCAACCTTTCATTAAAAATTAACTAAACCCATTAGAAACTAACCAAACCCCTAACTATGTAATCATTACATTGGGTATATAAAAAGGCACCTTGCACCAAAGGTTGGAAGAAGAAACAGGAGCCTTGCACCAAAGGTTAGAAGAAGAAACAACAGCTAAGAAACAACAACCAAACACACATAAATTCTCACATTAAAACCATAGAGATTTCACTTTGCTTCTCCACACCTCAAGGATTCACGTCACTTTCACAAAAGGTAAGGAGAAAGGAGATATATGGTTTTACCTTCCTTTTCTTAAAATATTTTTACAGCAAGGTACCCCAAGCCTCACGTTATTTTTATAATTCATATTGATACTAGTTCTCAAATATGATTTTTGTATTATATATTATTTTTATTTCACACTCATGATCATGATGTGATTTTATGGATATGGTTTGCAGCCAGAGGAACTTGTTCCTTGAAGTTTCAAATGAGCAGGAGAATGTGGGTTATTGGTAGGAGATTGATATTAATTACTCATTTATCCTGACTATTCACTACTACTGCATTCCATGCTAATTATATTATGAGTTATTGTGATTTTATTACGAATAAATTAAAGTAACATTTAAACTTTTTTTTTTTAAATTTCTTATATAAAAGACTGTATATCTCACTTTTCTCTTTATTTTACCATATGAATCTATAATATAAAAGAATGGTCGCACCCAATCCTACGACTCCTTTCACAGCAAATATAATAGCTTTCTTTTCGGGACAGAAATGAAGGACTGATGTTGTGGAAGGATCCGTTACCTTTCAAGGCAGAGCTAATACCATATTTACTTTTGTGAATTTTGAAGATGTACCCAATACACTGGACGGACCGGTAGTGGTGACTTTTGGCATACCACCTTGCCCTCAAAATAATCCCATCATCAATCTGTTTATGACTCCTATGTAGTGAAGATGCAATAGTAATAATAATAAATTCTGTATAATAGGTAAAACTTTTGTAGAAGATATGTATAATAGAGTGGTGAAGATGCAATAGTAATAATAATAAGTTCTGTATAATAGGCAAAACTTTTGTGGAAGATATGTATAATAGATGGTATATGGATAATAATAATAGGTACTGTAAAATATGTAGCTATGTTGTAAAATAACTGATGGGAATAAAGAAATTTCTGTTTTAATATGCAACACCATATGCTCATGTTAAAAGTCATATTCCATGCATATAATCCGCTTCCGCCAAACTTTTTTAGTAAAGGAAAAGAAATTCTTATACTTAATATTTTACTAATAATAATAATAATAATTTTGGACGTCACAAAATGCATATTGGTATTTTATTTGATTGATTGATTACGTTCAGGATGCTTTCATATTGTTTTGATAATAGTGAATCTTATTGCTTCTATTACCTATCTCCATCAACAGATATCAGAGCCTTCGTTTTGGGGCTTGTGGTTTGGTGAACAATGGAAACTAACACTAGTAGAATGGTTACTTTGAATGACTCCAATTATAATATTTGGATGGTGAAAATGAAAGAATTGTTTTATGTGAAACTTTTTCATAAACCTGCTTTTGGTAATGAGAAGCCTAGTAATATAAGTAATGAATAATGAAATCTCTTGCATAGATAGGTCTGTGGATATATTAGAATGTGGGTTGATAGTAATATGTTGAACCTTATTATTGGAGAGACAAATGCTTGGGCTTTGTGGACTAAACTTAAACAATTATATGCTAGAAAAACTGGGAATAACAAGATGTTTTTGATAGAGCATCTGCTAGCTTTAAAATATACTAATGAAACATCAATAACAAATCACTTGATCAACTTTTAGGGAATTGTGAACCAGTTATCTGCTATGGGTATCAAGTTTGATGAAGAAATTCAAGAACTATTGCTTGTTGGCTCCTTAACAGATTTGTGGGAATTCTCAAACTTCATTGTCTAATTCTGCTTCTGACGGTGTCATCTTTATAGACCTTGCCAAGAATAGTATTTTGAATGAAGAAATGAGAAGAAAGTCACAACATACATTGTTTTACTCAGATATTTTGGTTTCTGAGTATAGGGGAGAAGCAACAATCATGCTCCGAAATACATATCAAAGTAGACACAACTTTAAAGATAGGTACAAAAATGTTGAGTGTCACTATTGTCATAAAAAGGGGCATGTTGGAAGTTGAAAAATAAAAATGAGAAGGATAACAATGACAAGGATAAAGATGATGATGAAGACAAGGTCAATGCAACTTCTGTTGACTTCCTTTTAGTTCATGAGTTTGAGTTTGTGAATTTTGTTGATAGCTTAACTAGTTGGGTGATTATTAGTGATGCTTGTTTTCATATCACATCTAGAAGAGATTTGTTTACTTCTTATACTCCTAGTGATTTTGGCAATGTGAAAATGGCTCATGAAGGTGTAACAAGATGTGTTGGTGTTTGACAAGTTTGCTTGGAGATGTCTAAAGGCTCTAGATTAATTTTGAAGCATGTTCCAGATGTCTGGTTAAACTTAGTTTCTGTTGGTAAGTTTTGTGATGAAAACTATAACAACGTATTTTCAAGTGATAGTTGGAAGCTCACTAAGGGTCTCATGGTTGTGGATAGAGGTACTAAGCACTTTACATAACTCGGGCTAAAATTGTAAAAGATGTTGTTCATGCAGCTGAGTTTGTTTATGGAACTGACCTATAACATAAGAGATTATGTCATATGAGTGAGAAAAGGATGTCTGCTTTAGTCAGAAAGAACATATTGTCTGGTGTTGAAAATACACATTTGTAGAAAAGTTCTCATTGCTTTGCTAAGAAGAAAAATAGAGTGTCTTTCAAGAGTCACATACCTTCAAGGAAGTTAGAAATAGGTGATTTGGTGCATTATGATGATAACAATGTTGATATGATGATAAAGGCATTGCCTAGGAAAAACGAGAAACATGTTGCTCTATCGTCGGATTTGTAAGGGCCTAAACCTAGTCAAGAAGGGAGATATTTGTTGGGTCGGTTCTCCTTGTGAGGTCCAAAACCATTATTTTGTGTGTGTCCATGGTAGCCTTTTCACCCAATTTGTTGGATTGGTCTCTCACTTATATTGTTGTTCGCCCACATTTGGTTCCTTCCTTTGCTGATAGCCTTTGTCCACTTTGTTTGCTCTATTTTGCATTTTTGACAAGTATGTTTTGTTTAACTTGTTTTTACATTGATGTCACAAGTTACTAAAGGTGTCATAACAGTGACTTTACTTGACATGTGAGCCTATCTTCACTATGAATTGTGAACACCTACTTGGTTCCACCTCTACCCTTTGTCGTTTCTCTTTGCAACATGTTAACAATCTTGTAAAATTGATTAAAAATAGTTAAAAATTTATTTTTATCCAAATTTTTTTAGTAGTAACCTATTTTAGTGAATATTTGATAATAAAGTCCTTACATTGTATGTATTTATCAGATATTTTGAGTTGTCAAAATTTAACACGAAAAAGCTTTAAATAGTTATATCTTTTGATAGATAACTCGAATTAAAATGCGTTAAATATGAAAGTTTCTTGAAATGAGAGAATGAGAAATTCACGTTGGGGATTTTGGATCCATTTTTTTAAAATTCTACCATTTATTATTAATTTTTTATATTTTAGTGTTTTGAGATATTTATTTAAATTTTAGGCTCTTATTTCACATACTTACACTTGTCAGAAAAATTCTAAAAGTTTTTGTGGTATTTCATTGTATTAACTATAAATTTACCAAAGAATTATATCTTACAATTAAAAAAAAACTATACATATTATATTAGTTGTAAGTTGGAACTAATATATAATATGAAACTTTTTACATAGTTGTATTTATAACTTATGTAATATTAATATATTTTACACCCGTTGTATTTATAACCTATGTAATATTAATATATTTTACATCGATTAAAGAACTGACATAAAAAAAAAAGTAAAACTTTTTACATTAATCACATTAATATTGATTGTCGAACCGATATAGAATATCTCCCAAACTCATTGTGAAATTCTATTTTTCTGTTATCAAATAAAATATAAATATTATAGTGAGAAAGATTAAAAATTATTTAATGATAAGCCAAATTGGGAGAAACAAGTCCATCATTTGGACTTGGTCAAAATTGTTTAAAAAAGTTGTTTGAATTTTGAAGTTCTTTAACTATAGCAATGAAAAGTAACAAATATGTAACGTGCAAAACTGTTAAGATGTGTATTATGGATTGATGACTTCGTAGTGAATCAGTTTTTCTGTGTCATAAAATTAAACTTGGGGTTGCATGTTAGATACACACTAGTATCATTTTCTTCCGTTTTCTCTCACAATACAAATGCTAATTTTGATATAAACATAAATAAAGAACTAATGAATAGTAAGTTAATCATAGAAGTTCATTTCAAGCAACAACACAGTTTTAACCATCACTTTGTCTTCATTAATCTGTTCTGATTTGCAAAAGTCAATCCACCACTTTTTTGCAGACAAAGAAAGGAATAATCCCAGATAAAAACATGGAAGCTACGCAAAACCAAGAATCACATATGGGCCCAATTATTGCTAGTAATTGGGCCTCTCCATTGGGTTCCCAGGCCCATGCTAAAAATTTATGAACAACAAGACAAACAAGAAAAGATAGAATAATGATAAATGTTAAAAAAAGTGAAGTAAGAATCAGAGTGGAGTATCTGTGCTGCTAAACTACAAAATTAAAGTATTAAATTTTAATCATTTAACATATTCTTTTGAAATAATTTGCAAACTTAGCATAGATTCTCAAATCCCTAGTAAAGTTCTGCAAAGCATAATCTTTTTCATAGGAAATTGTCAGAGAATCCACCCACCGATCTGTGACATGTGTTTGATATTTTGTGAGAATAAAAGAAGGGAGGGAAAGAAACTCATCTGATGCCAATGCAATGCTTTGATCTTCAATGATCAAAAACTCCCAAATGATGTCCCTTTCTTCCCTTTCCCTCCATTCCCTGTCAGTGGTCAGAGCAATTCCAATCTGTTTTGGGTACAACATGAAAACTCCCTTGTGGTGGGTCACCTACTACCTATACAATGATGAAGATAAAGTGGGCCAAACCTACCCAAAATTCACTTGTCATTGAAATCCTCCTAAGGGTATTCATTTCACCACCAAAAGCTAATCAAAGTAAATTTGTTGTAGCTTCAAGTTTCAACATCCTAATCAATGTACTCACAATACACTCCTTAAAGTAGATTACCCAAATACCATTATAATCACAATATATGCTTTATTTAAGTAACACTCCAGGCATTACATCCTCCAAAAGAAAAGGGTATACAACTTTTCATACCCTTTGCTTAGAGAAACACAAAACATGGGGTATCAATTAGTTAATAATTAACCATGATAGGTACCCCCAAATTAATAACATTCCCCAAGGCATTCACTTCTCACTCACCACTCCACTTTGTCTTCCTCCCAACAACTTCAAATGGAAAAGTGTGACATATCCTATTAATTTGACCTTTTTGCTTGCCAACTTAGACAGAGAGAGAGAGAGAGGATATTGTCGTAAGCAGCTAAACATGTGTCGTGATTAACGCGCCGAGCCATTGGATTCTTAAAAATAATTGTGGGTTTTAACAAACATTTGACCAAATTTCCTCACAATTTTCATTTCATCACAATAATCCAGAGTTAGTGTGTTTGTGTGGGTGCTTGTTTCTTGGACCCAACAGAATAATTTAACTTTAAATTTATTTTATTCCGCTGCTCATATTTCTTGAAATCAGCTTTAAGAAAACAAAGGAAAGAGAAAAAAAAGGGGAGTGGTAACAGATGAAGGAGGGAATCAAAGAATAAGAATTTCTTTAATTTGATTTTGGAAAAGAAAGAAAAATTCCACTGCGAGATAAAGGGTAATTGTTGGAATAATATTTCATCTTTCCTTGGATCTGGGGCATCTTGATTATATGTAGTGGCCAAGAAAGTGTTTGCCAAATGTGTTATATATATGGTTCAGAGAATATTTTGTTTTTCAGTGCATTTGTGACTAACCCAACTACACAGTGATACAGTGTTAGAATTAGTGAACACCACAGAAAGTTTTGGATGAGGTCTAGTCTCTATAATACACGAGATTTTCCATTGAATGTGATGTGGCTAATGTGTCTTCTACCTCAAACAAATGGTCAAACTCTAATTGAGAATGGGAAAGAGAAACACAGCATAAAAAAGCCCTTGCTTTTCCACCTCCCTTTCTTGCAGAAAAGCACTTCTTCTGCACTGCAATAATGACTCTCTTAATTGATCTATCATACAGGGCAAAATAGTACTAGTAATCATTTACCAAACAATATTAGTATTTAGTGTGTGTTGTGTTTTTAATATTTTCTTAATCACTACCTTAAGATACTCATTATTAAGATATATCACATTAGTCAATTAACTTCACGTGTTTAGTTATTCCCCTTTTCAGTAATAATAAGCATTGCAGTTCCATAAATTTAGTGTCGAAAATGGAAATGTTCTGATTTGGTTCTTTGCTCCTTTGGTTCTCTCAAAATGTGTTAGGGCTGATTGATCCATGATTATTTTTTAAATGTATACATAAATTTAAGTGTCGTTTGTGTGAAATAAATGGATTTTTTTATACTATAAAATAAAAAATTAAAATAATATTGGTTATTATTAATCATGTTCCTCCTTCTTATCCCAAAAGTCAACATAACAACAGTATGAGTTTCTATAATAAGACGGTGTCACATATATACGCTTCCTCCCTTCTCTTTTATAGTTGACTTTTTCTAATAAAATTTGATTTTTTATTTATCATTTTTTAAATTTCAAGTAACATTTATTTTCAATTATACCCATATGAAGAGAGGAAAATAAGATATAATAACAGAAAGAGAAAATTAATGAATTGAAATAAAAAATAAAAAATTATAAAAGATAACTCACTTAAAATTATATTAAAAAAAGTTAAATAATTTATTTGATTTTGATGAAGAACCTTCCACAGCTATAAAGGAATGAATAGAGGGAATAAAACTGATGTCCATAAAAACTCTGATTATTTCTATATTTTCGTTAAAGGATTCATAAAAAAATAGTAGAAATTATATAAAGCTTTAACTTTATCCAAAATGGAGCATGTAAGTTATTAAATTCGTGTAGATACATTGCCGGTTTTGGAGGCTTAGATTGGATGCATTACTTACGCATTGGCCATTGACAGCATTTATTCTCATCCATTCAATAGAATTTAAAAAGTGAAACAAATCTGATAATTAATGGAGATTAGTACTTATCTCTCTCATTATTTCCTAATTAATTAATTAACAAAAGGTGTATTCATGACCTAAAAAAAGGTGGTAGTAGGTAAACAGGTCATTGCATAATTGTTATTTTGGGTGACAAGAATGCTGATTTGGTACATGGAAGCTTCTATTTATCTATTGAGTATTGAGGTAACTTAACGAATGCACTATACCTTACATGATAACACAAAGTTTATTATGCAATAACAATAGAACCCCTAATGAAAAGAAAAATATAGAACAATGATTGAAACATTTGGATCTTCATTTTTTAAATGGACAGAAAAAAAAGGAGTAAAAAGCTTGGTGGGCATGGAATATATACTATTCTCTCTGGGTAGCTTTTATGGAGATAAATGGAGTTCTTTTATGCTTTTGCAAGGCACGAAATGACGAACTCAGAATTTAAATGCCATAAAAGCTTTGGGCCATTCACACACTCATCCCACTAAACATAAACATGCATTTGATGCTTGATAGTTGATAGATACAAAAAGGTTCCCTACACATATATAAGTAGTTATTACAAGTAGGGTTGAATTGTGCTATATATGTATTAAATGGTTCTCTTTACACATGCATAAATGTCATCACGTGTTTGGTTTGTTGGATGAGGTGTGCTAAATAGAGATATTAGTTGTATATGCAAGTGTTTTAGTCTTCAACCTTTTACATGATAGAGGAGATGATTGATAATAGTAGTTCATTAGGGTTAAAGAAAGCACCAACCACTAGCAATAGTAGTGGGAAGGAAGGAAAAAGTGGTGTTCAAAGACAATGCTTGTCAAATAATGTTTGTTTCAAGTTTTTTTGTATATGCTTGCAATTATTTTCCTTTCTCTAGTGAGTCAACCCATCCTTCTGAAATCTCAACTCTTTATGAGGAAACTAAAAAAGTAGCTGCACCAACTTTGGAGCAAGATCTATTTCAAATCAAATGCACCCAACAGAGCTACATGTGACACCTGCATTTTGGGACCATGCTGGCCTCTCTTTAGTGCAATCAAACTCTGTTATTTTTAGTCATGGTTTAGATTAAAGTTGAGGAGTTTTTAAATATTTTTATACTTGCAAAGTAAAAATAAATTCTTCATCTTTATCTTGTTTTTTTTTTTTTTTTTTTTTTTTTAATTATGCATAAGAAAATACAAAAAAATTAAGGTTTTTTAGAAACCTAGCTTTTATCATTAATCTTAACTTTTATTTGGTTTTATCCTTAAATTTTAAAATGTGTTATTTGATGACTTAAAAGTTAAACTGTTCGGTTAAATCGAGTTGTTTCTTTTATTACTTTACTACATTAGCATTATCAACTTAATCGCGTAACAAATGATAAAAGGTATATCCCATCATATAAATATTTTGTTATTTTATTAACTAAAAATAACATATATGCAAAATATTGAGGAATTGATAAGTTTAAAATCTAACAAAGAGATTTTAAGGAACTAGTATAAAACTTTCTAGTGATCAATGAAAATAAAGTTTTAGGTGAAAGACAAAAATTAGACATTAGTTTTTCAAAAAAATAAGAAAGTATGGAAAACTTCCTATGATTTTCAAAATAGATATATATTATTCTGAAATGAGTTTCATTAAATTGAATTAGTATTGAGTTAAGTGAAAAAATTAGCGCTGAGATATGCTATGTATACTAGATCAAGAAGCATTTGTTAACAGCCAAGAGGTAACATGAAACTAACAACACCAACAAGATTTTTTCAATGTCTAGAAAAACTTATTTTTGATTAAATAGTTCTTTTCTTTTAATTTTCAAAAGCAAAATATATTCTTTTATATGAGATCACATATATTCTATTATAGGAAAAATAAAATAATTATAAATATAAAACTTGATTTTTAAGTATTTAGTGTTAAATCTCAAAAGTTTGAAATTGTAGTTACTAATTATATCAATTATATTTCTAATAAATCATGGTACTTTGATAAGAAAATCAAACACAATAAAAAAATTATATATGTACTATCTATAAGGATGGAAATATAGGTAGGATTATGTGGGTCAACTCACCAAACCATTTGGAAAAGTGAGAGTGTTAAACATTTAAATCATTGGTTTAGTTAGGCATGAGGATGGGAGAGGGTATATTATGATGTGCTACTCTAAACATTTTTATCAATTATTATATAAGAATTTTTTTTATCAATTACTATATAAGAGTTTTTTTTACTAGAAAAATGAAGCTTTGACAACTTAATCAACCATTTGACAATCCATTCTTAGGGTAATATAATCATTATGAAAATAAAATTTTGTATTTATAAAAAAAAATAGAAGATAAATGGTAAAATAGTAATTGTTAGGTGGGTGTAAAAGTTTGTTTGGGTTTCAAAATATCATGTTCTTTCTACAATGTCTATCAATGGTAAACCAATGATGCCAACAATGCAATGTTCATGCAAGACTAGTCAAAGGGTTAATGCATAACCAACTTGTGGTACAACCATGAAATGAAACGTTAGGACTCCATTGCAATATGAGGCTTGAACCTACATTGAAAGTATGAGACCCAAACATATAAAGCCTTGGACTCTCCAACTATAATAGCTAGCTCTTATGATGAAATTCTCTTGTGGTTCTTAAGTTCTTTTCATTGAATTTAAAGTTATATGTCTAAATAAAAAATATAAAATCTATTTGAGAATACTATATCTAGTAAGGTCTTTATTTATACTTTATTTTTGTTCATCTGTGTAAAGAATTTAAGACTCAATGATAAGAACCTATATTATGAAAGATCTTATCTTAAATGTAAGTTACAACCTTTTTTATACTTTACTTATAATAAAGTAAGTGACCTTTACCCTATCTTGTGAATGATCATTGTATCTTTTAAGACATTGAAGGCTGAGTTATCTAGAAAAATGAATATTTCATTATAAAATAAATAAAATTTTGTTAGCACAAAAGCTCCAATATTTTTTCATGTCTACCATATGCCTCTCCATCCGATTAAAATATTTTTTGATATATTGAGTTGACTTGCTTGTAAGCCTAACATTTTTCTAGTTCAATTTTTTTAAAATTCATTCATATGCAACACATAATTTTGTATCAATACTTTTTCATCTTTTAGTTTATGTATTTTCTTCCCTTTTTACGCAAGAGAATCACTAGAAGGCTAGTGAATTATACTATATGAACCATGGTAACTTTTTGTTCACTAAAAACAAAAAACTAACTTTTTTATCCTTAATAAGATTAACTTCTTGATATAATAACTTATATTATCTTGTAGTTTCTACGAGTTTTTTAATTTTATAAAAATTTATGTTAAAAACTTGTCTATTTAATAACATTCAATAACTATACCATAATATTGACTTTCTAATTGAATTTTCATGTTTTTAATACAAATTATTGTTATATATTGGTTTGGATTTTTACTAGTATGTGAATATCTTATAACTTTATTTGTAATTTTTTATCAAGATCCTAATTCGAAATTTGAAATACATCAAGAGGGTATCAATATATCCTTTTTGTGAAAATGAAATTAAGAAAGATTATGTTAAAAACAATTTGAAATCGATGAACTTGAAAAAAAAAGGTGGTAAGGCTAACATATTTGACTATTAGAGACATTTTACTAAGATTGAGATGGATAAGAATGGAAAAGAAAAGGGAAAAGTGTAATTATTAACACAAAATAGATGTAAATGGTGGAAGAAAATATGTTGCTTAACATTTAAATTGTCATGGCATCAATGTGATAAAAAGATTGAAAATATGGATAAGATGATTTTAAATATACATGAAACAATGAAGGCCAAAAAAGTAGATTAAGTAGTACACCATGAATTGTTGCCTAAACTAATTATTACGCATAACTTTCCCTACAATTTTGAGTATCCAAAATTAAAGACTCAGATGAACTACTTCTTTTCTGATGAAATGTTGTTAAAGCTGATATTGAAAGGATGTGTATGAAAGAAAAAGTTATGCTTAAATAATTGTTTGCTTCCATTCATAATAGGATTTGCTTAGCTTTTGATTTAAGGATATATATATTAATATTAAACAGTTCATAACTTTTTTTATCCATTTGTTGATCTTAATTGGAACTTAAATAGCATGGTTTTGAATTTTCATATGTCATCCCAATCACATAGGTTTTGAGTTGTTTAAGAAAATTAGTGACTTTTTACAAGAGTAGGAATTGGAGAAAGAAGTTTTTTTTTTTCTATCACTTTGGATAATTCTTCTACTAACGATGTTCTTCAAATTACTTTAAAAAGTCATTTTATTTTAAAAAAGATTGATATGAGATGATGAATTATTTCATTTATGTTTTTGTCCACACATATTAAATTTAATTGTTCAAGAATTTGCTTGGTGATACTTTTGAACCAAATTAGAAATAAAATCAAATATATGTGAGAGGTTTAGATAATAAAATGGTAAATATCAAACAATGTCTTGAAATATTAATGATATCAATGTATCAAGTGGGTTGGTGTTTAAGTGTCCCCACAAGATAGAACTCAACCTAACATTCTTAAATATCAATGTGTTTTTTAAGTTTGCACTTGGTTGATGAATCATATAAATATTATCCTTTTGACAAAAGAGTGAGAGAGAGCAAAAAAAATTATAAGTTCTTGTTACCCTAGGGCCTTTTATGATATCACTACCTTGATTTCTACCATAAGTTATTTGACTTCCAACTTGTATCTCTTACAAGTTTGGAAAGAGTTTGTTAATGGAAAATGTGCAAGATGAGGGTAAACTTATTAAGAATATGACTAAATTGATAGTCAATTTTGATAAATATTCAGATGAATATGTTTATACAAACGATGTAATAGATATCCTATTACATCAGTAGTTATTTTAGCAACCAATGTAATAAGTGTATTTGTAACATAACATTTTCACTGCTTTTGTCATTCATCTTTCCCTCGTGCCGCTGAGAGTCTTTTCTACTTGCGCTCTCTCCTCTCCTGCTAGCTTTCTTCTCTCTTGTTGCTTGCGCTTTCTCCTTTCCTACTTCTTTTAATTATTGGTTTTACTCACATTTGGTCTTTTATTGGTAGTCTTTCTTCACTTTGTTTAATTCGTGTTTACATTGACGTTGTAGGTTATGAAGGATGCCATAACAACACGTGACCTTATCTCCATTGTGAACGTTGGTTTTACCTTTGCAGCTTCTCTTTACAACATGCTAGTGATTTTGTAAATTAAAAATATGTAGTAATTTATTTTTGATCCAAATTTTTTAGTGGTAACTTCTTTTAATGTATATTTTTCAGTAAAGTCCTTATCTTGGATAAATTTATGATAGATTTTGATTTTTAAAATTTAGGGCAAACAACTTCAAATAGTCATAACTTTTGATAAACAACTTAGATTGAGATACTCAAAAAATAAAAGTTGCTCAAAATGAAGTGAAGAAGGTGCTCTGGAATTTCCAAAATTTCATCGTTTACTATTACTTTTTTATTTTTTAGTATTTTTTCACCCATTTTTTTAGATTTTAGACTTTTATTTCACATATCTATAGTTGTCAGAAAATTCTAAATATTTTTGTGGTGTTTTCCTATATGAATTATAGATTTATCAACATATTATTATTTTTTTAAAATGAGACTTGTTACATCAATTATAAATAATAAAAATAATAAATATATTTTTACATCGATTGAAAAACCGATATAAAATGTCCTCGACTTTCTATATCTTCAGCATCAACATTGATTACAAATCAATATAAAAAATCTCACATAACTAATGTAGAATTTCATTATCTTACTAGTGAAAATTAATTTGAAATCTTTATACGAAACAACTTATTTTTATAAGTCTATTGTGAAATAGAATAAACTAGATTAGTTCAACTCATATTGTTATTCTTAAATGTCTAACTATATGTGTAATGATAAAAATGGAGTAAGTCACCAACTAGCATAACATATAATAAAATGCATGATCCACAGGAAAAGTATTGGTTTCAATTTACATGATTTTTGTTTGCGTTTGTATGCTTACGTCCAAGGTTATCTAAAAAATATAAGTATTATATCTTTGATTGAGAACAATGTCCATTTATAGTATAAGGAAGGTGTGGTTTCAAATCCTAGAAAAAAAATTACTTATAAAGTGGTCCATATTCTATTTTCTTAAAGCATGCATCAAAGCCTCTTCCATTTTGTCTACTTTGTCAATGTCATTTTCGTTGGGATTATATCAACCAGGTAAATCATCTAAGCAGTGAATGATTTGGAATTACTTGGAATACTTATTCAAAAAAGAAAGAAAAAAGAGGGAATACTCAATCAATACCAACCAAGAAGAATCATGTTGGCTTTTGTTGAATCTAACTAACTCACCTGCCTCAATTAGTTAAAGTACATAAAAAATAAAATTTTCATCAACTCCTTCAAATTCAAACTCAATATTTTTTTTTTCATGAAAATTTAGTGTGAAACAAAATAATTTTGACTATTTTAAATGATGAAGAATAGATTTATTCCAGTTTAGCTGTTCAAAAGAATAAAAAATTGTATATTCAATCATCGAAGTCAACCTCTCTAATTTAATCAATTCAATTTTTATATTTGTTTATTCAAGATAGGCGTTGAGTAGTTGTGGCCAATTGGGTCTAAAGTCAAAGGGGTTTGAGATTCAGTTTGCCCTAAAAGTTGTATTTTTATTTTAAAATGGGATCTCCCACTTCTTAATCACCCTAAAGAAGCTTACAAGGTAGGCTAAAAGCCATTTTTTAGAAGTGATTATTATAAATATTGAAAGAAATTAAATGTGGAATGAGTTCATTATTGGAAGAGCACATGCAATGAGAGTGTTGCAAACAAGTGTTCACCTAAATATAGGGTATTTGGTTAGCAGTTTTTTGGACAAACTGTAGTTGTACAGTATGTGAAAATGCATATAATGATGGAGATGTAACTTGTGCAATAATAGAAAATGTACTTAATAATTTATGTAGGTATTAAGTTTTTGAGAGATTTTTCTAAGACACGTTTGGTAACTCCTTTTAAAATAAGTTTTTAGGTTTTTATAATTAAATTATTAATCTCTTACTTTTATCTAACTTTTGTATTTATGTTTTTCATCAACCCCTTAATTATAAAAATTTTAATTTTAAGTAAGTAAACCAAAACCAAAACCATTTGATTTGATTGTATTAAAATCCAATGAACTAGTCAACTTTAGAGATCAAAGATGCTAAACTAAAATTAATGTTTCCCTATTAATATTATTCTTAATTAAGGTCTTCTTCTAATTAGACTTTTTTTTTAAAACCGTAAAAAGGTGATGAATTTGTGTAATTGTTAATAAGAAGTTGGCCACAAACGGGTCTGTTATATAATTTAAGCCTTTTTGTTTACAGTTAATACATTCAAAACAAACGTTACAACATCTTTTATTTTAGTACTCATTCTATAATCTGATACTAAGAATAGAAAATTTTATAATTTCAACAAAATTAAAATACATTAGAATTAAATTATTTTATTTTTAAATGCTTTATATGAACAGTAAAATTAAATTTATTAAATTATAATTTATTGTTTAAATTAAGTATTTCAATTATTACTATGCATAAAAATCATTTTAAATTAAACAATATTTAATAATATAACAAAGTAGTTCATAATTTTTTATTCAAGTTTGTCAAAATAACAAATCTTATTAGGATTACTACATTTAAAATATGCGATATTAATCTTAATTATACTATTTTATTAGACCGAGATTAAAATATTAAAATAAATAATCCTTATTTTAATTAACATTAATTACGATTATTTTGATTCAAGTTAATCAAAATTATTATTATTTAAATCGAATTAATGAGATCTTACATTTTTCTTACCCATACTAAAAAAAATGTAAATAAAAGATAGAAAAAACATGAAAAGTTTTCTTACTTTTAATGTTTAAAATGAAATTTGAATATTTTTCAATTTTAAATAATCAAATTATTCAATCATTTTTAAAAATTTATTTTTAAAATATGTATCCAAGCACTATATCTTATATAAAACAATTCAAATTTTATATAAAAATAATTAAGTTGCAAGAATTTTGGACGCAAACACAGTGTTATGAGAATCCTTTTGTAAACCAGAAACCACACTATATTGGTTGTCTTACTTTACAACTATTATTGTCGCTTGTTCTCAGCCACTGTGGTTCGTTCCCTCCTTAGAACATTCTATTTTTGTTGCTGCTCATTGCATTTTCATATTTAATTTGAGTGATGCTCCAAAAATAAAATAAAATAAAAAGTAGCAGAAAGTGTTCAATCTGTCTCTGACACAAAAGAATGCCACGAAAACAAATCACCAAATTGGCATGGTTTCAGCTTCAATTTGCCCTTAACTTGAACCCTTCTTCTCATATCTGAACTCACTTATTATTGGCAACACAGACCGACCCACCATGGAAAAACTAAAGATATAAAAATCCAAGGCAGAAAAAGACAATTTTTCAGAGGCTAACAAAAGGAGGTCAAACTTCAAAGGCTAAATACACAAGCACACAGTTTGAGCCCCTTAACTCCTTCATTGCTACATTCTCCATCTCATATGAAATGGATACATCCTAGTTTTTTTGGGATCAATAAGGACAGCCTGGAAGGATCCGAAACCAACCCCACTCACCATTATTATTATTATTATTATTATCAGCAAGAAACCAACACAACACTACCCTCTCCAATAAAGTGTATTTCAGTACACAAAACTCTTTCTTCACTCTCTTAACCAAGGAAGTAGCAGCAGAAAATTAAATGTAAATTAAAAAATAAAGAGCCTTACAAAAAGCAAAAAAAGGGAAGAGGATTGATTTCTTTCTTTCCTTTTCCTTTTTCCTTGTAGACTCTGCTAAGCATCTTTGCCTCCTCACTTTTACATTCTTTTATCTCCCTTCCCTCTCCTTCATTCCTCTTGGAATTTCCTCTTTTCTCAACCAGATTACCTTGGTTTCAGTTCTATTCCTCACATGGCATTATATATTGCTATCCCTTCTCCCATAAATTGCTTCTTCTTTAGCTGAATTTTTGCAAGTTTTCATTCTCTTCCTCACAAAAGACTGCTTCCTTTTGTCTAAATTTTCTCAATATTTTACCCTCCCAAATTCAAACCATCCTCTCTCAATTAGAAAACTGCATGCCCTGATCTCCTTTCAGGGTCCCATTGTTCAACCCGGAAAAGCCCAGAAAACAAAATCCAGTTTTGAACCTCCCCTGATCTAAAAATCTGAACTTTCTGGTAATTTTGACTGGTGTTTTGAATTCTGCTTCTGGGTTTCTGTTTCCATGGGGCTGTGTCATGGAAAACCCGTTGAAACCTCACAAAGTGAAGGTGGGCACCACGTTTTTCCCGGCGAGAAAGAGGTGGTGGTGGCAGCGAGTCCCAAAATCGCTACAAAAGGTTCAAAGTTTCCGTTTTACAGTCCAAGCCCGTTGCCGAGCCTGTTCAAGAACTCACCGGCGAACTCGAGCGTGAGTTCGACACCTCTCCGGCTCTTCAAGCGGCCCTTTCCGCCTCCGTCGCCGGCGAAGCACATTCGGGCCTTACTGGCCCGCCGCCACGGCTCCGTCAAGCCCAATGAGGCCTCCATCCCCGAAGGGAGTGAGTGCGAGGTTGGGCTCGACAAGAGCTTCGGCTTCTCCAACCACTTCCACACTCACTATGAGCTTGGGCCCGAAGTGGGCCGTGGCCACTTCGGCTACACTTGCTCTGCCAAGGGAAGAAAAGGCGCCTTCAAGGGTCATGATGTTGCTGTCAAAGTCATTCCAAAGTCCAAGGTTGAGTTTCATAAGTTTTTGTTTGAATTTCCTTCTTTTAAATTGGGTATTGTTTGTTGGTTACAGGTGATTCATGAATGGCCTTTGTGTGATCTTGCGAAACCTTGCTTTGAGTTGTGGAAGTAATAAGAGATGTAGCTTTTAGGTGTTTTATCTATTGGTGGTGGAATCCAAGTTTTCAAATTGTGATCACATTTTAGTCTGCGATCTTTGCTATCCTTGATGTTGTAAGAAATTGTGGACAAATTCAACTAATGTGACCATAATCTCTGTTATAGAGACTCTGAAATCCTAGATGTTGTGGCTAAAATTGCGGTCACCCACCATTTTTTTAGAACCTTGGTGGTATTACTTCTCTGATGATGGATTCTTTTGTTATAGGAAGAATGCGTGTTGTACGGAACTTTGTGGGTATGCCTGTTCTGCGATTTTATTACTGTTGGGAGAATACATGTTGATGTGGGGAATCCATGTTTAGATTTTACTTGGTAAAAAAATTCAGAAACCTTGTATGTATGATTGTGATATTTCAGTGGATTTTAGCTGCAGGTAGGTATCTATCTTGTTTTCCTAATAAGTAAAATTGTTTCTATCAAAGGATGCATCTTTCATGGATTTGTGTTTATTCCAGTCTTATGTGATGGTTTGGATCAGTGTTCTCTGTTGTTGGTTTTGAAAATCAGTAATTGGGTCTTTGTTCATATGAGAGTGGGGAATGTTTGGCAGATGACAACAGCAATTGCTATAGAGGATGTAAGGAGAGAAGTAAAGATATTGCGAGCTTTGACTGGGCACAAGAATCTGGTGCAATTCTATGAAGCCTATGAAGACAATGATAATGTTTATATAGTTATGGAGTAAGTTCATATTGCAGTTTTTCTTTTCCTTGTAACCGTCCTCAAAATCTTTGATGCTACTGATAAATTAGGGATATAATCCCGAGTAGGAAGAACTTCCATATATGCATCAGTTCTTTAACATAACATTTAATATATCTTTGGTATACTTCCTTGTAACTATGTATGCAGTGCTAATTGATTGGAAATATTGTATTAGTTGGGAACTGAAAGTTGTTAATTAACTCCATAGACTAGTATCTCATGTCTACTGTCATATGCTATTCAGGTTATGCAAAGGAGGTGAACTGCTAGATAAGATTCTTTCCAGGTAACATTTTTCTCCAACTTTCATTTTTCTGTGCTGCAATATTGGATTAAACTCAAGATAGGCATTCTGGTTTTGTTATTTTACTGCTGCCATTGTGGAAGACATTCTGATTAACAAATTAATTCTGATCTATAGGGGTGGAAAGTACTCAGAAGAAGATGCCAGAACTGTTATGATTCAGATATTAAGTGTGGTAGCTTTCTGTCATCTGCAGGGTGTTGTTCACCGTGATCTCAAGCCAGAGGTAACTAGTGCATAAAGCTAACCAATGTTTAGCTGGGAAAATTAATAAGGATATTTTTTGCCTTTTGGTTCTATAAGATTATAGAATGAAGTTGTTACACTCTGATATAGAATTTACCTGTTTAAAGACGCACAGTTTAGTTTAATAGTGACCTTGTCTACCCTCTGATGTAGTTCCTTACCCCGAATTATTCTTTTATTTTGGCATTCTATACTGTTTTCCTCATCACCAATAAAGCTGATTTTCTGCTGCAGAATTTTCTCTATGTTTCGACCGAGGAAAACTCCACTCTGAAGGTCATTGATTTTGGACTTTCTGACTATGTCAAGCCAGGTCTGGCCTATTGCATCTGTCTATTTTCTCTATTTTTTTTTTTACAGAAAATAAAACGGTCAGGACTAACAATCAGAAGCTTTTGCAGATGAAAGGCTGAATGATATTGTTGGAAGCGCATATTACGTAGCTCCTGAAGTTTTGCATAGATCTTATGGGACAGAAGCAGATATGTGGAGCATTGGTGTAATTGCTTATATTCTTTTATGTGGAAGCCGACCCTTTTGGGCGAGGACAGAATCTGGCATATTTCGGGCTGTCCTGAAGGCAGATCCAAGTTTTGAAGAAGCTCCTTGGCCATCTTTATCACCTGATGCAGTAGATTTTGTAAAGAGACTGTTGAATAAAGACTATCGGAAAAGACTAACTGCCGCTCAGGCTCTCAGTATGTGCTCCATTTCCCATAGGTTGTGTGGCATTAACTTCTGCATTTTATAGTCCCATGAATTCTTGCTCATAGCTTGATTTTATGCACAGGTCATCCATGGCTGACGGGTCATTGTGATGATGTGAAGATACCTTTTGATATGATAATCCACAAGCTTGTTAAAGCTTATATATGTTCGTCTTCGTTACGCAAATCGGCATTAGGGGTATGTAATATTTCCTGGTCATTTGTTATTGCTTATATTTTGCCCCTTCCATGTTATATCTGAATAGAGTTTGGATATTTCTTCTTAACTGTGATGCATGGTTTTGGTTACGGTTTTGGGAGTATATTGGATATGACACATCACAATACAATACAATGTGTAAATATTACAAATTTTTTTAAAAATTAGGATACAATATTCAATAAAATACATATTGTATATACTTCTACTAATTTATTTTTCCTGATCTCTTGTTTTTTTTCTTAATATAGCTTATGTTTATAATGGTTTTCTGTTATCATGATGTTATTGCTAGTCTTTTATCTTTCAAAAAGCATAACCACAATCAAATTAAAATAAAAAGTTTTATTCCAATTATGATAACGATCCCTTTATCATGCAAGGAAAATCTACACTAAAAGATTTTTGGATAGTACATTCAAGTTTTGATACAAATGCAGTCATATAATATGGGTATGATATGAACATGTTGCCAATTTTGAAGTGTCTGTTCATAGCATCTTAATCTATTATTAGATTCTCTAATCCACATCTAGGTAATCACGAACCACCTTCCTTATTTTCATATTCTCTTATTTTTCTGTCAATCATAACTGCAGCTTCCTGAGTTTCTGTAACTGGTCTAGTTGTGTAACCATTAGTTTGGTCAGTTCAGCTTTTAAAACTAATCATGGAAATATGGATCAGTTCATTTAGAATTTAACTTCCAAATATTGGTGGCCGAAAATGAATCCACCTGCAAATATGATATACTGGCAACAATAGAAGGTGGACCTAAAAGAAAGTAGAAACTTCTTAATTGCTAATTTTTTAGATAATTATGGAAGCGAGAGAATCTCAAGAGATCTAATCTGGTTGATCTATTAATATGAAATAATAGCTTGCATTTGTCGATTATGTTATTTAGTGATTGAACGCCAGTAAGAGAGTTTTGTGTACTTGCTTGTCATTATGTGTAATGAACCCTTGAAATGTCTTGGCGTAAACTCTGTAATTCTTGTTGAATACATATGTTTTGACCAGTTTTGTCATTTTGGCAGGCTCTTGCAAAAACATTAACACTAGTGCAGCTAGCATATCTGAGAGAACAATTCAACATGTTAGGGCCAAACAAAAGTGGGTTAATCTCCATGCAGAACTTCAAGACGGTCAGCGGCACATGTCAAAAGTTGTTGTGTACTTCTTTCTTCAAATAACTTTCAAGCCACTAACACATTTGCATTAACAGGGTATTTTAAGAAGTGTCACCGACGCCTCAAAGGATTCAAGGGTCTTAGATTATGTGAACATGGTAAGTTTATGAGGGACTGTTTTTCATATCTGTTATCAACATAGTTGTTTCCCTTGGAAATTGACCTGTTACTATTTATGTTTGCAGGTTAGTTCAATCCAATATCGTAAATTAGATTTTGAGGAATTTTGTGCTGCTGCTATAAGTGTCCATCAACTAGAGGGAATGGAGACCTGGGAACAACATGCAAGGCGTGCCTATGAGTTGTTTGAAAAGGAAGGAAACAGGCCAATTATGATTGAAGAGCTTGCCTCGGTACTCCTCTTGTTGCAATACCATTTTTTTTCTAATATTAACAAACACTACTTTTCATATTATGATTTTACATGTAGAGAATCAGAACCAATGAACAGCAAACCAAATTCATTATTCCCAAGGACTATAAATCACTCAGAAAATGACCCTATAATGACCATGTTTTTGTTGTGCACACTTTTAAAGTTTAGTGTATCAAGGGTTGAATACACCTTCATCTGTGCACTTTACATACAACGTCACTTTAGGAAAGCCTTTTATTCTTTCCCTATTTGGTTAACTTGACTTGTTTGTTATTACCTAAAATCAGATTCTTGATGAGCAATATGCTGTCTCTAGCACATGTATATTCTAAAGCTTTTGCAATTTGATTTGTTTCAGGAACTTGGTCTTAGCCCTTCTGTACCAATTCATGTGGTACTCCAAGATTGGATAAGACACTCAGATGGGAAGCTTAGCTTCTTGGGGTTTGTTAGACTCCTGCATGGAGTTTCTTCTCGCACATTTCAGAAGGCTTGAGAGAAAACACACATGATTGCTATTACTTTTTTGTCACCCTTATTGATCATAAACCTTTTGAATGCATGGCTGGTGAGCATACTCCAAAAGCAGCAGGTTTCTTCATCTTGGTTGCACACATGGCTTCAGCAAAGGCAAAAGCTATAGCTAGAAGGGTGGTGATATGCAACATCTCCCTTGGTTAAGTTCCTCCTGATGCGTTCTAGAAACACAACACTTTGCTCCATCGTTGTTGTAGTCCTTCAGATTGATTGGTGGTGCTGGAGTTAAGGCTTGTACAGATGAAAGTAGAGCACAGGTTGTACTCAGAAAGTAGTGGAACTTCCATAAAGTGAGTTGTGTTTTGGGGTTTATCCATATGTGTACCCATCACACTTGTCAATAAACTATTTTTACTTATCTGAACTGCTTTTTATTTTTACATCTTTTTTCTTCTCTAAACACGAAAACTACATGCGTTATTGAAGTTCATTAAAAATGGTAACTTTTTCAGTCTTACATTCTATTTGATGGTTTTAATAAATTTTATCCAATATGTCAAGTATCTATTAAAAAAATGTGTCAGACTGTGTGATGTTAACATTCCTTTTGAATAGTTAATATGTAAAAGACTAACAAATAAAAGTATATGTACTAAACGTTTTGGAAAATTTGCTTGATTAAAAAGTAATGAGATTTTTAAAGTTAATACTTTGGCTTTATATTTTAAAAAATTTCAAACTTTTGTCTCTAAAAGTAGCATTTTTGTCTTCTATATAGCCTATGGAATCGAAATTTGAATATTTTGAAAAAAATGAAGTAGAAACTTTTAGGGTGAACCTTCTTCTTTGTCCTCATGACTTTTTTTTCCCTTAAAACCATTAATATTGAAGATTATATCATTAACACTTTCAAATTTTCAAATGATTCGATTTGAGGTAAGATTCTTGCATAAAGACTAGATTTAATCTCATCAATTATAATATAATCATTTCTTCCACTCACAATTTACCAAATTCATGGTGGAAGATAATCATTGTCGTATCTTAATTTTTTACCTTGACATTGATGTTTTATAATTTCATCAAGAGTTCATCAAAATTATCTGGAGTGATGTACCTTCTTTTACTCTTAGCTAAAAAAACATATTTTTTTACATAAACTTATTACAAGTGGATTTTGATATGAAAAGTCACTCAATCTTCAATAAAAGTATTGTTGAAGTTTTTTCCTTTACAACCTTATAGAGAACTTCACTTGACAACAACATAAAGATCATCAAATCAAATGATTATTTTTCTCCATCTTCTCTAGAACTTATGTCTTTATGTGTGACGTGTTTAAAGCAATGTTGATATTCATAACCTCTTATTCCTTAAGATTCTTATCTTGATTCTCAATAGTAGAAATTGTTTTTTCCTATTGAAATTCTTGATGTCAAATGCAATACTCATCTCTTTAAAAAACTGACAACAAAGTGGAACGAGATCAAAATTGATTCTAACATTAGTTAGTTGTACACTTTGTGCCAAAACAAGTCTAGGGGACAATTAAAAAAATTATTGTAATACTGATTACGAATTATACCAACAAGAGATAACAAGCAAAGAATCCATAAATCAAGATAAAGGCAAATAATTGTCTCATATTTCTATATGATTTCAAAACAAGTATACGATACCTCTACGTAGAGCAACAAAAAATTTACATGTTAATTATAAGTACATGATGACAACTAACTAGCATAATAAAAGTATACAAAGGACTATTAGTTCACTAGATAATGTACAACCAAGTCATCAAACACTCCTACAATCAGACACATTTATGTTATCTATCAGTAGCAAATGACCCTTCTAACTAGTAGACGACATATACAACCATTAGATACTACATCCTAGAAAAAGTTTTTGAAAAACAACGTTAGAAAGAAATTACAATAACCCTATGATTTTGATTAAGTGATTAATCTAACAAAGCATGAAATATGAGGAAGTTGCATCCCACATACGTATAAAAGAGCAAATTATGCAATATACAAATGCTTCATCTGATAGACAATAAAACACCAAGCGTTGAGGATGATCAGATGATAAGTGCAAACATATTTTGAGCTAATGTTAACCTAAATAATATTTTTGAGATTTAATTTTCTGTTGCAAAGAATGTCCTCACCATGTGGAGTCAAGATGATCGACACCAAAGTAAAGTCTATATCAAATATATCTTGGGAGATGAGCTAAAGTTGCATTGTCCGCCAACTATCAAATATGTTGCATGAAGAAAAGAAGAGAAATTAATGTTGCATGAAGCACATTCAATGCTTTTAATGTTCAAGCTCATCACATGATTGAAGAAATACAAAGACATTCAAATGAGTTCAAAGGTACTCCACAATCAGAAAAAGAATTGCAACACATAATTCTTCAAGTGCCTATATAAAGATATGCTTCAAAGAGAAGAACAAGAAGTTATGCCATTATTTGCAAGAGCCAAAATGCTACTCAATTTTCTTTGTGCCCAAAAGCTTTAGAAGAACATTGTTTATGCTCATAAGCAAACTAGGAGATAATGTTTATCTTTGTAATTGTTGAAAGACGTAAGTGAGTAAAACTTGCTATCTATTGATCACATTTTTAGATAAGCATTTGTCTTAGCCAAGAGTGGTTGCTGTACATTTTTAGATAAGCATTTGTCTTAGCCTAGAGTGGCTGTTGTTAAAAGAATGCTCAATTTAATCCAGAGTGGTTGCATCCAAATAATACTTAGGTTTTCAATCGGGAGTGGTTGAGTGTTAAATAATACTTGGGTTTTAGCAAGAAGTGAATGTGTTCAAAGAATACTCAGTTTTAGTCAGGAGTGATTGGGTTCAAATGGTACTTGTTTTGTTATTCAAGACAGTAGTTTATCTAATAGAACTTGATTGGTTGTTCAAGAACTGGATGAGTCTGTTATTAGATGAACTAGTATAAAAAAAATCGTACAATCCCTTTTTCCCTTAATATATTACATTACATGTTATTCTTCTTGTGTTAATTAAAGCAGAGTATTTTCAAAAAGGTTTTTGAAAACCTATTGACAAATCACCTATTATACAAACTATTGTTTGACTACCAAGTATCAAACTATACTTTACGAAAAATTTAAAAATACAATTCAACTATTTCTTCTAGTATTTTTTGTTTTTTACAAATAGTTCAAAACACAAAAACATAGGGTTGATTTGTTTTTTAAAACATTTTACGATTCTTTTTGCAATGTATCATTTGATAACATGCAGTTAGATGATGCTTTAGGCTTGACAGACGATCTATCAAACAAAATATTTTTTAATGTTTGGTTCGCAAATCTCTCATTCTAAGATTAATTATGGTTAAATAACATCAATTTAAAGATATAAGAGAAAGAAGGATTTACTCTACATTTTTATACTGATTCGTCTTTAACAAAGACTATGTCCAATTTTTAATAAAATGATTGAGTTTCAGTAGGAAGACTACTATAGTATGATACAAATGAGTATTATTGGGACCTTAGTCATTCCTGGCTAAAATTGTGTATGATTTGGATCGTAGTCATTCTTGGCTGAAATTGAGTATTATTTGGATTGCAACCACTTTTGGATAAACACAAAATATTATTTGTAACCTGACCACTCTTGGCTAACATGAGTTTTCTTTGGAACACAACCACTCTTGGCCAGGACTTAGTATTCTTTGAAACCTGACCAATCCTAGTTAACACAAGTATTCTTTCGAACCCAACACTTTTTGCTAACATGAGTATTCTTTCAAGGAGATATTATATATATATATATATATATATATATATATATATATATATATATATATATATATATATAGAGAGAGAGAGAGAGAGAGAGAGAGAGTTTGAGAAGAAAAAAATTATTGCACATCTTTTGTAGTTGTTGTGAAGATTATCTTCTGCTACTGCTTTTGAGGCTTCAAAATGCATTAAATGCTCTTGACTTAACATTGAATGTGTGGGAATTTCTTTTGGTAACACTTCTAGAGCATGGCAAAGTTTCACATTCTTGGGTAGGTGGATTCTTTCTTCTTTTTTAGCAAGCGTACGACCTGGCAGAGCTGGTTGACTTCGTTATGCTAACACGTTACCTTTTTTAGAGAACTTATTTACATGAAACAACTTTTAACACGTTCTTCAAGAGATCCTTGGTCTTGACAAGGAATTGTGATATCTTCTTTAGAGAATGAAGAAAAGTACATTTCGTTCCAGCATAAAATGGGATTTGTTAAAGTTTGACATGTACTATGACATGTTTCAGGCTTGCATCTATCAAACGAAGTATACTTATAGTCTATTCAAGCAAAAATTTATTTGGCTAAGTGTACTCTCTTATGTATGTTCAAACAAAAACTTATTAGATGATGCATGTACTCATCAGTTGCTTTTGTTAGATGAAAAATATATTAAACAATGCTTCCATCTGTGCAATCATACAACTCATGTCTAATGGGCTAGGTTGGATACTTTGCATCTGACATGATCTAATATATATAAAATTATGTTTTATACTTGGTTGTTTAAACACACAATCAAAACCAAACATGTGGTTTGTTGAACTTGTATTTAACAAAGTTCAATACACCAAGATCTACAATTATGAACTTGTTGTTGTGTTTATATATATATATATATATATATATATATATATATATATATATATATATATATATTGCTTGAGTGTCAATGCAATAGTAATAATTTTTTTCATCAAGTATTGTCACTCAAGTGGCAATATTTCTTACTCAAACTATAACTTGAGGATTGAGTGGGAGAGATGTCAAAATAACTCGTTCTCCTATAGAATTATCACCACTCAAGGGACAACTTGTTGCTTAGACAATAAACCATAAAAGTTTTGAGGAGTGTTCCAAAACTTGGAAGCGATAGTGTAGTACTTGATTAAGTGAAAGTTAATGTTGATTCTCTTTACTTTAAAGTCTTGCTCACTCAAGTGATAATTGGATCCTAATGCGAGAGAGGCATTGTATTAATTTTATCTCTTTTAGAGCTAATATTATTTAAGCAACATGAGTTCGCTGAAGCAACATGAGTTGTCACTCAAGTGATGGATGATATTCATTATTACAATTCAAAACATCTAAGGTTCTATAAAATTTTGATATAAAATAAAATATAGGTCGATTTTTAAAGACCACATATATAATGAATTTAATGTTTAATTTTCTTCCTATACAAATTAATTTGAGGGGAGGGGTTAGTTTTAGAATGCAACATGAGTATAAAAAATAAACAAATTTTCAAGAATAATGAAAACACAAGAATTGAAAATAAAATTCAAGAAATAAAAAAATTCAAAGATTTATACAACTCTCCTCTTATTGTAACTTTCAATTAAACTTTTCATTTAACTAATTTAATCATAAAAACATCATTGAATCACAAATACGAATAAAATCAAATTATGATTCAATTTATTCTGTATCTAATTATCAAATAAAGTTTCAATTAATTCCTAATTTGATTTTCAAAAGCATAACACAATCAAATATTATAAAGTGCAAATTCAAACTAAAAGAGAAGAGAAACAAACTCGAATGAAAAATAATTGATGCAAAACTCAATTGAGATTGTATGTTCTTGATTTTGTAAATTCAACTTTAAGAATTAGTTCTTCATGAATGAATAGTGAAGAAGGCAAAAGAAAAGAGAAGATGAAGAAACAATTTTGAAATTTGAAAGAAAAAGAGAAGAGAAAATTTCCAAAATTAAAAAATTAAATAATGAATTTAATATTGGAGCTCATTTAGTATATATATAAGCTCTAATAGGTTGTATGTTTGGAAATAACGATCAACTCTAATTAGATCCATAAATCTAATTACAAAAGTTAAAAGTTAAATTAAGAAAGTCAAATCTGCATAAGTTTCTAAAAAAAAATTATGAAAAATCTGTCTCAACTTCCAAAAATCATAGAGAATAGAAGAAGACTTTAAATCCAACAAACCATGCAATAATTTTGAATCCCTTAAAATATAGAAATCAATGCGACTGAAATCAACAAAAATATTATCTAAGAAAAAAGTTATGACCAAAAGAGCAAGAAAATGTTAAATTAGTTGAAAATACAAAATTAGAATAAATTATATATATTGAACTCAATTTATTAAAACTAAAAGAATTATTTAAAAACTAAAAAAGTAAACATATTGAAAGTGTTTGAAATGTTTACAGAAAATATGTATCATCAATGAGTTCACAACATGAATGATGAGTTCATTATATGAACTAGGTATTAATGACATATAATTTCTATATGTTGATTTTGAAATGTATGCGTGGATATGTTTGTGTATATAAAAATGATTGAGTGAAATATATATGAAGTTTGTATATATATAATGAGATGATATGTAATTAATGAATATACATGATGTTATATATTTTGTAAACACCGATTATGGTTGTAGTATTATGTACAAGGATCCAATAAAAATATAAGATATATTATTTTTAATGATATTTAAATTATATATCTTTAATGATATTTAAATTATATAAATTAATATATTAGGTGGTAAGTCATAATAAATTGAGAAAAATTCAGAGTAAATGCAAGAAATCATTCTCACAAGGTTTGATGTTAAATTACTAATATTATTTTTTTATGCATAAGGTGTTAATCTTCTGGTAAACATGTATTTTAGAAGTATTAAATTTGAGATATAGAAGATTAAAAAGAAAATATAATTTGTTATTCTGATGACTTTTTAGACAAAATATATATATATATATATATATATATATATATATATATATATATATATATATATATATATATATATTATTTATTTATTTATTTATTTTGACGTGTTATAAAAGTACTTAACTTAGGAGAAAATATTATATTTATACTTCTAAAAGTTTTCTTATGTAAAATTATTACTTCTTAGGTAAAAATGGTTGTTTTCTATAAATGTTTCTTTTCATAACAGGTTCACTGTAAGTATTAAAATTAGCTTTTACATCAAATTTAAAAGTTTATATCAAGTTTACATAACGTTGGTGTGAGATAAAAAAATTCGAGACGTGTAATTTCTCAATTTTACTCAAAAATTACTTTTTCAAACAATTGAGTTATGTTTGGATAAAAGTTGCCAACATACTTTTAGAATTTCAAATTTAAATTTCTGGATTTAGAAAAGATTGTAAACGGAGAAATTAATTATTTACTTTTTCTAGATGTCTTCCCACCTTACAAAAACGACCACGTGACGGATTAAGATTTATGTATGCAGTATATACGATTTAAAATATAATTTTAAAAGTCTTTAATAATTATAAGATGGAATTTTTTTGTACAAGTTTATAATTCTGAAAATTATTAAAACTTTTGGATCTTGAATTTCACTGTTTAAGGGTATTATTAGGACTTAATTTCTTGTGAGAAAGTTAAAAAAAAAAATGATGAATTTCTATTCCATTTCATTAACTTTTTTTGCTTTCTTTGATGGTGACAAAATATACATATTTTTTCTTTCACCTTTTTTTTTTGTCATGGTAAGATACATAAAAGAAAAGATTTTCAAATTTTAAAATAAAATCCCATGCTATTATTCCTAAATTAGAACTAATATTTTATTTTGGATCCGTTCATCAAAGGCGTTTGTAATTGTTTATGCCATCTGTAAAGGTATAATCCATTACAAGCCACTAAAGAAGGGAAGCAAAAACTTGATACTACACTTTGTGATAATGTGCTTTGAACAAAAAGTAATAACAAAAAAGGAAAGAACAAAACTGTTACCCTCCATGAAAAAAATCACTTATATATGGTATTTATTAGTTTATAAATGCATGAAATTAGATGTACTATTACAAAATAAGTACTTCTACAACATAATTATATAATAAAATAAAATAATTTTTTTCTTAAATTAAAACTATAATGTATATAGAATTTAAAAGAAAATAGCTAACTTATAACAAAAGGTATCCTTTATGAATAAATTAATATTAAATTATAAATAAGTTTTTTATATTATATTCATCTGTGATATAAATTGTTATGGAACAAATTGCACAATATATTTCTAAAGTTGACATATACAACACATCAACATAATGAATAAATGTTACACCCATTCATTTCACAACAATTTATGTCTATCTTCAGGACAACTCCCATTCATTTCACTAAAACATTCTTTAGTATTACAAGAAAACACTGATGTAGGATTATTTACTAATCAATTTTTTTGGATAATTTTACTATATAATCTTTAAATTGGTTTATAATTAATAGTTTAATTTACTATTTGAACCTACTTAAATTTAAAGAATTTAATTTGTTATGGAAATTAATTGTAATACATAATTGCATGCATTAATTTGTCAGTATAGAGGTGCATACAAAAATGTTCTTGTACAAAACCATTTGTCATATTGTATTTGAAATAAATGAAGTCGGTAAGTCAAAAGTTTATAAATATATTTTAAGAACAAATTATTTAAATTAAAAAAATAATAAATGTTTTTATATATATTTTTCATAGTATTGTTTCATAAATTTTGTTATTAATTCAATTTTTTTAAAGAAGAGGTAGTTTATATTTATTTTTAATTTACATAAAATAATATTATCAAATTAATATAGAAATTAAATCTGATAATTGTAATGATATATATATATATATATATATATATATATATATATATATATATATACACACACCAAAACAATTAACTGTTTCATTGCTGAATCAAACTGATAATAAAATTTTTAATTGTTTTATTTTATTTTAAGTGAAACAAAATTAAGTTAATTGAATATTAATTTTATATCAGTGATTTTTTTTAAAAATAAATATAAAATTATTTAATGGTTCTTTAAGTTTATGGAATGCTACCAATAAAAGAAATTTAAATATTTTTTTTATTTTTTTAAATTAATTACTTTAGAATAAATTATTTTAAATTTTAATTAATATTTATTATCATTAAAATTAACTCAAAATATTTTTTGTTATTTATTAAATTATTTAATTTAACTTTAAAATTTTCTAACACATCAATTAAATCTATTACAAACTTTTAATTCATTTTCATTCACTTTTTTTTTTTAATTCAAATTGCTCATTTTTTACTCTCTCTCTCTCTCTTCTCTCTTTTTTTCACCTCCACATCAATCCAAACAAACAGACCAATAATCTTTACTATAAACCCCTTTAAACTGAATTAAAAATTTATATACATATGTATAACACTGAAATAATATTTTAATTTTAATTAAATAATCCAACGTAAAAAGAAATATAATTACAGTTATCTAATAGTTAGGAGTTTCAATTTTAAATCACTTGTTTAAGTTATCTTGATGACACATTCAAACCTACTTTTACAAAAGCAACTACTTTATTACTTCTCAGGTCAAAAGTATAAGAATTTGAGTTACCAAAAGTTTCAAAAATAAAACAAACATATCCTAAATCTGTTAATACAAAAAAGACTATTTTTTTTTTTAAAGATAAAATTTTATAATAGAGTTCAATACTTAGAAGATACTCTACATTATAAAATAAAAGGATAAGATAAGGATACGATGAAGGTGAGAATAGTACATGTGTCCCATAGAAAATCGAGTTTGTTACATGCAATGCAATATACTAATACCTTGTGTCGTCTTCACACATTCCACCAACCTACAATATTTGGAAGTTTCTTTTGTACAGTACGTGTATACGAGTATAGAAAAAAATTGGTTTTCTGAACTTTACAATTTTGATATAAAAAAGGTTAAAGAAATGATATTTAGTTTCAATTTCTGACATAAACCCTAAAACTATTGGTGATAAAAAAACACGCATTACTCTGAATAAGACTAGACGAATAATATGTGTGCATGTGATGTGTTGGTTGATGTGTAACATTGTAGTCTCTCACCTTTCTAATCTTCCAGGAACTGATATCCACGTGGACAGACATTCTAGGTGTAACACACACAATGTCACTCCTGAATCCTGCTGATATTAATATGAGATGTGACTCCATGTTGGAACTGTTTGGCACCACCAATTCCAAACCACATTATGGAAAGCAGTTTCAACTTATTTGATTGTTTGACCTCAGCATATGCCAATGGAACCCATGTTTCCATGTGTATGTGCTTTCTGTTCTATTCAACCAGCATTTGTGCCACATTTCTGGTCTGGAATCAAATTCCCAAGCACCTTCTTTATGAAAGCAGTGACAGGTTTGACTTCAAACTCTTCTTAATTTTGTAATTGGCACATCTGAGCTTGGTTATGAAAAACTTTGCCACATATTCATTATATAAAGATTCCTTTTGGTAGCTAATATTTTCTTTCAACAATATTTATACAGAAAAAACCTAGACAAAAATTATTCACATTTAGATTAACTTATTTATATTAACATAGTTCTTTTTATAACTTTAAAAAGATATTTTAGTTTAATGGTTTCTACTTAAACACATGAATTTTTATATTTTGAGCAGTCTAGGACCATATTTTTTTTTTAAATCTTCACTCAACGTGAGTGTGAACATTCAAAAATACTATTTAAACACTATGTTACAATTAAGTTTCAACTCTAATTATACATTGTATTTTAACATTAACAATTATGAGAATATAGTCTTTGTCCATACACAATACTTATAAAATAAATCACGTAATAAGTAGTCATTTTACTGGATTTGGATTTATAATGATTTTTTAGTATAGTTTTCAACTTATAAAATATTTTTTTAATTAAGGATTACTTCTACCAATTTTGGTATCTTCTCATATAAACAAAACTTTGACTTTTATCAATATAAAATTTTAGGGTAATAAAATCTTGATAAAACTAAACAAATATAAAATCAAGAAAATAATATTAGCTGAAAAGTGATACAAATGGACGACAATTGATGCTTCTACATTGGAATAGTATTGACGACGAACCTTAGGTTGTTGGAAATTAGTTAAAGTTAATATCAATCTTCATATGAGACATAAATAACGTCAGTTAGGCTGACGCTAAAACATTGTGTAATAAAATAATATGTACCTTGCATCGGTCAAACTGATGCAAGAAAGGAAAAAGGTAGCGTCAGCTAAGCCAATATTATTTCATAAATATATAATAATTTTCATTCTATGCATTGACTGAGTGCGTCATCCATTTTTAGCATGTTAATAACCTAATTTAACTTGGTGACAAAGTGTTAAGGCAGTTCAATCCAAACACAAACTAGCTTAGAAACCCAAACAGTTAAATCACAACTAAAACCACACAAACAAACTAAACCAACAAAATCAAAACCGCAAAACCAATAAGTCAGAAATCAAAATGAAAAATCAATGACCATTTTCAGATGATACACAACCCACCAACCAAAAGTCCTAAACACTAAAGGTACATGCATAAAAAAATGACGTTTTGTTACCAATCAACTCAAAAAAATTTCATAACAAACCCAACAATATAAAAATTGAAACTTACCAACTCCAAAATGCAAGAACAATAGTTGAAACGATTTCTAAACCACCTCACGGACAGAAAATACCAGCTGCCAAACGAAGAATTTCCACCTTAAAATAATAAACCCTCAATGTACGTAAAAAATCACACTCAGCCCAAAGAGACCAAGCGAAATCATGATGATTAAGCAATATGACTTACCTATTTCCAAATGATACACAAACAACAGTGGTGAGATAATAATTCATAACTTAATACGTACAACAAGCACAACTCATACATTGTCCCAAATGTGTGAACTCAATTTCCATCATTCACAGCAACATATCTCATTCAATCCATAACATCAAAACATGCAGGGATACATATCACATCAAGACAGTAGGTATTTACTAACAATTCAAACATCCATTGTTCTTACAAGTTCAATTAACATAAAATTATTTACTTCATCAAACTATACAAACTTCATCATCATTGCTAGAGAACATTTCAAATTAAAATCACATCTCATTTCACAATCAAGTACTCTAACCTAGTGTACTGTACCAAAATTCTAAGGCTAGCTTCCCTTACCTGGAGGTTTTTCTTCAAAAAGTTTCAAGACACGCTATAGTACCCTCAAAAGTCTAGGAAGTTAGAACGAGTTATCAAAACATAATCAAATTTCAGTATGACTCTAATTAAGTTGAGAGTTACAAGTTTCTCAATTGTCCCTACCAAGATAGTGTTAAATATCCAAGTGTGAGTCTAGTCTCACATTGAGTAGAAATGGAAAAGATGAGCAACCTATAAAAAAGAAGACCCACAAACTCAATTCCTTAAGGTTTTTTGTTGAAGATGGTGTCATTCCTTGTGTGAGTTTAACCCTTATCTCATTCTTGTTTGAACTTCCTAGTATTCCTCCCCACCCGATTCTCCTAATAAGTGGTATCAGAGCTGATGGTTTGTGATGGTGACCGACTCAGAGAGTACAATTTGATCCATGTATTGAAAGTCTTCCTGATGGAGATTTTAGATAAGCGTCTCACATTAAGTGTTTGTGAGTGAGGTACTCTTCCACTTGAGAGGAAAATTGCTAGGTATCCAAGTGTAGGTCTAGTCCCAGATTGAGTAGAAATAAAAAAGATAAGCAACATATAGAAGACCCTCAAACCAAACGCCTTAAGGTTTTTGGTTGAATGTGGTGTTAAGTCCTTGTGTTGGTTTGAATCTTGTCTCATTATTATTTGACCTCCCCAAATTTACCCCCTTGATTTTCTCAGCAGATACATGACAAAAACTAAGAAAAAATTATGGTAAACAAGAACTTACTCTGATTGAGGTTTTGACCGAGTAGAATCACTCGTTGATTCCTTAGTTATTGAGAGATGCGATCAAAATTTGAAATTGATGGAGAGAATTTTTTATTTTTTTTAAAGAGAAAGGAATAGAGTTTTAAAATTGAAAAAGATGGTTTTAGAAGAAGAATAATGTGAATTGTGTATGCATGACTATTTTTTTCTAAAGGAGGGGTTTCACATAGGTTGAGTTGACACAATTAATATATATTATTTCTTTTTATTTTTTGCGTTTTCTTTCCTTAAATATTTTTAATTCCCATTTCTTATTTTATATTCAGTGTAAATTATTTTTCATCATATTAATTTTATGTTATATATATTTTTTAATCATAAAATTAAATATGTTTTCATATTATATTTATTAATAATTATTAATGCATTAAGATTTTTAACTAATTATAAGAAAAATGTTAATAAATTATTCTAAAAATGTATTATGTACTGATTAATACTACACTTCATGAATTAGGATTCTCAAGACACATAACATAAGTTTATTAGATTGTATTAACCTCTACTTTAATTAATTTATTTCTTCTTGCACTTCAACTATATAAATACGATAAAAGTGACATTAAAAATTAAAAATGATAAAGTGTTAAAAAGAGCAAACCATTTATGCATTATGCATTCATGTTAAAACTTTGAAATCTTTAAACAGGATTAATTGGAATGGATTGTACTTCACATAAAGCATGTTTTATGTTAATTCAAGCTACCAACATTCTTTAAAATGTCACATAGGTAAATTCGGTGAGTATAAGTTTATATTATCCACTTACTCATATTGATCCATGGATAAAATCAAGAGAGGTTGAAGAGAGTCTTTGACCACTGCGCCAAACAAACTATATGATAATATTATGATTATTATTATTATTATTTTTATTATTATTATATTATATTTATGATTATGATTGTTAATATTATTAATAACATTATTATTATTATTAATATTATTATTATTATTATTATTATTATTATTATTATTATTATTATCATTTTTATTGAAAACGACAATAATAATATTAACAATAATATAATATTAATAATATTGATAAAAACAATATTAATAAGATTCATAATAACAACAATAAATTAATAAAATTTAAAATACTAATATTATTAATAATATTAATACGGGTAATAAAAGTAACATTAATAATAATAATATTAGAAATAAGAATATTAATGTTAAGATTAATAGTAATAACATTATTGATAATATTATTATTAACTATTATAATAATAATAATAATAATAATAATAATAATAATAATAATATCACAAATATTTTTAATATAACTAAAAATAATATAAAAATATTAATAATATTAAAAATATTTTTCATATAAATATAAATAATGTTGATAATAATATAGTAGTATTAAAAATATTATTAATATAAATATAAATAATATGAATAGAAGTATTAATAATATTCCATATATTAAAAAATATATGATAATAATGTTAATATAAATAAAAATAATAATAATGTTATCAATAACATTAATAATATTTTGTGTATAAATATTAATAATATTAAAAACTTTAACAATATTAAAAACAAAATTAATAATTTGAAAAAAATATAATACTGATAATAATAATAATAATTATTATAATTTTAATAATATTATAACTAACAATATTAGAAATAATAATAAAAACAATAATATTAGCAATAATATTAATAATATTATTAATATTAATATTAATAATCTTATTAATATTAATATTAATAATC
>Ga0209700_101785_pt1 | contig 44720 bp, 30 predicted proteins | sample SiratroredBW_FD_187528 | JGI IMG/M metagenome (GOLD analysis project Ga0209700, IMG submission 187528) | Root nodule microbial communities of legume samples collected from California, USA - Siratro red BW (SPAdes) (version 2) | ecosystem: Host-associated > Plants > Roots > Nodule | place: USA... | reverse complement strand
TGATCATATCCTTAGACAATGCACTTCCTAATTAACAAGACACAGGTGTTTTCTTTCCTGAAAACACTATGCCTAGGCTTTGACTAACTTTATCAACACTCTTAACAATATCACATTACAATATAGACCTCTACTCATGCATTCATTCACTTTTAAATCTCAATCTCCACTTCAATATCAACATTTAAAAAAATCCCTAAACTATCAATATAATTAAACTTAAATTATCAATTAATCTGTTTTACTAAATACATACATTGTATTCCAAAAGAGCTAAACATTCAGAAACAAAAAGCAAATTTTTTATTTTTTTTAGCCTGAGTGAGACAAATTTCGCCCGAGCGAAAATACCACTAGCCCGAGCGAAAATACCACTCGCCTGAGCGAAAATTCTTTCGCTTGAGTGAAAGTAACACAGAGAGCGCTGCCCATTTTCGCCTAAGCGAAAATACTCTTGCCTGGGCGTGAATATATCTTCGCCCGAGCGAAGGATTTCTCGCCTGGGTGAAAACACTCCAAAGAGCACTCTAGCTCCAGGGGTTTTTTCGCCTACTCGCTTGGGTGAAAATACTTTCTCGCCTGGGTGAAAACTTCCTGCCTGGGCGAAAATAGTCCAGAGAGCACACTTGCTACTCGAAACCATTCTCGCTTGGGCGAAATGCTTTCGCCTGAGCGAATTATGCAGAAAACATAACTTATCAGACAATTTATCCAGGTTTTACTACCACAGAGCTACTACACATGTCTCAGATGACTAACTTAACCAGAAATTAAACTTGCATTCGATCAATTACCTCATACTCATCATACATACCATAATGAATAAACAATCAAGAACTCAACTTAAGTTTCATGTCAGCAAGTAAACCATCACAGATGCATTTTCACAGACATAATTTGAATAAAATCCTAAATCACAAACAAATTGGAATCAGGTAACATGCAAGTCAGCTTCCTTTACCTGAATTGCACTAGAAGTTCTCTTTCTAACAACCCCAAAGCCTAAGATCTTCAAGAACTCGAATCTGCACAAAAGGATCTTTGATAAAACACTAAGGAACTGAGCTCACAAAGGCTCTATCTGATAACTCAGATGCCACATGCGAGCTCATAAGGCAGAAGAAATCAAAACCCTAAAAATGGCTCTAAGGGAAGAGGGTAGAGAACGAACTTACTCTAATGGAGATTTTGATCGGGTAGACTTGCTCTATTCTCCGTCACGAGTCTAACGGTAGGCTCCGCTTGAGAAACTGATGAGGTATAGAAGCGGATACTTAGAGAGAAGTCAGAGGAAAAAGAGGGTTAAGGGTTTTAGAGAGATGATGGTTTGAGTGGAAATGAGACTTGAATACTTACTTTTTCTATAAATAGGCATTTAAAGTTTTTAGTTAATGACAAAGTTTTTAGGTTGTTACAAGAGCTATTTGGAGAGAGACTTGTGTTCTCTAAGTGAACATTAATTAATGAATTATATTTACCTCTCTCACAAAAGAATTGAATTATGACATGTTCTCTAAGTTATTATTACTATTCTGTTGAAAAAAAAAATCAAAACTAATCTAATATATATATTTTTTCTTCTTTTTCACAATTTCGTTCTTATATGAAGAAAAATAAAGTGTTTGAAGGCAACAATTTTCACTTCACTCTATTCCACTCATAAATTCTAAACTATTTTAAAACTTTAATTTATAAAGAAAATTCTTTTATACTTTTTTATTTGTTAGTTGCTATTAACAAAAGGAACATTATTCTTATGGAATTAAGCGTCTAGTAGCTCTTTCTAATATTTGATTCATACTGTACCATTTAAGAGGTTAGTATAATAGCATTTCAAAATTAAATACTATAAATGCAATATTTGAAAATTATTAATAGAATTTATTTAGCATAAGTAGAATATTTTTCTATATAGTAATAATCCAAATACTTATTAGTGAATTTATTAGAATTGAGAAAGTAAATTCTTTTGTCTCGTGGTTTTTTAATTTTAAACAACACTATATAAACAACCAGTTTTAAGCAATGATGGTTAGATAGTTGTAAATATGGTAACTATGTTATTCATTATAACTTTCTTATGTTTCTTTTGTTAATACGATTATCAAAATTAAAATTTAAATATATCGCTAATGACACCTACAAGAAACTAATTAAATAAATTTCTTAAATACTCTTTCCCCAAGTAAATGACAAATTCACCACTAAATTAGAACATATATACCACTAAACACATGACGTATTGAAGTATTTTGTTAATCTATGCGTATAATATTTTATAAATTTTATCGATAATTATTTTTTGTTGAAATTTTTCTTGATTATCTTTGATGAGATTTTTCATTTCCCAACTTGTTATTTAAATATGATGGGTCATATCATTGCTATATAAAGGAGGTTAATTGCATAGACGATTTTCACTTTTGTAATAAAGAAAACTTAAATAAACTGTGTAAAGCAAAGGCCCGTAGGCTCTTCATTTTTTTCTTTATTTTTCGTTCGCCTTTTCTTTCTCTCTTTAACTTTCTCTTCTCCGTAACATTTAATTTTGTTTACTTTTTTTTCCACAAACGAATTCGGTAAGATATGAATTTTTTTTAAAAGTATAATTTTAAATGAAAAAATAGAAATTTTTATAAATAAGTTATAATATTTTATTTTTTATATTATTAGAAATTTCATTTCTCTAAAAAAGATTATATATATTTTTAAGATTTTCTAACATAATAGCTACTGAATCAAGATAAGATCGAATAAATTCTTTAAAACATAAATTGGTTGTTCAACCTAAGTACTAAAGCATGAGAGAAATTACTAATTTTTTTTTCTTTTAAATCTGGTGTAGTTTAAGTAGCGTGGAATCATTTAAGAAAGAAAGTCTTTCCTTGTTTAGTGAAAAAAGGTTGCAAGCTAGAAGAGCTTTTTCAATTGATATGCACCTATTGATAAATGTGTTCCTATTATGGCATAATGTGTTGTTTGATATGTGTGTGGTCAAGTGTAAATATGTTAGTTGAGACCTAGTGTGGCATTGTGACTATTTTATATGTAGGATGATGTTCTGATATCAAGGGTCCTAATATTAAGTACAATTATTTATTGTATAAAGAACATTTCTTTACTTCACTAATAGTCTAAATCATGTAAATTAAGATATTAGTGGACAAGAAGCTAGAGAGATTCTTGCATTGTTAAGATAATACATTTTATATAAAGAATTGCCTTATGCATGAAGTTGAGATTTACAAAGAAAGAGAGCTTGAAATTTGTCAAGTGTTAGTTGTTGGTAAGACATACTTAATAGGAGTCTTCAAAATGGGTAGAGTATGACAAATTACTCTAATTAAAAAATAACTAGGAATATCATATTTCTAACCTATCAAAATTTAATTTAGAGTAAATTTCTTTTTGCTTTAACATCTTCTTCCAGTTCTTAATTCTTAGCTCTATTTATGGGTATCTCAAAATTTCATTGGTTTTGTTAATGGAGATTCTCAAATAGTTTATCTTCTAATGAGTGTTTTGATTGATTTGGTGGTGTTTCTGCGAGTTCTTAGGAGTATGATGTGATTCCATGTCTTTTCCCTATTGTTTGAAAAACAAACACCACCGAGGTAAGACAAACTATTTTGGATTATAAATGAATTTAATTATTATTGAATGTTATTAATATTATAATAATTGAGTTTGTGCCTTTATACATTATATTGATTTTGATTAAGAAAATATTATGAAAAAATTATTTGCAGACATTTTCTTATATGAGAAATTGAAATTTGTACAAGTGAAAGGAAATATGAAAATATAAAGAGGGATTGTGAATTTTTTGAAATTGAGATTAATTATGATCTTATTAAGTATTGTACAACATGGAAAAATATTGTGTTTGTTAAGTTTGTTTTTAGGATTGTATTTGAATGTCGTAACTCTAGGTTAAATGACAAATAAAGATGACTAAGAGAGTGTAAACTTCAATACCTTAAAAACAATGTCTGAGCTATGATGTGTATATTAAACTGTGTGTGGTTAAGTTTAAATATGTTCAATTTTTGATAAATTATTCAAAATTAATATTGTATTATTATTTATCTTGTTAAATGTTTTGATTGATTGAAATTTGTTGATAATGTTAAATTTATAATTGTTATGTCCGACAGTGTGAGATCTAATGTTTTTGTTATTTATGTATAATTCACCCAAACAAATAAGAATTCGTCCACCATAGTTCAATCTAAAAGTAATGAATTGATTTTTTAATGTAAATCCATTGATTAAATTACTTTGTCCAACAATTTTTTATTGTTTTAAGATGATATGTTATATTTGAGATATATGATTTGTATGTAATTGAAAGTGTTTACGTATATATGAGTTGAAATAAAATTTGACGAATGAATTGAAAGTGAAACTAATGTGTTAATATTTAATTATCAACTTCCATGTGTATAATTATTTGATGATGTAAAGATTATTTTTAAACTTGTATTTGAGTAATTATATAGTATTAATATTTGAAACTTATATTTTATACTTTTATTTTAATTATATTTAGCATATATGGATACACAATGTAAGACTAAAAAGGAATTTTAAACATGTAAGATTTTTGTTGTGTAAATAAATATACATATAGTTATGTTAAAATTTGAAATAACTATGTAAATCATTTATTAAATATTATAAAATATTATCTATATGTCTATGGTGGTAGTAGATAAAATTATTTGTTATCGTAAAAATAAAAATAAAACATTGTGAAATGTAAAACACTAAAGTTCCAATAACTTATCGTTTTAAGGTGATGTAATTCTTGAAATTTTATTATATAATGTCAAAACTATCGGTTTTGTTAGTTACAATGATAATAAATGCTATTTATTTGAAAAAAAATAGTTATAATTTTGGTTCTTTTTAAAAAATTATTCCATGAAATTTATCAAAATAATCAGAAATATCACTTTTCTTAAAAAGAAAATAAAAAAAAACAAATTTGTTAAAATATCCTTTATTTTATCCTGAAGAAATTGAAGGAAAGAGTCTCTAAATATTTAGACTTTTTAAGAAATATATATTTTCAGGAAAAATATTTTAAATTATTTAAAACAGTTGAACAGCTTTTATGCTTTGCTGTAATAATAATAACAACAATAACTTTTCATTACATTTTTATGCTTTAATAAATTCTATTATTATTATTATAATAATAAAATAACTATGTTATGTTGATCTATGGTTATCGATAATTAATAATTGATGTCGGAATCGAAAGTCAAGTCATTTTCTCCTACCGCCCTCAACGACTACTTATTTTGAATATAGCTTCCTGAATGGACCGTTTTGTCCCTCATTGTGTCACTCTCTTGGAGGAGCCTTTTTTTTTTTTAAATAGATTTATTTTATAAGATTTTAATTACAAATTTGAAATTTCAAATTCTGAGTAATTATATGTTATTCAATTATTATATAAAATGTTACATATCTTTTAGTGATAATAATAAATTACTTATTCAGAATCATTAGTAAGTTTTAATGGCAAACTTTGACATTTTGTTTATCTTGAGAAAAGATTAAAATTTGGTAATAATTAATGATATAATAATTAGACCAAACTTATTTAATTTTCAAAAATTAAAAATCTAAATATACAATTAAAATTATATAAGAAACAACATTTCATATTGTAGACCAACTGTTGATTTAAGTAAGTGTTTTCTGCATTTCTCCACTCTAAAACTAGTAGTGGTTTTGGTTAATTTGAACTTTCCCAAAAAAAGGACTTTTGGATAATTTCAGGAGACCATTTTGTTTAACTTTCATTTATGTTTTACTTTCTCATAGGATTAATGACCCACTCACATTTTCTATTTTATTTGAATAGATATAATATTATGAGGTTAATAGTTATACTTTTACAATATAAAATAATTTTACATAATTTATATTAACAAACCACTATGATACAATTTTAAGATAATTATTGTAACGTTCAATGACTATATTCTACATGTTGATTTATGATTCAATGATAATGTAAATAAAAATTCACTATATTTGTTAGCTTTTATTTTTATTTTTATTTTTTTTATGAATTTAGAACTCAATTTGAAGCTGTTTGTGTTATTTTGGTTTTTCTATTGTAAAATCTTATCTCATTTAATACAAAATACGAACATCAGTATAAATTGAAATGAAAAAAAAAAAAAAAAAAAAAAAAACAATAAAAAATAAAAAAAAAAAAAAAAAAAAAAAACGTGACTAACATTAAGTCGTGATGTCCTAAAAAAATGTATAAGTAACATGATTAGTTTATCTCACATTCTTATATATTTCTAGTTATTTAATATATATTAGACATTATAATTTCAATCTTCCATGATATTAACCCATCCATAATGTGTTGTAATTTGATTTAGAAGCATGTACTTCAAAGTGGAGATGAATATTCAAAGTATATTAAAAATAGCAATGGATGTCAATTATTTTTTGACAAAAATATATTTAATTTAATATATTCTTAATAATTTTTTACACGGTAATCTAATTTCAAATGATCTTAGACATAATTTAAATTATTACAAAAATAAACGATATAACTGGATGTATTTGTCATGGTAAGAACAACTTTTTTAGCATATGAGGTTTTATTATTATTCTTAAATCATTGAAAATTAATTGCTTAAGAAATTTGTGTCTTGATATTTTTATTCAACAAAAAGAAGAATTATGTAAGAGAAAAAATAGTTAGAAAAAATAAAGAGAAAAAAAAATAGTACTGTCTTAAAAATATTAGATTAATAATGTAAATTATATATTTAACCTTTTCTTACACGACCACTTTCTTTTGTTTAAAGGCAATAATTTCTTCATAAACCGAAAAGGACAATTTAGGGATTTCAGTTGTAACTTTCATAACGGTCATCTTTCTTCCCTCTAAGGTAATCCAATTCAAACTCTCTTCATCTCCTCTTCACTCTCCATCCAACATTTGAATCTCTCTCTCTCTCTCTCTCTCTATTCTGAATTTTCATTTTTGCAAAAAAATATGAAGCAAAAGACCAAGAACACAGATTCTAGTGGTTTCTTGGGAAGCATTTCTTCTAATTTTCTCAGATCAATCTCCTCTTCCAATCGGAAACCCATTTCTTCTCCCTTTACAAACCATAAATTCCTAGATTCTGACGTTGAAAACACTCCCCCTACCCATCCAAACATTTCCCTTAATCACCACCAACAATTGAAGCCCAACGATCCATCTTCTCACAGCAACTCACATGTGAAGGCAAGTTCAAAATTTGCTTCCTTTTGGGTCGCATTTCAGCTTTCAAGCTTTTAATCTGTAGCCCCAGAAACTAGTGTGTAAAGAAACTATTTTTTTTTTTTTTTGTTGCTTATGATATGTTGTGTATTTTGGAGCAGGTTGTGGTGAGAATTAAGCCAGAAAATATCAACGGAAAAGAGGGGGATTGCGAAATTAAGAAGGTTTCTTCTGATGCCCTGTGTATTGGGGACATGAAGTTCACGTTTGATGAAGTTTTTGATGTCAACTCCAATCAGGTAGGAACTTCGCTTCATTGTGTGACTGTGATTCGTGTTTTAAATCTTAAAGTATTTCTTGATGTAAGAAAAAAATGGTAATTTCAAATTACATCAGTTTGCTGTAATAATGAGGAATAAGGACTTTGCCTTTCTTTATTCGATGTTTTTGCTACCTAGTTTGCTTTTTAAGAGAAGATCAATCTTGAATTTGATTTATGTGCTGTCGTATGTTCAGGAAGATATTTTTCAGTCAGTGGGTGTTCCCTTGGTTAGAAATGCTTTAGCTGGTTACAACACTACTATTCTGTCATTTGGCCAGGTACATTTGGTTTCTTGCTAAGTGTTTGAACTTTTTTAGTGACAAAACGAGTGTCACTTTTTGATGCAATATTGAGGATTATTTTTCCCTTCTTATCTGTGTTGTGCTTCTTTACTAGTCTGGGAGTGGAAAAACTTACACAATGTGGGGTCCCCCAAGTGCCATGGCTGATGAGTTCACTTGTTCTAGTCAATTGGGAATTGTTCCTCGGATCTTCCGAATGTTATTTTCTGAGCTAGAGAGAGTATGCTCTATCTTCAACTTTAATTACTAATTTTTTGCATATATTCTTTTAAATTTTGAATGATTGAGTTTGGATTACAATATTAGGAGAGGCTTACTTCTGATCAAAAGCAGTTCAACTATCAATGTCGTTGTTCATTTCTTGAGGTAAATCAGAACTTAAGTTTCCTTTATTAAGCTACCCAAATCCGCAATGAGTTGGTCGCTGGATATTACTAATGTGTTTATTCCTGCTTTTTTGGCTCTGTGTTTTAAAACAGATAGACAACGAACGAATTGGCAACTTACTCAATCCTATGCAGCAGAACCTTGAGGTAGGCATATGATTCCGTCTTTTTGGTACAAGTTTTTATATCAATGTACTGCTTCATGTTTCTTCTGTTTCTAGTTGCTACATGCTTATTACTTTGTCAAAATTATTGCAGATGAAGGATGATTCAAGAAATGCTCCTTATATTGAGAATCTGATTGAGGAATACATCACTAACTATGATGATGTGGCACAAATTTTGATTAAGGTAGGAAATCATTAAGGTCTACATTGTTGAAATCTATATGCAATTTATGAGAAGCTGAAAGCTTTGTTTTTGTTAGTTGATGGTATACATTTGCCCATTAATGATAACAGTCCTTTTTTAATCTTTATTGGCTAAGTTCATTCTTTTATGTATGTTGCAGGGCCTTTCAAGGAGGAAAAAGGGTGCGACGAGCTCTGGATCACACATAATTTTCACTTTTGTCATCGAATCTTTGTGCAAGGTACTGTCAAATTTCGAAATGAGACATATTGTCAAATTTTGTAATTCTACGCAGTTTTATACGAAACAGTTGGTTTTCTAAGGTTGAAGACAGACTTATATTGTTAATTTTCTTCATTAGTTTTGTCGATTAAAAACGATTTTCATAAACTAATGTTACAGGGAAACACAGATGACTTTTTCAGTAGCTCAAAAGTTAGCAGAATTAGCATTATTGATCTTGCTGGACTGGACAGGGATGAAGTTGGTGGTGTAGGTAGCCAATGTCCAAGGGAAAACAGACCAGTAGAGAAATCATTATCTCAGCTAGAGTAAGATCTTGTGACTAAGTTACTTCGTAGGGTGTGTTTGGGTTAACAATTTAATTAAGTACTTTTTGGAGAAGGGCTTATCATGCAAGCTTTTATGTATAAGTTGTTTCTTCTCTTCTATAATGAAAAAGAAAACAGGGTTAAACAAGTCTAATATAAGTTGTAGGTTGTTTTCGTAACCTATTTGGAGACCTTATTATTGAAATAAGGTGAAAATGACTTATGGACATGTGTTATAATTGAACTAAGGTGAACATAACTTATGGACACGTCGTAAGGTATTTTCATAAGTTTTCCCTAATACTTAAAAAGGCTTCATGTCATAAGATAAGCCTGAGTAAGTTGCTATTAAGTTGTCTTCCAGACAGAGCCTTAGTTCTTATTGTAATTTCTATAGTCTGATTGGATAGGTTTTTCTGTTACATTGGTTGAAACTGAAAAATAACACTTTGCTTCTATTGCTAATTAATGACCATGATTGTTTTCTATTTGTAACCATTGTTTTATCTGGTGTAGGCATTTAGTGGATGCTCTGACTAAGAAATCTCAATCTGGAAAAAATGAAGACATGCCACACAGCGACTCCTGTTTAACACGCTTACTACAAGAACCACTTGGTGGAAATGCCAAACTCTCAATAATATGTTCCATCTCCCCTAACAACAGGTATTAACCTGAATTGAAGACCATAATTTGTTCATGTATAGAGTGTAGTGGAAGGGTATTTTTGAGTTCTAGAAATAAAGATTGCGCTTGTTGATTGTAGGAGTAACGATAAAACCCTGCGTACACTCAGATTTGGTGAGCAGGTAAGATCCATCAGAAACGAGCCTGTTATCAATGTAATAAAGAAGGATGATGTTGATTTGAGTACTAATATCAGACACTTAAAGGTATATTCCTGGACTCATGTAGGTAGCTGTTACTGAAAGATCAAACTCTAATGCAAATCTTTGAATTACAATGTGTTTTCTATGGTTCAGGAAGAACTTATTAGAGCAAAGGCTGATATTCACAGCTCAGCTGGGAGTAAAGATGGATACTTCCAAGGACAAAATGTGCGGGAAAGCCTGAATCAGATGAGAGTCAGCTTAAACCGCTCTCTTCTCCTATCCAACATCGATCGGGATACTAATGAGCGCGTTGTAAATGTCAGTGAGGATGACATACATCAATTACGCCAGCAAATTCATGAATTGGATAGTTCATCGGAAGAAAATCCAAAGGACATATCTGTCAATGAAAATTGTGTCCATTTTTATTCTGTTGAGGAAAATTGTGATGCAGACACCACCAGTGGTGATGAAATTGAAAAGGCTGAGGGATACTGCGGAAAAACATTGAGCATTTCAGTCAATTCATGTAATCAGTCTCCAGTACTTGCTGGACCACAGTTGTCTGAGTCTCCAAAATTCAGTAAAACTCAAAGGAAAAGTTTGGCATTAAGTTATCTTGGAAGTTGGAACAATGTGGCAGAGAGTTCAACTTTCAGTAACAATGTGTTGAACAAACCAGTTAAACAGGACAAGCACGTGCAATCCTCATTACAGTCTAGCAAGGTTGAGTCCTTGGCAGCAAGCCTTCAGAAGGGACTACAGATTATTGACTATCATCAGCATAACTCAGCATTGAACAAATCTTCAACTTCCTTCTCCTTTGAGCACTTAACTTTGACACCTTGTCTAGACATCGACAAGGCTGAATCTTGTGACCAAACAATACCACAGAAAGCTTCCAGTGATGAAGTAGGTTCTTTCCTTTGTGCATCTTGCAGGAACAAAATATCTAATCATGATTCCAGTGTGGTCCAAGTATGTATTGTTTTAATTTTCTCAAGAATCTTTTTAATTACCTTCTTTTTATGTCTTGACCTAATTTATCCATTTTTTGGCAATTTAGCTAGCATTTGGAGAGTGTAATGGCAAAAACATCATGAAAGAGAAGGAGCTCGAGATTGTTTGCAAGGAGCAAGCAGCCAGAATTGAGCAACTAAATCAGTTGGTATTGATATTCTTCCCATTTTCCATTATGAGCTGTGGTTTTGATTTTACATTTAATGGCTATGTCTCTTATCACCAGGTGGAGAAATTGAAAGGAGAGAGAGAACCGAACTCCATTACTGTGAAAGATGAAGAAAAGGTCAGTTGAATGCATTATAATTTATGGTTTATAACTAAAAAGTCTATCCAGTTGATGGTTAGTTTTAATTTGTTTTGGTTGATATCATTTGCAGCTTCTAAGGGAATTTTCCTCAAATGGCCATTTGCCATGTATTATAGAGGAAAGATGTGAAATTAAAGAAGTTCAGGAAGAGTTAGCCCAAAAGGACATCTCTTTTGATTCAACTGAGAAGGAGTCACTTCTTAAGGAAATTCAGAATCTAAGGAGCAAGCTGCAATCATGCAGTGATGCACCAGTTAAAAAATCTACTGACAAACTAAGGTCTTCTTTGATGTCAAGATCCATACAACTGCAAAAAAGCGGGGTGTTTTCTTATGATAATGGCAACGAAGAGCTAGAGAATGAAAGACAGAGATGGACAGAAATGGAAAGTGAGTGGATTTGTCTTACTGATGAACTTAGAGCTGATCTTGAGTCATATCGACGACGTACTGAGAGGTTGGAGATGGAACTGACGTCAGAGAAGAAGTGCACAGCAGAAATAGATGATGCGCTAAAGAGAGCAGTTGTGGGACATGCTAGAATGGTGGAACACTATGCTGATCTACAAGAAAAATACGATGATTTGGTTGCGAAACACGATGCCATGATGGAAGGGATAGCAGAAGTGAAGAGGGCAGCAGCGAAAGCCTCAAAAAAAGGTCACGCCCGCTTTGCCAAAGCTCTTTCTGCTGAGCTTTCTGCATTGAGGGTGGAAAGAGAAAGGGAATCAAAATTATTGAAAAAGGAGAACCAGAACTTGAAGACTCAACTTCGAGATACTGCTGAAGCTGTTCAGGCTGCTGGAGAGCTACTTGTTAGACTAAGGGAAGCTGAACATGCAGCAGCTTTTGCAGAGGTAAAATTCTATCTCATTTTAAGGGTTCTAGAATCAAGGCATCAGGGAGTTAATTCTGGTGTTCTTTTGGATGGTGTTTATTGGTTCACTAATTAATAAATAAACAGGAAAAATAGAAAGGGGCTGGGCATAAAGTAATACAGAATTAACAAAGAAAGACAAAATGGAAACACAGAATGTTCTCAAGATGGATTATATAATTATATTCCACTAATTTTCTGCCTCCTTATTAAATGGAACAATTATGGTGTCAGTATGTGGTTGTAAAGATTCAGCGCATGTTCTGTCTTGACATATTTTTAATTAATTTCTTGAATATTATATTTCTTATGTTCTACAGGAGAACTTTGCAAATGTGCAACAAGATAATGAAAATCTGAAGATGCAAATTGAGAAGCTGAAAAGAAAACACAAGACAGAGATTAATACCATGAAGCAGTACATTTCAGAGAGCAAATTACCTGAGTCTGCACTGCAACCACTGTATAGAGAGGATTCTGATGTGCCACACAATGCAGCTTCCTCCTATACATACGATGATCAGGCATGGAGAGCAGAATTTGGAGCAATATATCAGGAGCATTACTGACTTACCTGTTGTTAGTTGTATTATTAGCATTTGATAAAAGAGAATCTGATAATCTGATAATTGAATCTGATAAAAGTCCAAGCAATTTGTCTGGCTGGCATTAGATCCTACTTGGATCAAAGGGCATTCCTACATGCCGCTATTCTTTTTGTGTATTCATTTTTTCCCAAGCTATCGAACCCTTGTTGTGGAACTGCAATTCTTATGTCTGCTTGTATTGAAGATATGGGTAAAATCTTTCATGGTAAAAAAATCGCCTAATTGTCCAAATTGCCAAAACTTTTCACAAAATGAATGCATATCTCATCTTAGCATGATAGTTTATGCATCTTACCTGATTTATCTATTCTATTTGTTATAACAGTAAAAATGTAAGTAAACATCTTAGTATGTTTGTGATCAGATTGACATTTTTTTTTGGCTGGTAAAGGGACATCCAACATATCTCTGCATTCCCTTTCCTCACTACCTATGTTTTTACCATCCATAGTCGCTCATCTTCAAGAGAAGACAAAATACTACCTAACCTGATAAAACCATGCATAATTTCATTTTAATACTTTTTAATTTTTACTTTTAATTAGCAGAAACACGATTTCATTTTATTTTAGATATACTAAAGCATGTAAAAAAAATTATTAAAAAGTTTTATTTCTGAGGAAGATTCAAGTTTATTTTTTTTTAGAGTGTTAGAAGGTAAAACTGTGTTAGAAGCAGGAATTCTTTAAAATAAAATAGTGTTTAGAGCATAGCTAACAAGCATTTTTCTCGAGGTGATGATAGTTTAAGACCAATATTCACATTTTACCCTATTTGATCCTATAAAATATTATTATTTTATTAATATATAATATTTTATTAATATAATATTGTGTTAAATGGATTTTTTTTTTAAATAGTTGTGTCAAATTGTAACAATAATAAAGGATACTAGATATCATGAAATCACATTTTTTTTTTTCATTAAAAGGTTGGAATTTCTTTAATAAAAACAAAATTGAATGTAAGTTGTTTACGCAATATTTGGTTACAAAGAAAAAAATGAAAGAAAGAAAGATAAAATCAGATAAAAATTTGTATTGTTTGTTTGAGGACAAAATATCATAAAAGTAAAGAAATGTTGTGATATCCAAAAATAATAAATAAATAAATTAATTAAATAATTGTAAAATTACAAAGTTCTCTATATGTTTATTTCAGAGAGAAATAATTTTTAAAATACTATTTTTCTTTCCAAATTTTACTATTTTCTTATACTATATTTGGTTACAAAGAAAAAAAAAAATATTAAAGAAAGATAAAAACAGATAAAAAAAATTGTATTGTTTGTTTGAGGAGAAAATATCATAAAAGTAAAGAAATGTTGTCACATCCAAAAATAATAAATAAATAAAAATTAAATAACTGTAAAATTACAAAGTTATCTATATATTTATTTGAGAGAGAAATAATTTTTAAATATTTTTCTTTTCAAATTTTACTATTTTCTTATATTTAAGTAGAAAATAAATATATTTTTTCTTTTTGTTACTGAATAAGAAAAATGTTTTTTTACTTATTTTTCTATACTTTCACTTTTTCTTCAAACAAATACATCCTTAATGATATGTGGCATAACAAAAGTCATAAATAACATTTTCTAAATGTATAACACAACGCATAAGATATGAATTGTCTCTATTAGATAGCTCTTATCATCATCATTTGTATATTTTCAAATTTTTCTTTTAAAATTGACCTATTTTGTTAGTTTTCAAAACAAGTTACATCAATTTGTAAAAGGCACAAGACTATTATATATTTTTGAAAACAGAGCTTAATGGCTGACAAAATAAGAATTAGATTTTTGATTAGTTTTTGTAAAATAAACGGGCCAAAATAAGAAAAAATAAATAACATAAAGAATTAGATTATAAATTATAGTAATTAGCTTTTTGATTGACGAAAAAAAACGAAGCATTTTATTCCATGTAGCCTTTGTTGTATATTAACAAATTGCTCAAGCACATTTTGAAAGATTTTTCTTTTCTTTTATATGTGTCTGTTTTGTTTCGTTGTTTTATTTATTTTTTATTTTTTTATAAATACATAAGATATAAAAAACAGACAATTATGATTTTTTTTGAAAGGTCACCTTTTATAAATACATGAGATACTTAGAGTTGCTCTCCCATATAGTTTATAATATATATATTTTTACCTAATTGATTTGTAAATTGTGAGTATATATTCAAAAATAAAATTATAATTATTATATAAAGATATGTAAATGGAAGTTAGTGGATGCATATTTTATTAATTAGATTGTATTGAATTGATTGACATTTTTTAGTTCAATCTTGTTTGGATATTGAATGTGTAATATGTCTACTGATTAATTAGATTGTATTGAATTGATTGACTTTTTCAGTTTAATCTTATTTGGATATTGAATGTGTAATATGTTTACTGACGAAGAATTAGTTGTTGAAAGAACTTGAGAGTCAATCTTAGTTCTTTATTATTTAAATGGTTTATTTTACTTTTTTGCATTTTAATCATAATCACCCTTTTATTTTAGTGTTATTTTTAACTTTGATTTGAATATGAGTTTTGAATACTAAATAATTAGATTTATGATTAGATTTGTTACGAGACTATCCGAGGTTGACTTTCTCCTATTTATAATATAATTTCCTTGTTATTAGATGGTCTAATATTATATTAAACAATTAAAATTGAATCAAATTTAATTTGCTTGTGAAACGACAATAATTAAATGACAATTAAATAAGATTGAAGATAATGATTTTGAAGCAGATAGTGAAGAAATAAAACTTGAAGATAATAATTTTGAAATAGATAATGAAGAAGGGACACTTGAAGAAAGGACATTTGATGATAATGATTGAAGTCTGTATTTTTCATTAGGATTAGCTAATTTGGATAAACCTTCTTCAATTGTTAATTTTCCTTTTTAATACTTATTTCTAAAAGTTGATGATTCCTGTTGCAAACATTTCTATATTATGTTATATATTTATAATCTTAGTATAATGTTGTCATTTATAATTGGTACCATTATTTTCGTATTTCATTTTATATTTTATAAATATGTTGAAGTTATGACCAACCCTAACTCTTTTTGCCTTATGTCAATACGGGAAAATGAAAAAGAAAAGGTCACACTATGTGCTTAAAATAACTGTCCCACCCAACTTCTACACCTATACCTTCCCTATCCTTACTTGTTGTCAACATACCTACCAATTAAGAGGTGTAGCACCTAAACCACATCTTCTCCTTCTGTTGTTGTCGCTAACATGCCCTCTCAACCATCGCCACCTTCCCTATCACCTACAGTGCCTTCAACATCACCATTGCCAGAAGTATCCTTATTATCGACACCTTCATCATTGTCAGCACCTCCTAGAGTATCATCCACCTGACGAGGAAGGTCAACAAATATGTACTGATGGAGGTGATGCACAATCACACATTTAAATCTCTTAGGTAATGATAATATCCCTATGATTTCACCTTATGGTCAAGGATAAGAATTAATATAACAAGTTGTTTGCATTATATGTTGTATCAATTTATTGTATACTTGTTTTTTCATAATTTTTTTTGTTAATATTTTATCTATTTAGGATTGCTTCTAGGCCATCACAATGACCATTAAGCAACAATATTGTTAGTCATGGCCTACATGGGATTCAATAACTGATGTAGATAAAGAGATTTTTTTCTAACGTTTTAAAGTAGTTTTCTCATAGTATCCTAATATAAAAACTATTACATTCATGTTATATTTTTATTTGTGTTTACATAGAGGAAGGTTAGCTAGAGATCTCAGTATGAGAAAAGGATATAAAAAAGAATTTTCACTCAAAAGCTTCACATAGGCTATTTGAGATATTCATCATAGGATGAAAAATTGAAAAGAAACCGAGTTGGATGTTTGATGAGGTGTGGAACTTGTTATTATCCAAGTGAAATTATCCTCCATATCCTCCAAAGTGTTCAGAAGCCCAACAAAATTGAGTGTCGTCTAAAATTGGTGGTAGCTTACACACAGGTGGCTCCATTGATACACATGAGTATGCAATTCGCATGGTAAGTACACTAAAGAGAAATTATTTATATTTCTTTATAACATCCTATATTAATGATGTAGTTTGTAGGAGAAGAAGTTGGATTGTCCACTACATATTGATGAAGTTTTTAAGGAAACTTACATACGAAAGGCTAGTAGTCAATTTGTAAATGAAAGATCTAGGAGGACACATGTAAGTTTAATATTTTTTATGTTATTTATTTTATTATAATGTGTACTTATATATATAATTTATATTTTTGAATAACAAGGAGGAAATTGAGATTAAATTTTCTCAAGCTAGATCAGAGGTTGCATCCTACGTTGGGCAATCAAAATCATCCCTATAGAGGAGCAGAGAATAAAGACAGAAAGTTGGGTTCTTAGTGTAAGAGGAAAGAAAAAAGGTCAGATCTACGGGAGTTGGAGAGCTCACCATACTTTTAACTATGAGGATGAACTCACGTATAATGAGAGTTGAAGTCTTTCTTATGATTCAGAAGAGATTATCTAGCAAAAACAACATACATTCATAATTATAGGGATGATAATGAGAGGTAAGTTGCTAATTATGCTAATTATAATTACTTGTTAGTGTAGTAACAACAAGAACAACATTATAATAAAAACAACATTTTAATAATAACAAGAAAAACACCAACCTCAACAACATCAAAAGGGACCACAACAATATCAAGAGCAAAACCATCAAGTCTAAGACCAACATGGACATAGTTTCAATTTTAAACTTTTGGAATATGTTAGCATTTGATTTAGATTATATGTTCTTGGAGCTTGATTTTGGACTATGTTCTGTTAACACTTGGTTTTAGATTTATGCTGTTAGCTTTTTTATAAGTACCATTTTTTAGTGTTTTCATACATTATAAATTTGAGTATTTGTGGGCTTAAGTGATCGTTAAGATAATAATCACTTCTGAATTGAAAGTTTTCAGATTTACTTTGTTAATTTGAGTCATGAGTCAAGAGAAGACATTTGATCTTAATTATTTTGAATTTCAGGTGATAAGAATGAAGGAAACTAGAGCTTGGAAGTTGCATGAGAAGAAGAAATAGAAAGGATTTGAAAAGAAGAGTTGTTCAAGCTGCAGAGGAAAATTCGCCCAGGCGACATTGGAGCGAGGCAATCTCGCTCGAGCGAGGATGGTTTCGCCTGGGCGAGATTAGTCCAAAGAGTATATCAAATTTGCGCCCAAGCAAGATGTTTTCGCCCTAGTGAAAAGTCACTTATCCTGAACCCGAGAGAATGCGTTTAAAAGAAGATTTTTGGGGTTTTATAAGGGGGATCTGGATTTGGAGGAACTAGAGAGCCGTCAAGAACGAGAACTACTAAGGATTCCTGCTCTTGTTTGTAATCTTTCTTCTTTGAAGTGTAATGGCTACCATGAGTAGCTAAGTTCCGCATCTGAGGGAAAGAGATGAAGTTCAATCCCAAAGTCCTTCTAGATCTTGCAAACTCCGTTTTTATAATTGTTACTTATTTTTAATTGTTCTTTTACGTTTCTTGACTCAAATTATTATTAAATCATCGTGAAACTGTTATTTGCTTAGTGAGTAGTGACGTTAAATTCTAAAACAAAACTGTTCTTTGTGGGATCGACATCCTTACTTTATAAATCTATATTACTTGTGACTCGGTACACTTGCCAGATAAAAGTCTTAACACTTTTGATTTGAATATGTTATTATAGCTTGATTTTGGATTATGTCAGCACTTGATTTAAATTATGTTGTTTGTCCTTAAAAGGTACCTCAGAAGGTTAAGGGAGGAATGCGTATTTAAACTGACCTTAGCTATGACTCTTAAGTGATGTGGGACTATTGGGTGTACCGAAACAAGCCCCTTCGAGTCAAGGGCTAAGGGAACAGGTCCCTACAGACGACGCCAATGTTTCGACCTCAAGTCCGTTGAGATGACATCGCTAGGGTCAATCATCGTGTCCAAGGTATTGTTTACTTTGGAGCTCGGTTGCTCCGTCACAGTTTTGTCCTAAAAAGACTCCTCGGTGGATTTAGGGAGGAAGGTGTATTTAAACTGACCTTGGCCTCGACTCCTAAGAGATGTGAGACTATATTGGGTGTACCGAAACAAGTTCCCTGGTCGAGGGCTAAGGGAACAGATTCCCACATACGACTGTTCTGACCTTAAGTCCGTTGAAATGACATCACTAGGATCAATTACCACGTCTGAGGTATTGTCCGCTTTGGAGCTTGGAGTTCCGTCACAGTTTTGTCCTTAAAAGACATCTTAGAAGGTTAAGGGAGAAAGGTGTATTTAAACTGACCTTGACCTCAATCCTAAGCGATGTGAGACTATATTAAGTGTACCGAAATAAGTCCCCCAGTCGAGGGCTAAGGGAAGAGATCCCCATAGACGACATCAATGTTTCGACCTCAAGTCTTTTGAAATGACATCGCTAGGATTAGTCACTGTATCTGAGATATTGTCCACTTTGAAGCTCAGAGTGCATTGGAGCTCGGAGTTCCGTCACAGTTTTATCCTTAAAAGGCGCCTCAGAAGGTTAAGAGAGAAAGGTGTATTTAAACTGACATTGACCTCGACTCCTAAGCAATATGAGACTATATTGGGTGAACAAACTTAGTTTCGATTATATTTTCTTAGAGCTTCAGTTTGGATTATGTGTTATAGAAATACAAACAAATTTAATACCAAACAAAATATTTTTTTTTATTAAAACATTACTTACATACATATTATTTATATACAAATTTACATGCAAATTTATAAATTTCTTTTATTTAAAAAATAGGACAGTTGCTTCTTGCATGATACAAATTCCTTCCTGCACTAAATAAACTTTTAATATACCAATACTGTCCTTTTGAATTTTATTTTTAAATTTATTTATTAAGTAATTTGTTTTTTCTTTCATAGGCATAGAAATACCATATAAATTTATATATTTTTCTTTTAAGATATTTACAGATGCAACACTAGTATGATTAATTCTAAAAATTCAGTTAAAAACAATTTTTTTATATATTTAATTTTCTGATAACGAATTCAATGTTTGTTAAGAAAGAAAATGCAAATATTTGTTAATATTTATAAGAATATTTTGTATTATTTTTTAAAAATGTTTGTTAATATTTATTAAAATAATTTGTTATTATTTATCAGAAAAGTAAGTTTGTTAATATAACATACAGAAGTTTTTTCTTGATTTGGTTGTACTCATATAGTGTATGACTCAATTTAGCGTATGATAGAGAAGAAAAACTATTTAATAAATAAATTTTAAAATAAAAATAATAAGGACATTCTTGACATGTTCCTTGATCGTTTCTGGTGTTGCTCCAAACGCTCCAAATTCCACTGTCTCGGGAGGGGGTCCTGCAGACACTCCAGTCAGTTAGAGTGTGCAGGAATATTAATAAGAGTTTTTTAAGTACCTTGGTTAAGATGACTGAGTTTGTATTTATGGGTGTATAATTGTGGGCTTAATGAGTTTGAGCCCGCTCTATTATGTTAGGATCTGATAAAGAATCATAACAGAAATAAGTTATATCAGATTTAGTTAAGATTTGTATCTACCTTTGCTATATTCTAGTTGAGGGACTCTCACGTCAGCCCTGTAGTACATTAAGTATAGAAAGTACTTTGTATCGTGTAAAAAGCAATCGCGTTGCACGATACAATTATTTTCTGTTCTAAATAAATTTTTAATATACTAATAATAGCCTTATTGATTTTTTTTATGTTTATCTCTCTCATATTTTAATAAAAATAATTTTTTATTAACAAACTTTTTTGATAAATAATCTTTTATTAACAATTTTTTATTAATTTTTTTATAAATATTAACAAACTTTTTTTTATAACAATTTTTGAATAATTTTGATAATAACTTTTTATAAATATAATTTGATGACAATCTTTTCAAAAAAAAGATATTAACAATTTTTTCTTTAGTCGGCAGTCATTCGGAAAGAGAGTGACTCAACAATGAGTATAAAAAAATTATTTAATATTTAAGTTTAAAATAAAAATTATAAGAGCATGTACAGTTTATTTAGTGTAGGAAATAATTTGTATTGCGTAAAAAACAACTCTCAAAAATATATTATTTTTATTTATACTTACTAATAAATTAATTGACATTAGTCAGTACCAACTCTTAAAATTATTGAACAATATTTCTTATTTAGTTATTTCAGTATCTAAATATAAGTTAGGTTCAATAAAAATAAGATGATTCTACAATTCAAATTTCTTGTTCAAGAGTTCAAAAATTTGAAATCTGTAATAAGTTGAACCTACAATTTATATTTAGTGTAGATTGGATCTATGAAGGATTTTACTTGAGTAGATTAGATCTATGAGGATTTTACTTGAGTATTGTTGTATAAAGATTAGAACATTCCTAAAATATTTTTTTTAATTCAATTTATTTTTTATTGTTGAAAAAATCTAATATAAAGGATCATAAGAAGAAAAAAAAAAACTTTAAAAAATCCTCATCCTTCAACCTCAACGACTTTTGTCCTAGATCTGTAACCACCTCTTTACCACTTGGAACCTCCAAATTCATTATTGCACAACACTACCTTCTTATCTCTTGTACAACCACAACTCTATTTGCAAGTAGGAGTGTGATGAATTCAGTTTTCTAAAAAGAAATGGAACTGAAATCACTTAAATAGTTTGGTTCTTAATCCAAACATAAGAACTGTTTAATGTTATTTTCTCAAAGAGAACTTAGAGTTTTCTTCTTGTCAAGTCTTGGCTGAATCAGGTTCACATGATCTTAAAGAAATGGAAACTAATAATTTTGAATTGATAGATTTAGTTTTGAAGTGACGGGGTGAAACAAAATGGCTTGGTGCATTGTGAAATTTAAAAGTGAGTCAAAGCACGTGCAATAGAAAGGACCACAAACCCTTGCATTATTAGTAGGACCACACCAACACTTTGAACCCAAACCCTTCTCCAATCAATCAACCATCACAAACCCTAATTCACTCCAAATGTTTGAGTCATTCACGTTTTTAAGGAAAATGACATGCCAATCTATTGTTCACAAATATCTAACGATTTAGACAAATCTATGCTAACAATAATCAATCACGTGAAGAACAAAATATGAAAAGAAAGACACATAAATTTGATAGACGAGAGAGTATGAACATCAAATTTTTATATAAAATTTAAAATTTTCTAATTTTAAATAATTAAACTATTGTTATAAATTTTTAAAATTTTAATTTGTTTAAAAATATTTATTCAAACAAAATATTTTATTGTAAAATATTATTTTTTTTATAAAAATTTGTCATATAACTACAAGGGTATAGTTATTGGGTTCCTCATCTTTCTAGGTTTTGTTTACGATGGTATTAAATTTTTGTAGGAACCAAAATTAGATATTAACTGAATCTAATAATTATCATGACAAACGGTTGTTATAAAAACCATAACCAACTAAAGTTGGTTAAGGATATATAATGGTTTTAAAAATAAAAAAAGTCAAAATATTTATCACATTTTTGTATATCAATTAAATGCATTCAATGTTGGCAAGTATTGACAGAAGGATTCATCTTACTTTAAGAAATAATAGATGAATCATTAACCTTTTATAAATTTAAATTGACTAATTTCAACCCATATAATTTTTATAATTATGTAATTAATAGATTGGATGCATCAAGTAAATAGATCATATATAATAATAAATAAATAACTTTGTCACCCGTAATATTCATGCTATTTGATTTATATTAAATGCATCACTTTTAATCTCACTTTCAATTAAATTTTTAATGAATTAAAATCATTTGTTTACATTAACAATAGAATATTTTATATATTTTTAATTCAATTAAAATAAAGTTAATAAATATACTGTATGACTATTTGTGATTGAATGGTATTGTAAAAAAAAAGTATTTATGAACAGTTTGAGTCTATAGGATTTGCTGTTGGTTGCTGTAGGTAAGAGTTTTGTTACAGACAAGACACAATATTTTTTTAATTAAAAAACATTTTAATTGGCAATACTTTGTTTAAACTTTAAAATAATTTTAAATTTTCAAACCCGATTGATCTAGCGCAATCTAATATGTTTGTAATCAAAGTGATTTGGTTTGAATTTAACAGTAAAATTACAATTTTCCCATACCCTATGAGCCAAACCACATAAATTTTCTCTTTCTTATTCCTTGGAGCCTTATACTTACCCACTTAACAATCCACATTTTAAAAACTTAAAACATTAAATTTATTAAATTTACGGATCTTCTTTCTTACCTTACGCTATCAAATGTACCTGTAACTGTCTTTGTCTCTAATTGTTTCATTGAATAATTCTATGGGTTCGGTTTGGTACTAAAACATTATTATAATTTTTTTTATACATAAATATCATAAAACGATGTATTCACTTAACTTTCTGTCTCAAAGAACATTCATACTTTTTGCCTACTCATAGCAAGTGGAAGACTAACAAATAGACTATCAAAGCTTATATATTATTTTTTTCTATTTCTATTTTCATTTAGCATATAAATTAAATAAAAATAAATCGATTAATATTATTTATGAAGAATCAATAAATTTAATACAATATTATTCCTTTTTTTTTCTTAAAATATAGAAAAACTAAAAAATTTCTTAATTTCCTTTTATGTTAAATATAAGCTTAGTAAATATTGAAATATAATATTGAAACTTTCACTTAAATAATATACTATATTTGATTTAAATTTGGTATATACTTTGAAAGTTTGTATTGTCATAACATTATGATATTATAATATTTAATGTTTTTTTTATGTATTATTGTATAATTATTATGTTTGTTTCAAAAAGTTCTTATCTTGATGGTTTATATTCTTTATGGAACTCTTAAGTCAACAAGTCAATCACCGTTCTTCAACAAGAAAAGTCTATCCAATAATGAAGCTTCATGCTTATTATGTGTTTTGAAGTAAAGGTATATTCATCTCATGTTCTTGTGTTCTTACTCTTCTCTCACTACTGTTCTTGTGATGCACCAACCAACGCATTCACTCCCCCCACCTCTTTTCACACTTGATGTGTCTGCTTCACTTCACCAAGTCTTGTTTATTATGCTTCCTGTTTCATGGCTATGGCTATGAAAACAAGTGAAAGAAAAGAGTGAGAGCATTGGATTCCATAATTCTTATATAGGATCCTCTATCACAGGTTTATTTCTATGTTATGTGAACAACATGGCTAAGCTTTCCCCTCTTGAAGAGACCCTTCTAAATGGTGACTCCAGTGCAAGCAAGAACTCCGATCCCATTAAGACAAGAGGAAATGAAAATTTAACCAGAAATCCAAATGCTGGATTTTTCAGTGTTCTCACTTTCTCGTGGATCAGCCCATTAATAGCACTTGGCAATGAGAAGACTTTGAACCATGAGGACATCCCTCTTCTTGGTACTGGTGACAGTGCCTATGGGATTTTTCAAACCTTTAGAAGCAAACTCGAGTCAGAGTGTGGTAGTGTTAGGAATGTGACCACTCTTAAGCTGGTGAAGGTATTATTCTTGTCCACAAGGCAAGGGATCCTTTTATCAGGTTTATTTGCATTCTTGTATACCTGTGCTTCTTATGTTGGACCCTTTCTTATTGATATCCTTGTTCAATACCTCAACGGAGAACACACGTTTCACAATGAAGGGTATGTTTTGGCTGCGGCATTTGTTGCTGCAAAGCTTTTGGAGAGTCTTTCAGACAGGCACTGCATGTTTAGGTTGCAGCAGGTTGGGGTTCAAGTTCAATCAAAGTTGGTGGCAATGATCTATGCTAAAGGTTTGACTCTTTCGTGTCAATCAAAGGAGGTTCATACCACTGGGGAAATCATCAACTTAATGACTGTTGATGCTGAAAGGATTGGAGAATTTTGTTGGTACATGCATCGACCCTGGATGTGTGTTTTGCAAGTTGCTCTGGCCTTGTTTATTCTCTATAGAAGTGTAGGGGTTGCTTCAATGGCTGCTCTTGTTGCCACTGTAATTGTAATGCTGCTAAACCATCCTGTGGCATCATTGCAAGAAAAGTTTCAAGGCAAGGTAATGGAGTTCAAAGATAAAAGAATGAAGGCTACATCTGAGACTCTCAAGAATATGAGGATTCTGAAACTGCAAGCATGGGAGATGAAGTTCTTGTCAAAGATTATTCAGCATAGGAGAACTGAGGAGATATGGCTAAAGAAATTTCTTGTTGGGTCATCAATTGCTAGATTAGTCTTCCATAATGCCCCAACGTTTATTGCAGTGGTTACTTTTGGTACTTGTGTTCTTATAGGCATCCCACTTGAATCAGGAAAGGTCTTATCTGCACTTGCAACATTCCGAATTCTTCAAATTCCTATCTACGCTCTTCCTGACACCGTTTCAATGATGGCACAAAGTAGGATTTCTCTTGAAAGGATTGCATCATTTCTTCGTTTAGAAGAGTTGCAGAGTGATGTAGTAGAGAAGCTTCCTTGGGGTAGTTCCGATAAGGCAGTTGAATTAGTAGATGGAAATTTTTCTTGGGATTTATCTTCCTCTAGTCCAACATTGAAAAACATAAATCTCACAGTTTTTCATGGAATGAGGGTTGCTGTATGTGGTACTGTTGGATCAGGCAAGTCTAGTTTACTTTCTTGCATTATAGGGGAAGTACCAAAGATATCTGGGACTTTGAAAATATGTGGAACAAAGGCTTATGTTTCTCAATCGCCATGGATACAGAGTGGCAAGATAGAAGACAACATATTGTTTGGTGAAGAGATGGACAGGGAAAAGTATGAGAAGGTGCTGAAAGCATGTTCCTTGACAAAGGACCTTGAGGTTCTACCATTTGGTGATCAGACCATTGTTGGAGAGAAAGGGATCAATTTGAGTGGTGGACAGAAGCAAAGAGTGCAAATAGCGCGTGCTCTATACCAAGATGCTGATATATATCTGTTTGATGATCCATTCAGTGCAGTGGATGCTCATACGGGATCTCATCTCTTTAAGGTACTATTTTTCAGCAGTATCTTATTTACAGATGTAGTTTCACAGAATTCGATTCTTCTTTTTTCTTTAATAGGTGATGTGATATAGTTTAAACATGGATATGCTAATTTTTCTTATGCCTTTGGATAGACATGCTGTAATCTGATTGTCCATTTACTCGGCACTGTTTCAGGAGTGCTTGCTTGACCTTTTAAAATCCAAAACTGTGATATACATAACTCATCAAATAGAATTCTTACCTGATGCTGATATAATACTGGTGAGTGATTCATAGATTTCATGCTCAGGAACTAAAACATCCTCATTTGACCAGTTTTCTATTCTCTCAGTAATTTTCTCTTGCTTACAATTTATTTAGGTCATGAAAGAAGGAAGAATAACTCAGTCAGGAAAATTCAATGATATTCTCAGATCAGGGACTGATTTTATGGAACTTGTAGATGCACACAGAGCAGCTTTATCTTCATCAATTAAGTCCCTGGAGAGAAAACCAACATTTAAACAGCCAAGTACCACCAAGGAGAACAAAAATTCATCAACTGATTTTGAATATGAGCAAAATGAGGAAAAAATATATGATCAAAATGATAAGATAGATGACACAAATGAATTAAAAGGACAACTTGTTCAAGAAGAAGAACGGGAAAAGGGTAGAGTAGGGTTTGATGTTTACTTGAAATACATCACAACAGCTTATGGAGGAGCTCTTGTACCCTTCATATTGCTTGCTCAGGCACTCACTATAGGCTTTCAGATTGCAAGCAATTACTGGATGACTGTGGCAACTCCTGTTTCAATAACTGCTGAACCTGATATTGGAAGCTTTACACTTATGGTTGTCTATGTGGCTTTGGCAATTGGAAGTTCAATTGCCACCCTTGCTAGATCATTTCTTGCTGTGATAGCTGGATACAAGACAGCCACTGTGCTCTTCAGTAAAATGCATTTGTGTGTTTTTAGAGCACCAATATCCTTTTTTGATGCCACCCCAAGTGGTCGAATCCTGAATAGAGTATGTTATAGTACGATCATAATTCTTCATTGGTTTAATTCGAAGAGACAACTCATTTACCTGATCATATTGCTTTTTGCATTGTATTAGAGAGTTCAATTCTCTATTTTTCCCCTAAATGGCCTTATTCAATATTTTGCCTTTGGTTGCAGGCTTCAACAGACCAAAGTGAACTAGATATGAACCTTCCAGCCCTATTATGGGCAATAACACTCAATCTGATTCAACTCTTGGGAAATATTGTTGTGATTTCTCAAGCGGTATGGCAGGTGTTTATAGTGTTGGTTCCTGTAATGGCAGCATGCATATGGTACCAGGTAGTTTTATAGATAATGTTTAACCTATATTATATGGCAACAAGAACTGCAGATGTCACCAAGTGAATTTGATTTTCTCTGTTTAATTCTTCATGGCACATGATTTCGTCCTTTATTAAGTATTTAAAGTGTACATAATTTTATCATATTTCTCAAGTTGAGAGGGGAAAATATGAATCTGACTGATATTATTGTGCAAAAATGTCATTTATGCTTACATAGTGCTTCTATAAATGCAGCGATACTATTCTGCATCTGCAAGGGAACTGGCAAGACTAGTTGGTACATGTCAAGCTCCAGTTATACAACATTTTTCAGAAACAATTTCAGGATCAACAACCATAAAATGTTTTGAGCAAGAATCAAGATTTAATGACATAAATATGAAATTGATAGACAGATATTCCCAACCTAAATTATACAGTGCTGCTGCAATTGAATGGTTGAATTTCAGATTGGATATTTTATCCACTCTCACATTTGCCTTCTGTTTGGTTGTCTTGATATCTTTTCCAAACTCATTTACGACTCCTGGTGAGTACTTCAAACTGCATACATTTATCAGTCAAACTTTACTCCTTGACGCCAAAATCTTGATTCCTGTCTTTTTTTACTTCAATTCTTGTCTTTTTCAAGGCATTGCTGGACTGGCTGTGACATATGGACTTAATCTAAACTCTCTTCAGACTAATATGATCTGGTTTATTTGCAATGTGGAGAACAAAATTATATCTGTTGAAAGAATACTTCAGTACACAACCCTCCCAAGTGAAGCTCCTCTTGTGATTAAAGACAACCAACCTGATTGTTCTTGGCCATCATTTGGCGAGATTCATATCCGGGATTTACAGGTACATTTCAATGGTTATTCATTTGTTCCATTATGAATTGAAGGCCACAATTATATTTTCTTGGTCATAGAATATTTCCTGGTTTTCTTATGGTATATAAATGTAATGAGAACCTGTGTCATGCAGGTTCGATATGCTCCTCACTTACCTATTGTTTTACGAGGTCTTACTTGCACTTTTACTGCTGGAGCAAAAACTGGTATTGTGGGAAGAACAGGAAGTGGAAAAACAACTCTGGTGCAAACACTTTTTCGACTTATTGAACCTGTTGCTGGACAAGTATTGATAGATGGAATTAACATCACTTTGATTGGAATTCATGATTTGCGGTCCCGACTAAGCATTATTCCTCAAGAGCCAACAATGTTTGAGGGGACTGTAAGAACCAACCTGGATCCACTGGAAGAGTACACAGATGAACAGATTTGGCGGGTAAGTTGGGTTTGTTTGATAGTACGAAGAACTCATCTCTTTAGTGCATGCATGCATGGTATATTTCCTAATTTGTTTTGAGAAATATTTCAGGCTTTAGAGATGTGCCAACTTGGAGATGAAGTAAGGAAAAAAGAAGGGAAGCTTGACTCCATAGGTTTGAATTCTCAAAACTTTGAACATAGACATAACAGGTGTTACAAGTCACAATCATATGTCTAAATGAAGTATGCATTACTTATCATTACGAGATTTTACAGTTACTGAAAATGGAGAAAATTGGAGCATGGGCCAAAGGCAATTGGTTTGCCTTGGCCGTGTTCTACTGAAGAAGAGCAAGATCTTGGTGCTTGATGAGGCTACTGCCTCAGTTGATACAGCCACAGATAATATTATTCAGCAAACAGTTAAGCATCATTTTGCAGAATGCACAGTCCTTACCATTGCTCATAGGATAACTTCAATCATCGATAGTGACATGGTTCTGTTTTTAAATCAAGGTAAGCATCACTGTGTCTCTTTCTTCTAAAGGTGTATAAAAATGAGAAAAGTAAACAATATATAAGAAAGAAGAGTCACATTGTCATGAGGTTTTAGATCTAAAGTGGCGTTAATCTCTTAAGTAAATTTGACTCAGGTCTTATTCTTGGTTAATCTTCATGGTGTTTTCTCTAAAGACCTACCAAGTTTGGTCTTATTTTAATTTCAATCATATGATTTCTTTTCATTTTGATGCTGCAGGGTTGATTGAGGAATATGATTCAGCAAAGAAACTGCTTAAGAACAAATCTTCAGCTCTAGCTCTACTGGTTGCAGAATACACAAGGAGATCAGACTCTGGTTTTGGAAATTAAATTCAAACTGATTTGAAATTTTCCTCAAACCAGATATATTTGTAATATGTGTTATCCTACCTTGTTGAACTGTGGTAGAAATTTCCTAAAGCCTTTTCCCAAGTGGTTAATCACAATCATTCTCACTCTACCAATGTCATATATTTGTGCTTTGCATAACCTGTCACCAGTCCCAATATTTGGTCAAAGTTTCCCAACCACAAAACAATCACTGCTACATAAATGTAAGAAAAATAAATAAATTAACGAACAAACTAGAAAAATAATAAAAGTTACATCCTCCTCAAAAATTTGAGACAACAAGTACTCAATATAAAAAGAAGAAAAAGAAATTGTAATCAAAACAATTAAAAGTATTCCCAGTGATTCCAAAGAAAAGCTATTAAGTTATGCCATTATTACTAGGATAGGACCACACCAACACTGTGAACCAAAAGCCAAGTGGTGCTCCAATCTACCGTGACTATGATCCTAATTGGTTCCAAATGTTGGAAGTTATTCAGGTTTTTACGGAAAGAAAAATGAATTTTTGAAAATTCCATCCCATCGTTTGAAAATCTATAAGCATAAACTATTTTTAAGGATAATATAATTATTATAAAAAAAACTTTCATTTTTAAAAAAATAAATGATAAAATAATAATTATCAAGTTGATGTAAAAATTTATTTAATGTCAAAATATCATAAAGAAAATGACTTAAAAGTCTTTATATTTGTTTACTTTGCTGGTTGTTAAAATTTAGAGCAATTACACTATTTTTTTTTTAAGTTTGGAGATATTAGATAAATACTTACCTCCATTTGGATAAATAATTTTATAATTATGAGAAAATTTAAATACATAGAATGTAAATCGTTCTTATTTTAAGTTGTTTAATTTATAAAATATTTTGTTAGAAAATGGTAATTTGTATTTATTGAATTTAACTTTTTTTAAATAGAGTATTCGAATTATCATTCAATACAAAAATTATCACCAAAATAAGACATTAATTAAAAAATAATCTCTATAAATATGAAAAAAAAAATCACTGCAAACTTTAAGCGAAAAAAATCTTATTAACATCCATAAAAAATTAATTTTATTATCATTGATCGAAAAAATTTCGACAAACGTCAGTGGAAAAATGATTTTAATTTACATAAGTAGATAAATCGTTCCAACAATATCAACCGAAAAACTTGACTGAAAAATCTTGACTTAAATAGACTAAAATATAGTTTCATTGGCTTTAATAAAAATACATAATCTGACATCGACAAAAAATAGATTTGGAAATGTTGGTAGAGAAATAATTAATAAAGGTTATTATGAAAACAATCTTGACTGTCATCAACTAAACATAACTACACTTGACATCGACTAAAAAAAATGGTTGACATCGCTTGGAAATACCAGCTAATATTGACAAAAAAATAAAAAAAATCTTGAGTAACATCACCTGAGAAAATATTGATTCACGTACGCTTTATATTGTTCCAAAAACAATTTCTTGAATCTAGAAAAATATAATGATTATATGGAAGAACATTGATAACTTTAACCCGTTAGGCACTTGTCTACTTTCCAATGAACACAAAAATATTCTTAAAAGTTTGAAATACCAAGTTGAAGAGTCAAACTATCCATGTGTACTTAAAAGTGTATATGTATCATATATATATATATAGTGAATTGAAAATTCTATTCATTTAATCGATTATCTTAAATGGGTATAATCAATTATTCTCAATAAAATTTAAAAATTAGTTAAAATGACATATAAATTAATTGATTATTACACATGTTAATTAATTATTTAAAATTTTCATTTATTTTAAAAAATAATTAAATTAAAACAAATTTAATCAATTATTTTCTAAAACACATTTTCTGCTCTTTATTTTAATGTATTAACAAGACAAATAATGATTTATTTTAAAACATTTCAATAATAGTTTAGTCGATTATATAAAACCTTAATAGATTAATATATACTTAAAATCTTTTTAACATATTTCAAACCTGACAAAAACAATTCTATATTGGTTAATTTTAATATTGATTGAGTTAAACAAAATCTCTTACCAAGACTTTATTTGTAAGACTATCAAACACATATAATAAAAACTATAACACAATATATCTTTAACATCAACATATTATCATTAAAATAACTTCTCTTAATGCTTGACTTACTCCTCAAGAACAACAAAATAGAACAATGATAATATCAAAATTGATTCATCCTATTAGTATATTATGTTTCATTAAGTATTATTTGGTTATTATCATTATTTTATTCATATAGATTTGATCTGGTTTAATTAGGGCTAAACTATTGAACTTTAATCCAACGTCTTAACCCATTGAATGATAGATCCAATTTTAAAAGCATGAGATTAGATGGTAAGTGTTGAACTTTTTGTAAAGCACTACATAAGTCCGTAAAGGAAAAGGATACTGAATTCGTCATTCTACTTAGCACACTTGCCAATAAACAAACATAATGAGGTAAATAGAAGCCCAGAGGTGAAGCAAACCATGAGATCTCAATATATAAATGCATTAGTAATGGTTTGAACTTCAATCCCTCATCTCATGGTACAAATATCTCAAGTTATGCTTCTCTTAAATACCTTTGCTCTAAAGGAACTACTTTATGCAGAATTTCATAGCATCATCAATTTAGAAGGAAATGGATTTGAGGTTCCAGAGTTTCTTCCATAGAATATTTGTTGAAAATTTAGCCAGACATTTGTGCTTCATTATCCGATTCAAGCAGAACTCTTCTGTTGCCTTTTTCTGTTAAAAAGAATAAAGACCAAGAATCAATCCATAGACAGATTAAACAAGAAATAAAAAAAAAAAAAAACTTTTAGAACGTCTTAACATTTTTTTCACTTCCGAAAATTCAACAGTACTCCAACCAATCCAGCACCACCAATCACTTTTACCAACGGGCGTGTGCATCACTTCATAGGAGCACGAACATCTCATTTCACCTTGCATGCCCAAATTTCATCCCAAAAACAACATGCAACATCACTTGCATCCATACAACAAAAGCTACAAGCTTAAATGCTTACTATCAATAGAAAATGAAATGAAGTTTCATTTTATGTAATGGACAAATAGAATAGTTTTTCAAGAATGGAAAATTGAGGACGTTATATATTAGATAATAGGTTTCATTGCTTCCTTGGTTCCTATAGTTACAAACACGTTAACTTTTATTCTTTAGAACTATCATTTTAATTCATTTTAGTCTGATGTGAAATATAAAAAGGGTTAAAACTGATATGTACAGAAACCAAAATAAGATGTTCTTAAGTACTGAGATTAAAATAAATAAATTTAAATGTTATAGCAAACAATAGAATTATTATTATAAAGATAAAAGCACACCTCTGTAAACCCAAATAGAACATTTTAGCTGCTTTATGGGCCACTAGCAAAGAAGAATTTTTGGTGACAAAATGTACATGGGGCACATGTTTGATCATCCAGTGCTCTTCTCCTCCATCGGGGTCAATCCTCTGCTCAAATTCTGTCGGCATATACAAGATGTCGAGAACTTGGAGTCTCTCTAAGTGTTGGATGCCTGAGGGTAAGGTCTTCAGTTGTGGAATAGACATTATTTGAAGCTTCTCCAAAGACTGCATTGCTCCTCTATCAATATACATGGAACTCAAATTATACAAACCTTTCAACTTTAGTGTCTTTAGTTTTTGAAATCCTCCATTTTCAAAATGTAAAGTTTCTCCTTCATAAGACCAGGGGTCGAAAGAGAGGATCAACAAACTTGGCATCTTTCCCAGAGATTTCAATGGAATTACAGTTAAATTGGATTCAACCAAAGATAATTTCACTAGATTTTGGAGCCGTGGAATCCAACTTGGGAACTCTTTTAATTTGCAGAACAGGCGAAGCTTCCTTAGTTTAGACAAGGATGACGTAACGTGCAAGTCAATTACTTCACTCATATGTTCTACGGAGATATGTAGTCGCTCCAAGAGTTGCATCTCGTTTATTGAAGAAGAAAGAGTGTCAGAATGATCTCCCATAACATCAGTGATCCTCAGATCCCTTAATTTCGTTAGTTTTCCAAGCTCTCTAATTACCACTCCATCTGGATCCATTTTCAATACATGCAGCTTTTCGAGGGATGTCATGCTTCCAAGACTATCCTTCACTGCAGTGGAAACTATTGGCCTACCGAAAAGAAGACGTAACTTTCTAAGCTTTGTAATCTCCTTTGGTACCTCAATCTCACTACCTGTTTGTACATCTAAGGTCTCCAAGTTCTGGAGCTTACCAATGGATTTTGGAAGGCTTCTTAACCATGTATTCCGGAAGCTTAGATACTTTAAGTGGATTAAACTCCCCAAATTTTCAGGAACACGAAATAATGAAGTATCTCCAAAGTCAAGTACCTTCAGCCGCACGTATTTTGCAAGCAACCGTCTGGTGAAGTCTTCAGATAACCATTCCCTCGTGAAAATTAGAATTGACCGAGCATGTTGTGATCCTTCAATTGTTCCACCAAAATCATAGGAACTTGTTGCTATTGTTAAGCGTCGAATGATACCACTTGACTCCAAATGATTATGCTCATCATCAATATACTCACAAAACCCCGTATCCTTTATTTTTCCACGGATCATTTCATGTATTAAGTCATGAACACGGCATGTTTTAGCCTTGCCATATGTGGTAAACGATGATACTAGGACCAAGCTTCTACCGATCAACTCCATTAAATGTTGCTGTGCAACTTCTTCTAAATTTCTTTCTCTTTCATGTTTGATAAACCCTTCAGCTATCCACTGCTGAATTAATGTACCACATTTAACTTCGTAATCTTCAGGATACATTCCGAAATACAACAAACATGACCTCAGATTCTGTGGCAAATCATCGTAACTCAAACTTAAAATTTTTGTTACGCTCTGTAACTCGGAATTGCTCACCAACTCTAAACTTAGATTTTGACTAAACAGGGCCCATTCAGTTGGAGTTTTACATTTTCTATATAAAAGACTACCAATGGCCACAATTGCCAGAGGTAAACATTCACACTTGCTCACAATGTCCAGACCCACTTCTTCGTAATCTTTTGGACAACATCCATGAAAACCGTACCCAAATGCCTTCTTACATAACAACTCCAGTGATTTTTCTTTACTTAAAGGTTGTAGCTTATGCACCTCAAAAAATAAAGACTTCTTACAGAACTCCACCACCTTCTCATCCCGGGTAGTGATTATTATCCTACTTCCATTCTTATTATCAATTAGAGCCAATTCAATGTCATCCCAAAATGTTTCGTTCCACACGTCATCAAACAAGACAACATACCTCTTATTGCACAAGTGCTTTCTGACTTCTTCTATCAACGACATTCGATTCATAGTTGAAATGTCCCGAGGAGGATCCTCCATTCTTTCTTTGCAAAGCTTGATCGTCATATCCCTCAGCAACCCTTCAACAGTATAGGATCGTGACACTGTGATCAATGCATGGCAATGAAAGTCTGTATGGACCCTGTCAAAAACTTGCTTAGAAAGAGTAGTTTTTCCCAATCCTGGCATTCCTACAATAGAGATGACAGTGCGTTCTTTTCGTCCCTCTGTCAACCACTTTTTCAGTGTATGCATAGGGCCTTCAAAGCCAACAACCTCATCTTCCTTAATAAAGAGAGGATCCATTCGAAGCTTTTGCCATGTGAAATTTTCATTTCCTCTAGAACCTTCCGATCTTGGTCCTATAGGAAAATGGTTTTCGAAGCCATCTCTTTCCGTACGAACAATTGACTTGACGTCCAGAATCCGATATGCTATTTGAAGGCGAAGGATTTGATTTTTGATTATCTCAACAGTCTCACAGAGTAAGTCTGCACATCGAGGATCTTCTTCGGGTTGCTTCTCGTTGCAGATAACATAGTCATCGATGACATGTTCCATGCAAAAAGCTGCTTCTCTCAGCCTCATCAACCTTTTTCTTATTCTATCACGCCTTTTGTTATCTTCTTCAGCTTCAGCCACTTTATTTGCATCATGGATGAAATCTTGAAAGCTTTCTAGTTCATCTGTAACTTCTGCAACTTCTTTTGGGAGATCTCTCAGCATCTTTACAGCTTGCAAAAATTTTGGAAGCACATGCTGCCTAGCAAAAGACACTGCAGTTTCTGCCATTTTAGTCTAACTTTCTCTCTCTCGTGCTTTGTGGTAGTGGTAACTGTAAAACTTTATGTTCTTCAACACTATATATAGCCAACAATTTGTAGCTAGCCAAACAACACAGTTTCTGCCATTTTTCTGTATTGCCTTTTTTAATCTTAACCTTACAATTACAATAAATAATTAAAATTATATACAAAATAAAACAAACATGATTAATTTGACTCGGTTTTCGTTTTGTCCCTATACATCCTCTTTATCTATATATCACACCGATACCATACTTTGCATTTTCTATGCGGAGACGAAGACTATGATATTTTGCATATCTTTCTTAAATGTTTCGCCGGCAACAAGTGGGTTTTTCTTTCTTTTTTAAATTGCCGTACAAATTATAGAAATGTAGTGATATTGTGATCCAGCTAAGGTGATGAGATTAAACAACTTTAATTGTATTTTTCAGTGGTTGTTGTTCCAATTAATAAAAGTTTATAAGAAACCGTGTATGCTTTTCGAAGGTTTTGTCTTTCATTACAGGAACATTTGATTATTGATTTGGTTCTATCACTTTAAGTTCATAATTCAGTAAACCATTTTTCTCCCTTAACAGTACGAGAACTAGAAACTAGAAAATACAATTCTTTTTTTGCAAATGCCTCTTAGAAAATGTTTGAGAAGCTTGTTAGTCTGCTACTGTAAGAAAGAAAAGGCTAGCCCTCATGGGAGATATCATTTTTCTTAAGAAGTCCCACATTTTTCGCCTTATTTCTTAGGATGCATTTATACATGTTGGGCAACTTCGTTTAAAATCTGGATATTTGATATGGTAGGCAATAGTTCATTTTGGTATCTTGTGTGATTTAGTAGACAAATAGAGGGGAGGTGTTTGTTAGAGCGGGGACATTTTTTTTTTCAGGTCAACGATAACCGTAGAATACCAATAACAATAGAATAGTGAGATTTACATAACTCATAAAGTAGAATTCTTACCTGATGCTGATCTAATACTGGTGAGTGATTCATAGATTTCATGCTCAGGAACTAAAACATCCTCATTTGATCAAATTTCTATTCTCAGTAATTTTCTCTTGCTTACAATTTATTAAGGTCATGAAAGAAGGAAGAATAACTCAGTCAGGAAAATTTGATGATATTCTCAGGTCAGGGACCGATTTTATGGAACTTGTAGATGCACACAGAGCAGCTTTATCTTCATCAACTAAGTCCCTAGAGAGAAGACCAACATTTAAACAACCAAGTACCACCAAGGAGAACAAAAACTCATTAAATGATTTTGAATATGAGCAAAATGAGGAAAAATATATGATCAAAATGATAATATAGATGACACAAACGAATTAAAAGGACAACTTGTTCAAGAAGAACGGGAAAAGGGTAGAGTAAGGTTTGATGTTTACTTGAAATACATCACAAAAGCTTATGGAGGAGCTCTTGTACCTTCATATTTCTTACTCAGACACTCACTATAGGTTTTCAAATTGCAAAGCAATTACTGGATGACTGTGGCAACTCCTGTTTCAATAACTGCTGAACCTGATATTGGAAGCTTTACACTTATGGTTGTCCATGTGGCTTTGGCAATTGGAAGTTCAATTTCCACCTTGCCAGATCATTTCTTGCTGTGATAGCTGGATACAAGACAGCCACTGTGCTCTTCAGTAAAATGCATTTGTGTGTTTTTCGAGCACCAATATCCTTTTTTGATGCCACCCCAAGTGGTCGAATCCTGAATAGAGTATGTTATAGTATGTTCATAATTCTTCATTGGTTTAATTCTAACAGACAACTCATTTACCTGATCATATGGCTTTTTGCATTGTATTAGAGAGTTCAATTCTCTATTTTTTCCCTAAATGGCCTTATTCAATATTTTGCCTTTGGTTGCAGGCTTCAACAGACCAAAGTGAACTAGATATGAACCTTCCAGCCCTAGTATGGGCAATTACACTCAATCTGATTCAACTCTTGGGAAATATTGTTGTGATTTCTCAAGCGGTATGGCAGGTGTTTATAGTGTTGGTTCCTGTAATGGCAGCATGCATATGGTACCAGGTAGTTTTATAGATAATGTTTAACCTATATTATATGGCAACAAGAACTGCAGATGTCACCAAGTGAATTTGATTTTCTCTGTTTAATTCTTCATGGCACATGATTTCGTCCTTTATTAAGTATTTAAAGTGTACATAATTTTATCATATTTCTCAAGTTGAGAGGGGAAAATATGAATCTGACTGATATTATTGTGCAAAAATGTCATTTATGCTTACATAGTGCTTCTATAAATGCAGCGATACTATTCTGCATCTGCAAGGGAACTGGCAAGACTAGTTGGTACATGTCAAGCTCCAGTTATACAACATTTTTCAGAAACAATTTCAGGATCAACAACCATAAAATGTTTTGAGCAAGAATCAAGATTTAATGACATAAATATGAAATTGATAGACAGATATTCCCAACCTAAATTATACAGTGCTGCTGCAATTGAATGGTTGAATTTCAGATTGGATATTTTATCCACTCTCACATTTGCCTTCTGTTTGGTTGTCTTGATATCTTTTCCAAACTCATTTACGACTCCTGGTGAGTACTTCAAACTGCATACATTTATCAGTCAAACTTTACTCCTTGACGCCAAAATCTTGATTCCTGTCTTTTTTTACTTCAATTCTTGTCTTTTTCAAGGCATTGCTGGACTGGCTGTGACATATGGACTTAATCTAAACTCTCTTCAGACTAATATGATCTGGTTTATTTGCAATGTGGAGAACAAAATTATATCTGTTGAAAGAATACTTCAGTACACAACCCTCCCAAGTGAAGCTCCTCTTGTGATTAAAGACAACCAACCTGATTGTTCTTGGCCATCATTTGGCGAGATTCATATCCGGGATTTACAGGTACATTTCAATGGTTATTCATTTGTTCCATTATGAATTGAAGGCCACAATTATATTTTCTTGGTCATAGAATATTTCCTGGTTTTCTTATGGTATATAAATGTAATGAGAACCTGTGTCATGCAGGTTCGATATGCTCCTCACTTACCTATTGTTTTACGAGGTCTTACTTGCACTTTTACTGCTGGAGCAAAAACTGGTATTGTGGGAAGAACAGGAAGTGGAAAAACAACTCTGGTGCAAACACTTTTTCGACTTATTGAACCTGTTGCTGGACAAGTATTGATAGATGGCATTAACATCACTTTGATTGGAGTTCATGATTTGCCGTCCCGACTAAGCATTATTCCTCAAGAGCCAACAATGTTTGAGGGGACTGTAAGAACCAACCTGGACCCACTGGAAGAGTACACAGATGAACAGATTTGGCAGGTATGTTGGGTTTGTTTGATACTAAGAACTCATCTCTTTAGTGCATGCATGGTATACTTTCCTAATTTGTTTTAAGAAATATTTCAGGCTTTAGAGATGTGCCAACTTAGAGATGAAGTAAGGAAAAAAGAAGGGAAGCTTGACTCCCTAGGTTTGAATTCTAAAAACATTGAACATAAACATAACAGGTGTTACAAGTCACAATCATATGTGGAAATGAAGTAAGTATGTATTATATTAGAAGTGGAATTTAAGCTTTAACTCAATCTTATAAAACCGGCTTATAAGGTAAGGTTTGCACCCATTTACTTGAGATGAGACTTTTCAATAGTTTATAATATGGATGCAAACCTCACCTTACAAGCCGATTTTGTAAGGTTGAGTTAGGCTTAAATTCCACTTCTTGATATAGTATTAGAGCGTATTCTAATACGGTTGTTGGGCCTATCGAGCCACCCGCTATTGGACCACCCTTAAGCAATTTAGTCTCACTCATGAGTTGAGCAGTCTCGACGTGAGGGGAGGTGTGTTGGAGATCCCACATCGACTCAGATTACGAGATTTTACAGTTACTGAAAATTGGAGCATAGCGCTGTCAGACCACCCTTAAACAATTTAGTCCCATGCACGAGTTGAGCAGTCTCGGCGTGAGGGGGTGTGTTGAAGATCCCACATCGACATCCTTAAACAATTTAGTCCCACGCACAAGTTGAGCAGTTTTCGGTGTGAAAGAGTGTGTGTTGGAGATCTCACAAGAGTGTGTTGGAGATCCCACACCAACTAGAGATAAAACTTTTCAATAGTTTATAAATAGATTCAAAGCTCACTATATAACTTTATCCGTCTTGGCACGAGAGATGTACGAGATTTTACAATTACTGAAAATTGGAGCATGGGCCAAAGGCAATTGGTCTGCCAATTGTGTCTCTCTGCTAGTTTGTGTTAAATATTTTAGTTCGAGTTTAAATCTCCCATTATTTAAAAGTTAAAAGAATTTAACAGAATAAAAAAGAAAAGTCACAAACTCAAGGTTTTAGTTTGTGTTAAATATTTTAGTTCGAGTTTAAATCTCCCATTATTTAAAAGTTAAAAGAATTTAACAGTATAAAAAAGAAAAGTTACAAACTCAAGTTTTAGATTTAAGTTGGAGTTAATCTCTTATGTTATGTGAATTTGCTTTAGGTCTTATTTTTTATTCATCTTCCTGGTGTTTTCCTTTAAAGACTCACCAAGTTTGGTCTTATTTTAATTTCAATCATATGATTTCTTTTCATACTGATGCTGCAGGGTTGATTGAGGAAATATGATTCAGCAAAGAAACTGCTTAAGAACAAATCTTCATCTCTAGCTCTACTGGTTGCAGAATACACAAGGAGATCAGACTCTGGTTTTGGAAATTAAATTCAAACTGATTTGAAATTTTCCTCAAACCACATATATTTGTAATAAGTGTTATCCTACCTTGCTGAACTGTGGTAGAAATTTCCTAAAGCCTTTTCCCAAGTGGTTAAACACAAAACTCTACCCTGTCAAATAAGTGGTCATATATTTGTTTATTTCATAACTAGTATGTTATAATTCTCTTTTCACCAGTTCACATATTTGGTCAAAGTTCCCAACCACAAAAATCACTGCTACAGAGATGTATTTTTACATTAACAGATGAGTAGAATAATCACCGGAAGATCTAATCTTCCCATTTTTTTACACTAAGACGAGGCTTAATTATGTCTTAATTAAGCTTTAACTAATTTAAAATTTAAATATTTTTAATTAAGTTTTTATTAACATTTTCTTTACGTAAAGTGTTAGAGTTTGTTTTTGGAAAGATCGGAGAAAAATAAATAAATTAACGAACAAATTAAAAAATAAAATAAAAGTTACATCCTCATCAAAATTTTAGAGAACAAGCATTGAATATAAAAAAAATTGTAATAAAAACAATTAAAAGTATTCCTGTGATTCCAGAGAAAAGCTACAAAGTTCTGCCATTATTACTAGTATAGGACCACACCAACACTGAACTGAAAACCAAGTAGTGCTCCAATCTGACGTGGCTATAATCCTAATTGACCCAAATGTTGGAAGTTGAGTCATTCAGGTTATGAAAGAAAAATGAAGTTTTGAGAATGTCACCTATTATTTGAAAATCTATTTTTAAAGATAATATAAATCACTATAAAAATAAATTTTCTATTTATAAAAAAGTGAAATAAAAAGTAAAATAATAATTATTAAATAGGTGTAAAAATTTGTTAGGTGTAAAATATCATATGATCCAAAAGAAAAATGACTTAAGTTTTTTAGAAAGTCCTTTTAATGCAAAATATTTGTTACTAAAATTTAGAGCAAATACACTTTTTTTTTAAGTTTGGAGATATTAGATAAATACTTACCTCCATTTGGATGAATAATTTTATAATTTCGCAAAAAAATTTAAAGACATAGAATTTAAATCTCTCTTATTTTAAGTTGTTTAATTTTAAAATATTTTGTTAGGAAATGGTAATTTGTATTTATTGAATTTAATTTTTTTAAATAGACTATTTGAACTATCATTAAATACAAAAATTATCATCAAAATAGTAATATTTACATCAATCAAAAAATAATCTCTATAAATATCGAAAAAAAAATCATTACAAACTTTAAATGGAAAAATCATATTAACATCCATAAAAAAAAACTCTTATTGACAGATTGAAAATTTTTCGACAAACGTCAATGGAAAAATGATTTTAAATTACATCAGCAAATAAATCATTCCAACAATATTAACGGAAAAAAGCTGACTAAACAATCTTGACTTAAATAGACCAGAAAATAGTTTCATTGGTTTTAATAAAAATACATAAGCGACCAAAAATAGAGTTTGGTAGAGCAAGTTTTTATCAATATTGTTGGAGAAACAATCGTGATATATTCTATAATAAATGTTATTCCGAAAACAATCTTGACTGTTATCAACTAAAATAACTACGGTCAACATGTAATCATTGTGATATAAATTTGTATTCCACCAAAAATTCATGAAAAATAAGTAAAAGAATTGAAAAATGGATTGAGACTTGAAAAAAAAAACACGCTAATCAAAAGATCAGTGTAAAAAATTAATCATTAAGAAAATTTCTAAAGATAAAGAACCAAAGTAAAATTAGAGAATTTTCAATCTTTAAAGTGAACTAACAAAAGGAGAATTTAATTTAATCTTAAGTTAACAAAAGGAGAATTTAATTTAATCTTAAGTTTACAAAGTGAATGAGACTCATTTTTAGAAAGAAGGGTTTTCTCCGAGGAGTGGAAAGACAACAAAAATAAGTTAACTTTACTAATCAATAGTTAACTATTCTAAATTTGAGTAGCATGTGATAATTTATTAAAATTAAAAAGTGCACATGGATAATTACTTAAATATAAAAAAATGTAATAATTATACTTGAAAGAGCATTGACCACTCTTAGAGAAGTCATACATTAAACACTTATCCATTCTCTAATTAATACAAGAATATTCTTAAAAATTTGAAGGACAAAGTAAAAGAGTCAAATTACTTATGTGTATTTAAAAGTGTATCAGATATCACTGAATCAAAGATTCTATTCATGAAATTTTGAAAATGTTTATTGATTTAGACACATTTAATTGATTATCTTAAGTTACTAATCAATTATTTTTAATAATTTTTAAAAATTAGTTAAAATGACCTCTAATTTAATGGATTATTCCACATGTAATTAATTATTTAAACTTTTCATTTATTTCAAAAAAATAGCTTAAAACAAAGTTAATAAATTATTTTCTGAAAGACATTTTTCTGCTCTTTATTTTAATCTATTATCAAGACAAATAATGAATTATCATATTCTAAAACATCTTAAAAATAGTTTAGTCAATTACATAAAACCTTAATCAATTAATACATGCTTAAAACCTTTTTAACATGTTTCAAACCTTACAAAAACAATTTTATATTAGTTAATCTTAATATTGGTTGAGTTAAGCACAAACTCTTACTAATACTTTGTGGGTAATCATCATAAAAAATAACTTTTCTTTAAGACTTGATTTACTCTTCAAATCCAACAAAATAGAATGATAATATCAAAATTATAGAATGATAATATCAAAATTGGTTCATCCTATTAGTATATTATATGTTCCATTAATATTATTTGATTATTATCATTATTTTATTAATATAGACTTGATTTGGTTTACTTAAGGTTAAACTATTGAACTTTATTTGTTTTATACAAGCACTAAAACATGCATAGGATAACAAATAATACAAGAGCAACTCTGGAATACAATCAAGAAAATATGTTCTATCCTTATATTACATCAAGAAGAAACTAATCAAATCAACTCTTAAATACTCAAAAGATGATATAAAACCGCGAAACACTCCAACAACTTACAAAAAGAAAGATACTAGTTAAAAACAACATACCAGCACAAGAAAATTCAGTAGTACAACACAACCTTTTGAAAGTTTTCTTTGAACAATTTTAAAAACACTCTTTTAGCAAATGAAAATAGTTCAAAAAGATCTCAAATCAATGTCGTAATATTGTTCTGAAAAATCAGATGTCCAAAAGAAGAGTGAATTGAAGATTTTATAGAGTTATGAGACCCCAAATTAAAACCTGAATTTAGATACATTTAATCAATTATCTTTAAGTTGATGATTGGTTATATTTAATAAATTTTGAAAATGAGTTAAAATGATATGTAATTTTATTGGTTATATAAATGTTCATTGATTACTTCAATTTTCTTTTATTTCCAAAGACAATTTAAGACAAAGTTAAACTATTATTTTTCTAAACACATTTTTCTGACATCTATTTTAATATGCTAGCAAGACAAATAATTGATTGTCCTACTAAACATCTCAAAAATAGTTTAATAGATTACGTAAAATCTTAATCAATTAATACAAATTTAAAACATTTTTCACATGATTTTAACTTTTTAAAAACAATTTTACATTTATTGACTTTAATACTCGCTGTGTGCTATACCGAAACTCTTGTGAATAATTTGTGTATAAACACACAATGAAAGGTAAAACACAATAAATCTTTAGTATAACATCAAAATAGGTTATTTTAAGGCTTGACTTTACTCTCTAACGACAACAAAATAGAACAATGGTAATATTAAACTTGATTCATCCTATATTTTTATATTATGTTTCATCAAGTTTATTTGATTACTATCATTATTTTATTAATATAGATTTCATCTGGTTTAATTAGGGGTAAACTATGGAAGTTTAATATAATGTCTTAACCCATTGAATTTAGATCCAATTTAAAAGCGTAAGATTAGATGGTAAATGTTTGAACTTTTGTCAAGTACTACATGAGTCCCTAATGGAAGGATACTGAATTCGTCATTCTACTTAGTACACTTGCCAATAAACAAACACAAAGAGATGAAACAGAAGCCCAAAGGTGAAGCTTTGCCCTAAAGGAACTACTTTATGCAGAATTTCATAGCACCACCAATTTAGAAGGAAATGGATTTGAGGTTCCAGAGTTTCTTCCATACAATATTTGTTGAAACTTTAGCCAGACATTTGTGCTTCATTTTCCGATTCAAGCTGCATAATCAGAACACTGTTGCCTTTTTCTGTTCAAAAGAATAAAGACCAAGAATCAATCAACAGAAAGATTAAAAAGGAAAAAAAAAAAAAAAAAACCAAAAAAAAAAAAAAAAAAAAATTAAAAAAAAAAAAAAAAAAAAAAAACACCTTTTAGAACTTGTCAGCAGAGATTCATCCTAGTAAATGAGAAACCATATATATGTTAACCCTTGCCCAGAACTTCAAAGGACACTAATACTTTGCAGATTTTACT